>Ga0335070_10005144_pt1 | contig 15372 bp, 16 predicted proteins | sample Lox_Sample_13_FD_206722 | JGI IMG/M metagenome (GOLD analysis project Ga0335070, IMG submission 206722) | Soil microbial communities from Loxahatchee National Wildlife Refuge, Florida, United States - Lox_Sample_1.3 | ecosystem: Environmental > Terrestrial > Soil > Wetlands | place: USA... | reverse complement strand
CGCGGATGGAGCGCAAGGGCGACGTCTTCGTCGTCAACGGCCAGAAGGTCTGGTCGTCGTTCGCGCACATCGCGGACTTCTGCATCCTCGTCGGGCTCAGCGACCCCGACGCGCCGCGCTACAAGGGCCTCACGTACATGATCGTCGACATGCACGCGCCCGGGGTCGAGGTGCGGCCGCTGCGGCAGATCACCGGCGAGGCGGAGTTCAACGAGATCTTCTTCACGGACGTCGAGGTGCCGGCCGCGAACCTGCTCGGCGAGGAAGGGCAGGGCTGGATGGTCGCGATGACGACGCTGCTGCACGAGCGCGGCACGCTCGGCTTCGCGCTCTCCGCGCAGCTCGAGGTGCACCTCGGCCGGCTGCTCGAGGTCGCGCGCGAGCGCGTGAACGGCGACGCCCTCGCCCGCGACAAGGTCGCGCGCGAGTGGATCGACCTCCAGGCGCTCCGTTACACGAACTACCGTGCGCTGACGACGTACGAGCGCACCGGCATCCCCGGCCCCGAAGGCTCGGTCGCGAAGCTCCGCTGGTCGGAGCAGAACCAGCGCCTGACGAAGCTCGGCCGCGAGCTGCTCGGCGACGACGGGATCCTCGACGACGGCTGGTGGCACCACCAGCAGCTCCGCAGCCGCGGCAACACGATCGAGGCAGGCACCTCCGAGGTGCTGCGCAACATCATCGCCGAGCGCGTCCTCGACCTTCCCCGGAGCCGCTGATGGACTTCGCGTTCACCGAGGAGCAGCAGGAGCTGAAGCGCCTCGCGCGCGGCTGGCTCTCCGAGCGGTTCCCGCTCGACCGCGACTTCGACGGCGGCGTCGACGACCAGTGGGGCGGCCTCGCCGACCTCGGCTGGCTCGGCGTGTCGCTCCCGGAGGACGAGGGCGGCGTCGGGCTCACGTTCATCGAGGAGGCGATCCTCTTCGAGGAGCTCGGCTACGCGCTCTACACCGGCCCGTATCTCGAGACGATCGGGCTCGCGCTCCCGTGGCTCGGGTCGGACGACCGCGCCGCGGTCGCGGCCGGCGAGACGCGCTGGTCGCTCGAGGTCAACGGCCTCACGCCGAGCCTCGGGTCGGTCGACCGCGTCGTCGCGGACGGCTCCGCGTTCGACGCAAGGGGAGAAACGGACGCGTCGGTCGACCCGTCGCGCCCGCTCGGGCGGCTCGAGCGCGGCAACGGCACTCCCCTCCCCGGCTCCGGCGACACGGCCCGCGCGCGCACCGCGATGGCGTGCGAGGCGGTCGGCGTCGCGCAGCGCGTCCTCGAGCTCGGGATCGAGCACGCGAAGACGCGCGAGCAGTTCGGCAAGCCGATCGGGGTGTACCAGGCCGTGTCGCACGCGCTCGCGAACACATACGGCGACGTCGAGCTCGCCCGCTCGCTCGCCTACTGGGCCGCGTGGTGCGTCGCCGAGGGCGACGAGAGCGCGCAGGTCGCGGCCGCCGCGGCGAAGGCGTTCGCGACGGAGGCGGCCGTCGCCGCGTGCGAGCGCTCGATCCAGGTGCACGGCGGCACGGGATTCACGTGGGAGCACCCGCTCCATCGGTTCTACAAGCGGGCGTTGTGGCTCGAGGGCTTCGGCGAGCGGCCGGCCCAGCTTCGTGCGGAGGTCGCGGACGCCGTGATCGGCGCCGCCGTCACGACCGGCTGAGGGAAACCACCACACTCACGGAGGTACGGGCATGAGCGCGCAACCCGAGCAGAAGCGCGGCGACTTCGCAGTCGTCGGGAAGGGCACGTTGTGGGACGGGATCGCGTACTGGGCGATCGTCGTCGGCGTCTACCTGATGGTCGGGGGCCTGTTCTTCTACTCCGGCAAGGAGAAGCTGTTCGACGACCACGGGCATCCGCCTGCGCCGATCGTGCAGCAGTTCAAGGGAACGTTCATCGACACGTTCCCCGGCACCCACGCCGCGTGGATCATCCTCGGCGTGCTCGAGTTCGGCGTGTTCGCGATCATGGTGCTGAGCCTGGTGCTCGGCGAGTTTCTCCCGCACCGCAAGAAGTACGCGATGCAGGTCGCGCTCGCCGTCGCGCTCGTCACGTTCGCGTGCCTCGGGTTCGGCGAGACCTCGACGGGGCAGTTCTCGGGCAGCGCGTCGCTCTACCAGTACTTCGGCGCGACGGTCGTGATCCTGATCCTCGTCAGCCTGCTGCCGCCGAACCGGCCGGACGACTGGTTGCGCATCGGCTCGAAATGACCGAGCATCACCCGACCGAGCCATCCGAGGAGGCGCCGTGGACGGACTGATGATGGACTTCCAGCTGACGCTGCCGCACGTCCTGCGACGCGTCGAGACGTACTACGGCGCGAACCCGGTCGTCACACGGCTGCCGGACAAGAGCTTCCACCGGACGACGTGGGGCGACGTCGCGCGGCGCTCGCGCGCGCTCGCGGTCGCGCTCGAGGGCCTCGGCTTCCAGCGCGGCGACCGCGTCGCGACGCTCTGCTGGAACCACTCGCAGCACCTCGAGGCGTACCTCGGCGTCCCGTGCGGCGGCTTCGTCCTCCACACGCTGAACCTGCGGCTGCATCCGAACGACCTCGCGTACATCGCGAACCACGCCGGCGACCGCGCGATCATCGTCGACGCGAGCCTCGTGCCGCTGCTCGAATCGTTCCGCGAGCAGACGCGGATCGAGCACGTCTTCGTCGTCGAGGACTCGTACGAGGAGCTGCTCGCCGGCGCGAACGCGGACGACTGGCGCGACCCGGGCCTCGACGAGAACGAGGCGGCGGCGATGTGCTACACGAGCGGCACGACCGGGCTCCCGAAGGGCGTCCTCTACTCGCACCGCTCGTCCGTGCTCCACTCGCTCGGCGTCGCGGCCGGCAACCCGATGGGGCTCGGGATCTCCGAGGAGGACGTGATCCTCCCCGTCGTCCCGATGTTCCACGCGAACGCGTGGGGCTACCCGTATCTCGCGGCGATGCTCGGCTCGAGCCTCGTCTTCCCCGGCCCGCACCTCGACCCGGAGAGCCTGCTCGACGACTTCGTCCAGGAGCAGGTGACGTGGACTGCCGGCGTGCCGACGATCTGGATGGGGATCCTCGCGATGCTCGACGCGAACCCCGGCAAGTGGGATCTCTCGCGGATGAAGGGGATGCTCGTCGGCGGCTCGGCGGCGCCGCGCGCGATGATCGCCGCGTTCAAGCAGCGCCACGGGCTCAGCGTCGTGCACGGCTGGGGCATGACGGAGACGTCGCCCGTCGCGTCGACGGCGCAGCTCCTCGGCGACCTGAAGGACGCGGACGAGGACACACAGTTCGACTTCGTTGCGATGCAGGGCATCCCGCTCCCGTTCGTCGAGGTGCGCGCGCGCGTCGGCGACGAGGACGTCCCATGGGACGGCGAGTCGATGGGCGAGCTCGAGGTGCGCGGCCCGTGGGTCGCGGCGGGCTACTACGACACGCCCGAGCAGGCGGACCGCTGGACGGACGACGGCTGGTTCCGCACCGGCGACATCGTCTCGATCCACCCGCGCGGGTTCATCCAGATCAAGGACCGCTCGAAGGACGTGATCAAGTCCGGCGGCGAGTGGATCTCGTCCGTCGACCTCGAGAACGCGCTCATGGCGCATCCCGCCGTCGCGGAGGCGGCGGTGATCGCGATCCCGGACGCGAAGTGGGCGGAGCGGCCGCTCGCGGTCGTCGTCGTGCGCGACGGTGCGACGGCGACGGGCGACGAGCTGCGCGAGTTCCTCGCGCCGCAGTTCGCGAAGTGGTGGCTGCCGGACCGCTTCGAGTTCGTCGACGAGATCCCGAAGACGAGCGTCGGCAAGTTCCGGAAGATCGCGCTGCGCGAGCAGTTCGCCGAAGAGCCTGCGCAGAAGACGGCGTGAAGGCCGCGGTCCTCACCGAGGTCGACGCGCCGTTCGAGATCCGCGACGTCCCGGACCCGGACGCCGAGGGGAAGGCCGTCGTCCGCGTGCGCGCCGCGGGGATCAACTTCGCCGACGTGATGATCCACCGCGGCGTCTATCCGCAGATGCCGGAGCTGCCGGCGATCCTCGGCACGGAGATCGCGGGCGAGCTCGAGGACGGGACGCGCGTGATGGCGTTCTCGTCGGGCGCCGGCGGGTACGCGGAGCGCGTCGCGCTCGACCCGGCGACGCTCGTGCCGCTGCCGGACGGCGCGTCGTTCGCGGAGGGCGCGTCGTTCCTGCTCACGTTCCTCACGGCGTACATCCCGCTCGCGAAGCAGGTGCGGCTGCGCGAGGGCGGGACGGTGCTCGTGTATGCGGCGGCGGGAGGCGTGGGGACCGCGGCGATCCAGGTCGCGCTCGCGCTCGGCGCGGGACGCGTCGTCGCGGCGGCCGGCTCCGCGGAGAAACTCGACGTGTGCCGCGAGCTCGGCGCCGCGGAGGCGTACGTCTACGACGAGCTGCCGGACGACCTCCAGGCCGACGTCGTCATCGACCCGGTCGGCGGCGAGCTGTTCGCCTCGTCGCTCCCGCGGCTGCGCCCGCTCGGCGGGATCGTCGCGATCGGCTCGGCGGCGGGCCCGTGGCCGGCGCTCGACCCGCGGCTCCTCGTCGGGCGGAACGCGAGCGTGCACGGCTTCTACCTCGGCCGGCTGATGCGGCTCGACCCGGGGCTCGTGATCCAGGCGGTCGGCGAGATCGTCGACCTGTGGACGCGCGGCGCCGTGAAGCCGCTCGTCGGCGCCGAGTTCCCGCTCGCCGACGTCGAGCAGGCGCACGAGCTCGTCGAGTCGCGCCGCAGCGTCGGCAAGGTCGTGCTCGTTCCGTGAGCTCGCTCACGCCTCTGGGGCGGCGCTGGTGGCGCGATCCATCGTCCGCCGGCCCGGGGACAGTACGGTCCGGTACGGACTCGGGCCGGCGGACCTCGGAGCGTGCCGCCAGCGTCGTCAGCCTTCCGCGGAGCGCCGCTTCGCGGCGCGGGAGCGGAAGGCGGCCAGTGGCGTGAGGGCGTTGGTGACGGGCGGCCGCTCCGGGATCGGCGCGGCGATCGTCGACGCGCTCGGAGACGCGGACGTCACGGTCCTCGACCTCGCGGACGGGCAGGACGTCGGCGACCCCGCGACGTGGCACGCGCTCGACGGGCCGTTCGACGCGGCGTTCCTCAACGCGGGGATCGCGATCGGCGTCGAGGACGTCGCCGAGCTGACCGACGAGGACTACCGGCGGATCATGCGGGTCAACGTCGACGGTGTCGTCTTCGGCGTGCGCGAGCTCGCGGCGCGGCTGATGCCGGACGGCGGCTCGATCGTCGCGACCGCATCGCTCGCCGGGCTCGTCGCAAACGCGTTCGATCCGATCTACACGGCGTCGAAGCACGCGGTCGTCGGGTTCGTGCGCGCCGCCGCGCCGTCGCTCGCGGCGCGCGGGATCAGGATCAACGCGCTCTGCCCCGCGTACACCGACACGCCGATCGTCGCCGACGAGATTCGCGGGCTCGTGCCGCCGCTGATGGAGCCGTCGTTCGTCGCGGAGGCCGCGCTGCGCGCGCTCGGCGACGAGGAGACCGGCCGCGCGTGGGTCGTGCAGATGAACCGGATCGAGCCGTTCCGCTTTCCCGGCGTGCCGGGACCGCGGTGACGCGCTCGCGTCCCGGCTGGGGCCAGAGCCCGCCCGAGCCGCCGCACGTCTGGCACACGCTCGGGTATCGCTCGCTCGAGTACGGCGACGGCCGCATCGCGATGGAGTGGGACGCGACGGTCGAGTACTGCTTTCACGGCCCGGGCGACAGCCGCATCGTCCACGGCGGCATGGTCGCGACGCTCCTCGACACGGCGATGGGCGGCGCGTGCTGGTCGCTGCTCGAGGACGGCGAGGACTTCCTCACGGCCGACCTGCGGGTCGAGTTCATGCGCTCGGCGACGCCGGGGACGCTGCGGGCCGAGGGCCGGGTCGTCCAGCGGAACCGGCGGGTCGCCTTCTGCTCCGCGGACCTCTACGACGCCGAGGGGACGCTGCTCGCGGCCGCCCGGTGCACCCAGATCATCCGCCGCTCAACGTAGGGCTCTCCGCGGCCGATATTCGGCCCATGAGGCGCGCTCTCGCCTGGGTCGTGCCGGCCGCCGCGGCGGCCGCGGCCGCGCCCGTCGCCCGCGGCGACGGCGGCGACGCGTGGATGTTCGTCGCGGCCGGACGGACGATGCTCTCGGGCGACTGGAGCCGGACGTTCGCGAACCCCGGGATCCAGGTCGGGCCGCTGCAGTTGCTGTTGTACGGGACGGTCGGGCGCGTGCCGACGGTCATGGCCGTGCTGCTCGGCGTCACGACGGCGGTGCTCGTCGTCGCGGCGGCGCGCACGGCCGGCGTCGAGCAGCCGCGGCTCCTCGCGGGCATCGGGCTCGCGGCGGTCGCGACCGGCTTCACGCGCGCCGGCTGGGATGCGGGCCATCCCGCGGACTCGTGGCTGCCTTTGCTCTGGATCCTCGCCGCGGCGGACGCGCGGCGCGGGCGGACGATGCGCGCGGGTCTCGTCGTCGGGCTCTCGGCGGGGCTCGAGACGTGGGGCGTGCTCGGCGTCGCGGTGCTCGCGCTCGCGCCGGCGGTGCGCGGCGCGGCGCGCGGCCTCGTCGTCGCGGCGGGCTCGGCGGCCGTGCTCTTCCTCCCCTTCGTCGCGGGCGGGCACTTCGGGATGGACCACTACCGCTGGCTCGTGTCGTCGCAGTCGCTCGTGTCGTGGTTCGTCGCGCCGGGCACCGCGGTCGGCTGGCCGCTCCGGCTCGCGCAGGGGCTGTTCGCGGTCGGCGCCGGCGTCGCGGTCGCTCGTGCGATGCGCGGGTCGCGGCACGCGGTCTGGCTCGTGCCGGGCATCGTCGTCCTCGTGCGCCTGCTGCTCGACCCGCTCGGCAGCGGCTACTACTACGTCGCGCTCGAGGGTCCCGCGCTCGTCGGGCTCGCGCTCGCCGCGGCCGTCGGCCTGCGGCTACCCGGCCGCCGGCTTGCGGGCGAGCCGCTCGCGTAGCGTCGCCTTCACCTCCGGCCAGTCGTCGTCGATCACCGCGTACCACGCGGAGTCGCGCCGCTGCCCGCCGCGCACGACCATGTGCTTGCGGAAGACGCCCTCGAACTGCGACGGCAGCGCGGCGAGCGCGGCGCGCGCACGCTCGTTCTGCTCGTCCGTCTTGAACTCGACGCGGTGGAAGCCCTCGTGCTCGAACGCGTGCTCCATCAGGAGGTACTTCGCCTCCGCGTTCGCGCCGGTGTTCCACGCCTGCGGCGCGAGCCACGTGTTCCCGATCTCGAGCACGCGGTCGTGCTCGCGTACGTTGCCGTACGACGTCGAGCCGAGGGGAACGCCGCCGACGACCTGCGCGAACGGGAGCCACAGCTCGCGCACGTTCTCGAACCACGCGTGGAAGCTCTCGCGGCTCTCGTTCGCGACGACGGGGAACCAGCGGAAGATCCGGTCGTCGCCGCGTGCGGCCTCCCAGAGCGGCTCCTCGTGGCGGGGCTCGAGCGGCTCGAGGCGAACCCGGGTTCCTTCCAGCGTTACGTGGAGCACGTGCAGCGTTCGCGTCGGTTCGCGCCTACGGCCCCGGTCATGTGAAGCGCCAGACGCCCCCGTCCTCGAACGAGCGGAGGATGCGGCGCGCGACCACCATCTTGTGCACCTCGTCGGCGCCGTCGTAGATCCGCGCGGCGCGCGCCATGCGGTACATCAGGGCGAGCGGCGTGTCGTCGGTGACGCCGAGGCCGCCGTGCACCTGGATCGCGCGGTCGATGACATCGTTGAGGACCCGCGCTGCGTAGAACTTGATCAGCGAGATCTCGACGCGCGCCTCGTCGCCCTCGTCGAGGCGGTGCGCGGCCTGCAGCGTCATCAGCCGGCACGCCTGGATCTCCGCGGCGGACTCCGCGATCCAGTTCTGGATCGTCTGCTTGTCGGCGAGCGGCTCGCCGAACGCCCTGCGCTCGAGCGAGTAGGAGCACATCAGCTCGAACGCGCGCTGCATCTGGCCGAGCCAGCGCATGACGTGGTGGATGCGGCCCGGGCCGAGGCGCTTCTGCGCGATCCGGAAGCCGTCGCCCGGCTCGCCCAGCGTGTTCGTCACGGGGACGCGGACGTTCGTGAAGCGCGTCTCGCAATGGGTCGCCCAGCCGTGGCCCTCGTGGCCCATCACGGAGACCTTCCGGACGAGCTCGTAGCCCGGCGTGTCCGTCGGGACGAGGATCATCGACGCGCGCCTGTGCGGCTCCGCGTCGGGGTCGGTGACGACCATGACGACGCCGAAGCCCGCCCCGTCGGCGCCGGACGAGAACCACTTGTGCGCGTCGATCACCCAGTCGTCGCCGTCGCGGACGGCGCGGCCGCGGAGGAGCGTCGGGTCGGAGCCCGCGACCTCCGGCTCCGTCATCCCGAAGAACGAGCGCGTCTCGCCCGCGACGAGCGGCTTCAGGAAGCGCTCGCGCTGCTCCGGGGTGCCGTAGAGGTGGAGGATCTCGCCGTTGCCGGCATCGGGTGCCTGGCACCCGAGGATCAGCTGCGCGATCGCGCTCCGGCCGATCTCCTCGTTGAGATACGCGTACTCGATGAAGCCGCTGCCGGAGCCGCCCGCCTCCGGCGGGAGGTGTGGCGCCCAGAGGTCGGCGGCCTTCGCCTTCCGCTGGAGCTCGGCGATCAGCGCGTCGGCCGCGGCGTCCTCCGCGAACAGCGCGCGCTCGTTCGGGTAGACGTGCTCCTCCATGAACGAGCGGACGCGCTCGCGGCGGTCGACGATCGGCTGGGAGATGACAGCGGACACCGCTGCCGCGATGATCGCAGACGTGCGCGAGGCGATGCAGCGGGCAGTGTCGGAGGTCCTGGGCCGGGAGGTGGAGATCGCGGAGCCGGTTCTGCTCGCAGGCGGGGCGTCGAAGGAGGCCTGGGCCGTCGACGCGGGCGGCGAGCGGCTGCTCGTGCGGCGCGCGGCGGCGACCGTCATGCATCACGACACGCTCTCCCTGGCCGACGAGTTCGCAGTGCTGTGCGCGGCGTTCGAGGCGGGCGTGAGGGTGCCGAGGCCGTACGGCTATGTCGCGGAGCTCGCGGGGCGCGAGGCGTTCGTGATGGAGCGGCTCGAGGGGGAGACGATCGGCCGGCGGATCGTGCGGCGCGACGAGCTCGCGGCGGCGCGGGCGCGGCTGCCGGCCCAGATGGCGGAGGAGCTCGCGAAGATCCACGCCATCCCGGTCGCGCGGCTGCCGTTCCTCCCGGAGGCGCGCCTCGAGCGGATGGTCGCCGAGCTCGACGAGGTCGGCGAGCCACACCCCGCGATCGAGCTCGGGCTCTGGTGGCTGCGCGAGAATCGTCCGCCGCCGCGCCCCGCCGTCGTCGTGCACGGCGACTTCCGGATCGGGAACCTCGTCGTCGGCCCGGACGGGCTCGTCGGTGTCCTCGACTGGGAGTTCGCGCACCTCGACGATCCGGTTCGCGACGTCGCATTCGGGCTCGTTCGTGCGTGGCGCTTCGGCGTGCCCGAGAAGCGGCTCGGCGGGATCGGCGACGTCGGGCCGTACCTCGAGCGCTACAACGAGCTGACCGGCTTCGACGTGTCCGAGGCGGAACTGGACTACTGGGAGCTGGCCGGAAACGTCGGCTGGGCGATCGGCTGCCTCACGCAGGCGCAGCGCCACCTGAGCGGGCTCGACCGGAGCGTCGAGCTCGCGACCCTCGGCCGCCTCGGCGCCGAGGTCGAGTACGAGATCTGCCGCTTGCTCGAGAAGGCGGCCGCATGAGCCGTGTCTTTCGGGCGGTTTCCGGGTTGCAAGCGTGGCTTGGCCACGACAATTGTCGTGGCTACGCCAAGCTACGCCACGTGGCTACGCCAAGCTTGGCCAAGCCGGGGAACAACGCGTGAGCGAGCGGCCGACCGCGCAAGAGCTCGCGGAAGCGATCCAGGAGTTCCTCGCCGGCGAGATCCTGCCGACGCTCGAGGACCACCGGCTGCGGTTCCGGATGCTCGTCGCGCTGAACGCGCTCGGGATCGTCTACCGCGAGCTCGCGGCGCTCCCGCCCGAGGACGACTCCGAGCAGCGAGCGCTCGCGGCGCGGATTCGCGCCGGCGACGTTCCGCCCGGCGCGCTCGAGCGCGTCAAGGCCGACGTCGAGGCAAAGCTCCGGATCGCGAGCCCGAGCTTCCTCGACGCGTACGAGGGCGTGGATTGACCGTGCCCGAACGGAGCGACACGATCGCCGCGTTCCGCGTCGTGGCCGAGCAATACGTGGCGGTGATCGACGCGGCTCGTGCGCATGGGATCGCGCGGCTGTACGGAGACCTCGTCAGCGCCTTGCCCACGCTCTACGCGGCGGCCGTGCAACTACCGGACATCGAGCCAGAGTCCGCCGACGCCCCGTACAGGAGCATGACCCACGGGCAATGGGCGACGGTGTTCGACGGCCTGCTGGGCATGTTCCTGGAAGACGACCGTGAGACCGCGGGAAGTCTCGCGGATGATCTCGCCGACATCTACCGCAACGTCAAAGAGGGACTCGACGCATTGTCGGCGGGCCGGTCCGAGGCCGACGTCGTCTGGGAGTGGCGGTTCTCGTTCTGGTCGCACTGGGGCGAGCACGCAGCCAACGCGCTGCGCATCGTCCACGCGCGGCTCGCCGACGCCTACGGGCCACCCCACTAGACGAACGCGCCCTCGCCGGTCAGCGCGCGCCCGATCAGCAGCTTCTGCACCTGGCTCGTTCCCTCGTACAGCGTCAGCACGCGCGCGTCGCGGAGATACCGCGCCACGGGGAACTCGTCGACGTAGCCGTACCCGCCGTGCACCTGGAGCGCCGCGTTCGCCGCGCGCACCGCGACCTCGCTCGCGTAGTACTTCGCCTGCGACGCCGCCAGCGTGTACGACTCGCCCGCGTCGCAGAGCGCCGCCGCGCGCCACGCCATCAACCGCGCCGCCTCCGTCTCGACCGCGGCGTCCGCGATCAGCTCCTGGACGAGCTGGAACCCGGCGATCGGCTTCCCGAACTGCGTCCGCTCGGTCGCATACGCGGTCGCCGCCTCGACGCAGCCCCGAGCCAGCCCGACGGCGCCGGCCGCGAGCGAGATCCGCCCGTTGTCGAGTGCCGACATCGCGACCTTGAACCCGGCGCCCTCGTCGCCGAGCCGCGCCGAGTCCGGCACGCGCACGCCGTCGAGAAAGAGCTCCGCCGTGTCCTGCGAGCGCAGCCCGAGCTTCCCGGTGATCTTCCGGGCCGAGAACCCGTCCGACCCGGTCGGCACGAGGAAGCACGTGATCCCGCGCGGCCCCGGCCCGCCGGTCCGCGCGAACACGAGCGCGACGCCGGCCCACGACCCGAGCGTGATGAAGATCTTCGAGCCGGAGATGATCCAGTCGCCGCCGTCGCGCTCGGCGCGCGTCACGAGCGACGCCGGGTCGGAGCCCGACCCCGGCTCCGTCAGCCCGTAGCACCCGAGCGCGCTCCCGTCGGCGAGCCGCGGCAGCCACTCCTCCTTCTGCGCGTCCGTCCCCCACTTCGCGATCGTCTTCCCCGCGAGCCCGTTGTTGACGGAGACGATCCCGCGCACGGACGAGTCCGCCCGCCCGAGCTCCTCCATCACGAGGCAGTAGGAGACGGTGTCGAGCCCCATCCCGCCGTACGCCTCCGGCAGCGCGCAGCCGAGGAAGCCGACCTCGGCCAGCTTCGCGACGATCCCGCGGTCCATCGTCTCCGTCCGGTCCCACTCGCCGGCGAACGGGACGATCTCCCGGTCGCAGAACTCGCGGGCCGAATCGCGGATCAGCTCCTGTTCCGGCGTGAGGAAGAAGTCCATCCGCGTATTCTCCACCCATGCCGAATCTCACGGGAAAGGTCGCAATCGTCACAGGCGCGGGCCGGGGTATCGGCCGCGCCCACGCACTCGCGCTCGCCACGGCGGGCGCAACGGTCGTCGTCAACGACCTCGGAGGCTCGCTCGGCGGCGAGGGCACCGATGCCTCGCCCGCCCACGAGGTCGTCGCGGAGATCGAGGCGGCGGGCGGGAAGGCCGTCGCGAACGGCGAGAACGTCGCCGACTACGCCGGAGCCGGGAGGCTCGTCCAGCAGGCGGTCGACGAGCTCGGCCGGCTCGACATCCTCGTCAACAACGCGGGGATCCTCCGCGACCGGATGCTCGTCAACATGACCGAGGCGGAGTGGGACGCCGTCATCAACGTCCATCTGAAGGGCCATTTCTCCCCCACGCAGCACGCCGCGACGTACTGGCGCGAGCGCTCGAAGGCCGGCGAGGAGGTGCGCGGGCGCGTCATCAACACCGCGAGCCCGTCCGGCGTCTTCGGGAATGTCGGCCAGGCGAACTACGGGGCCGCGAAGGCGGGCATCGCCGCCTTCACGCTGATCGCGGCGCAGGAGCTCGGCCGCTACGGCGTCACCGTCAACTGCATCGCGCCGAACGCACGCACGCGCATGACCGAGGACACCTTCGACATGGGCGACGCGCCGGAGGGCTTCGACCCGCTCGACCCCGCGAACAACTCGGTCGTCGTCGTCGCGCTCTGCGCCGACGAGGCGCAGGGGATCACCGGCCAGGTCTTCCACGTCTGGGGCGGCGCGGTGAACGCGCTCCGCGGCTGGAGCGCCGGCGAGCTGTTCGAGTCGCCGGACGGGTGGGAGCCGGACGCGCTCCTCGCGCAGCTTCGGGAGCGCTACCCGGACGGCGTCGGCGTGCCGGGGATGGCCGCGAGCATGGAGTCCGTCGGGGCACGGTCGCTCAGCACGAAGTGACCCGTCCCAGGCGCCGCATCTACCTGATGCGCCACGCCCAGGTGCGGTACTTCGAGGGCGTTCACCCCGAGCAGGTGCTCCTCACCGACGAGGGCCGCCGCCAGGCGCAGGCGGCGGCCGGCGCGCTCGCGGGCCTCCCCTTCGACCGCGTGCTCACGAGCGGCCTCCCGCGCACGCTCGAGACGGCGCGGATCGTCGCGCCCGGCGCGGAACCGGAGGAGCACCCGGCGCTCCGCGAGATCGAGGGCGGCGACATCCGCGGCCTGGACCCCGACGAGGTGCAGGCGATGATGGCGACCGCGTTCCGCGGCGTCGTCCCGCTCGAGACGCGGTTTCTCGGCGGCGAGACCGTCGGCGCGCTCCTCGACCGCGTCCTCCCCGAGCTCGACGCGCTGCTCGCCGACCCGTCGTGGGACGTCGTCCTCCTCGTCCTCCACGGCGGCGTCAACCGCGCGATCCTCAGCCGCGCGATCGCCGGCGAGCGCGTGTTCCTCGGCGGCTTCGAGCAGTCGCCGGGCTGCGTCAACGTCCTCGACGTCGGCGACGGCGGCGAGTTCATCGTCCGCGCCGTGAACCACACGCCGTACGACCCCGCGCACGTGGACGCGCCGCGCGCGACGACGATGGAGAGCCTCTGGACCGAGTACGTGGAGGCACGGCGCCGCCGTTCCGCGTCGGAGCTATAGGGTCCCGCTCCGGATGGCTCTCCTCGAGATGCGGAACGTGGCCCTGCGGTTCGGCGGCATCCTCGCGCTCGACGACGTGTCGCTCGCGGTCGAGGAAGGGACGATCGCCGGACTGATCGGCCCGAACGGGGCCGGCAAGACGACCGCCTTCAACGTCATCACGCGGCTCTACCGCTGCGACTCGGGCGACGTCCTCTTCGACGGCAAGTCGATCCTCCACACCGCGACGAGCGGCGTCGTGAAACTCGGCATCGCGCGGACGTTCCAGAACGTCGAGCTCTTCCCGACGATGACCGTGCTCGAGAACGTCCTCGTCGGGGACCACGCGCGCTCGCGCTTCAAGTCGGAGCGCGAGGTGCAGCGCGACGCACTCGAGATGCTCGAGCTCGTCGGCGCCGCGGACGTCGCGCACCGGCCGGCCGCAGGCCTCCCGTTCGGCACGCTGAAGCGGATCGAGCTCGCGCGCGCGCTCGCGTCGAAGCCGCGCCTCCTCCTCCTCGACGAGCCGGCCGGCGGGCTGAATCACGAGGAGGTCGGAGAGCTCGGCACGTTCATCCTGCGCCTCCGGGACGAGCGGAAGGTGACGGTGCTCCTCGTCGAGCACCACATGAACCTCGTGATGCGGATCTCGGATCACGTGCACGTCCTGAACTTCGGCCGCACGATCGCGAGCGGCCCGCCGGAGGAGGTCCAGCGCGACCGGACGGTGATCGAGGCGTACCTCGGCGGCGAGCTCGAGGAGACCGCGTAGGTGACGGCACTCCTCGAGCTGGAGCGCGTCGAGGCGCGGTACGGGCCGGTGAAAGTCCTCCACGGGGTCTCGCTCGCGGTCGAGGACGGCCAGATCGCCGCCGTCCTCGGTGCGAACGGCGCCGGGAAGACGACGACGCTCCGCGCGGTCTCGGGAACCGTCAAGCGCAGCGGGACGATCCGCTTCGCGGGCAAGGCGCTCGGGCGCACCGGCCCCGACGGCGCCGCGCGCGCCGGCATCGCGCACGTCCCCGAGGGCCGCGGCACCTTCGCGGAGCTCAGCGTCTGGGAGAACCTCCGCCTCGGCGCGTACTCGCGGCGCCGCGTGCCGAAGGACGACTACCGGCGCGTCCTCGAGTACTTCCCGTGGATCGAGGGCCGCCGCCACCAGCAGGCCGGGACGCTGAGCGGCGGCGAGCAGCAGATGCTCGCGCTCGCGCGCGCCTTCATGCAGCGCCCGCGCCTGCTCCTGCTCGACGAGCCGTCGCTCGGCCTCGCGCCGGTGCTCGTGACGGAGATCTTCCGGATCATCCAGGAGCTGAACCAGCACGAAGGACTGACCGTGCTCGTCGTCGAGCAGAACGCGCACATCGCGCTGCAGCTCGCGCAGACCGCGACCGTCCTCGAGGTCGGCCGCGTCGCGCTGTCGGGCCCGAGCGCCGAGCTCGAGCAGGACGAGTCGATCCGGCGGAGCTACCTGGGCTACTGATGTCGAGCATCGCCCAACGACTCGGCGCCCGCGGCAGCGCCGGACGCGTCGGCACCGGCGCGTCGCCGATCACCGTGCTGTGCCTCGTCGCCGCGGCGATCTTCCTGCTCGTCGGCTCGCTCGTGAGCCCGATCTTCGCGCAGCAGACCGTGGCCGGCCTCGCGCAGGGCGCGATCTTCGCGAGCCTCGCGCTCGCGCTCGTACTGATCTACCGCGCGACCGAGGTGATCAACTTCGCGCAGGGCGAGATGGCGATGGCGACGACGTACTTCGCCTACCAGCTCACGCTCTGGGGCCTGACGTACTGGGCGGCGTTCTTCCTCGCACTCGTGATGGGCTTCTTCCTCGGCCTCGTGATCCAGGTCGTCGCGATCCGTCCCGTGCAGCACTCCGTGATCGCGGTCGTGATCGTCACCGTCGGCCTCTTCGTGCTCATCGACGGGCTCGTCACCTGGAAGTGGGGCGCCGACCTGAAGTTCATGCCGGCGCCGTTCGGGAACCAGGTCTACCACGTCGGCAGCGTCGCCTTCTCG
>Ga0335070_10005143_pt1 | contig 15372 bp, 14 predicted proteins | sample Lox_Sample_13_FD_206722 | JGI IMG/M metagenome (GOLD analysis project Ga0335070, IMG submission 206722) | Soil microbial communities from Loxahatchee National Wildlife Refuge, Florida, United States - Lox_Sample_1.3 | ecosystem: Environmental > Terrestrial > Soil > Wetlands | place: USA... | reverse complement strand
CAACCTGCTGGCCTCGGCGGTGATGCTCGGCTGCTTTTTCCGCGGCCACCGCGTGGCGTGGCGGGAGTTCCTGCACGCGACCCAGTGAGGAGTGGCCCCCAGTGAGGGGTGAGCCATGCTACGCTCGCCGCGCGGCGCATCCTGACCCGAGGAGACGAGCGTGACCACCGAGAGCTACGATTGGGACGCGATCATCAATGGACTCAACCAGCATCTCCGCCTCCGCAGCATCCCTATCGGGATGAAGCTTTTCGAGAGCGTGGCGGAGATGGAGGCCATACCCAAGATCCGGCGGCCGAAGGCCAGGCACACCACCGATCAGATCGTGGCGCAGGCGCGGCAGCTGGGCTGGACGGTCGGCATCACCATGCAGGATCTGGTGGGCGCGCAGTGCGGCGCCGTCATCGGTCTTCATCCCCAGGACGACGAATGGCTGTCCGGCAAGCGGATGGCCGGCGTGTGGTTCAAGACCCAGGAGGACGCGAGCCGCCATCAGCACGCGATGGACTGTGTGCCGTTCGGCCGCTACCACGCGATGGTGGTCGCGCCGCTGGCCTCCAACCGGCTGAACCCGCCCGATATCTGCCTGCTCTACGGCACGCCGGGACAGATGATCTTCATGATCAACGGACTGCAGTGGGCCGGCTACAAGAAGATGACCTTCACCTCCGTGGGCGAGTCGGCCTGCGCCGACTCGTGGGGCAAGGCGCTCAAGACGGGCGAGCCAGCGCTGACCATCCCGTGCTATGCCGAGCGGCGCTACGGCGGCGTGGCGGACGACGAGATGCTGATGGCACTGCCGCCGCGCTACCTGCCGAAGATGATCGACGGCCTCGCGGCCCTGTCCAAGAACGGCCTGCGCTATCCCGTTCCGCCGTACGGCATACAGGGCGACGCCGGCGCCGGGCTGGCGGTCAGCTACTCGGACAAGGAGAAGAAATAGCTAGGCGGGCGTGACGGTGTCACCGACGCGGATGATCCCATCGTTGAGGATCACCGCGCGCAGGCCGCCGCGGTGGATCAGGGCCGACATGGCCCCTGCCTGCGTCAGGCCGTCGAGGTACTTGCATGGCTCGCAGAGCCGCATTCCGCGAAGACGCACCCTGCCGATATCGAACTCCCGCCCCACCAGGTGGTTCAACGGCACCCCCGCCGTCGCGATATTGCGGCGGCTTTCCGCCGCCGAGAGCTTCACGCCGAGGGCGGGTAGCGCCTCGAGCGTCTCCGTCTCGATCAGCGTCACCTCTCGTCCGCCCTCGCCCGGTTTACCCGAATAGTAGCCCGTGCCGAGGAAGTAGCGATCACCCTCGAGACCGCGCCCCTTGACGGCTCGTGCCTCCGCCACGGTATCCATGGGTTGCCCCGCTGCCGGGGCGATGTGGATCGAGACGATCGAGCCCTGCCACATGGCGGTATCGTAGGCGAGCCCGGCGTGCCGATCAAGCCTGCTGCGCAGGCGCTTCACAGGATTGCCGCGAGCGGTTACACTGCCGGTCACCTGAGCACTTCCGTCACATCCAGAGGAGGATCCTGCGCGTGGGGGCATTCGACCTGAAGGGGCGGGTGGCGGTGGTCACCGGCGGCAATGGCGGCATCGGGCTGGGCATGGGGCGCGGGCTGGCCGAGCACGGTGCGGCGGTGGTGGTGGCGGCGCGCAATCGCGAGAAGAGCGCGCGCGCCGTGGCCGAGCTAAAGAGCCTCGGCGCGCAGGCGGAGGCCATCGAGGTGAACGTGGCCGACGAGGCCTCCGTGGACGCGCTCGTCAAGGCGACCGTCGAACGCTTCGGCAGGCTCGACGTGCTCGTCAACAATGCCGGCATCAATATCCGCAAGCCGGTGGAGAGCCTGGCGCTGGCGGAGTGGCACCAGGTCATCGACACCAACCTCACCAGCGCCTTCCTCGCGAGTCGCGCCTGCCACCCGATCATGAAGAAGCAGGGGGGCGGCAAGATCATCAATATCGGGTCCATGATGTCCATCTTCGGCGCTTCGTTCGCCCCCGCCTATGCGGCTTCGAAGGGCGGCATCGTCCAGCTGACCCGGGCCATGGCGGCGGGCTGGGCAACCGACAATATCCAGGTCAACGCCGTGCTGCCGGGTTGGATCGATACCGAGCTCACGCGCGGCGCGCGCAAGCAGATCGCCGAGCTCCACGACAATGTGTTGCGGCGCACCCCCGCGAAGCGCTGGGGCGTCGAGCAGGACATGGCCGGGGTCGCGGTGTTCCTCGCGAGCTCCGCCTCCGACTTCGTCACGGGCACGGCCATCCCGGTGGACGGAGGCTATTCCATCCAGGGCTGACCGCGAGGTAGAATCTGTTTCGAGCGATGACGCGCACGGCCCGGCTTCCGCTCCTCCTCGTGCTGCTGCTCATGGGCTGCGCGTCGGCGCCCTCCATCGACCGCCATGCCTCCCGTCCCGCCCCCGGTCCCTCCATCCGCTTTGGTGTCGACACGTTCGCGTTCGCCAACGATATTCGCTGGAAGAATCCCGGCAAGACCGATCTGTACGCCAACTACTGCTTCGTCATGGCGCGCTCCGTGACGCAGTTTCATCGCTTCGCCCGCTTCGCTCCGGAGCTGCCCCGGGTCGATCCCAAGGCCTATACCGAGCTGGTGAGCGAGGTGGTCGCGCGACCGCCGTGGGCGGAGGCCATTCCCGACGAGCAGCGCGTCGTCATCCCCGGCTACGCTTCGCTTTACGAGTTCTCCGCGGCGCAGGAAGAGGCCGTGAAGGTGGGGCTGGGGGGGCGCTTCTGGACCATGGTGCACTGGACCAATTGGCGCGTCTTCCTTCCATGGACACGCGGGCAGCAGGAGCGTGTGGCGGCCGAGACGCTGGACGAGCTCGACCGGGGGCATCCGGTGCAGCTCCTCGTCACCAATCTGCCCAAGGTCGAGCTCAACCACACCGTCATCGCCTATGACTACCGGATCTACGAGGGCCGGTTCCTCGAGTTCATCGTCTACGATCCCAATGAACCGCAGGCCCCGGGCTGGGTCGCCTTCGACCGCGCCGACCGGCGTTTCTTCGCCTCGGGTGTCTACGACACGGAGCCCGGTGAGATCCGGGCCTTCCGCATGTACTACTCTCCCCTGCTATAGCGCGTGACTAATATGCGCCACCCATTGCCGCGGCTTGAACGAATCGCCGTCACCGCGGCCGGCGTTGTGACGCCGATAGGCCAGGACCTCGACACCTTCTGGTCCGGTCTCCTGACTGGCGCGGACGGCATCTCGCAGATCGAGCGCTTCCCGGTCGCGGACCTGCGCGTGGGGCAGGGCGGAGAGATCAAGAAGCTGATGCGCGCCGTCGACTGGCGACGGGTGCCCGATTGCCGTGCCACCCGCCTTCTGGTCTCGGCCGCCCACGACCTCTGGGCCCAGGCGGGACAAGGGCCCCTGGACGTCGAGCCCGAGCGTCTCGGCGTCGTGGTCGGGACCGCGCTCGGTGGGGTGGAAGAGGGCGAGCGTGCCCTCAGCGACTCGCCGCGACGCCTCGGTCGTGCGCTCTACGACGCTCCCGGCCACGGACTGGCGCGCTGGCTGGGCTCGCGCGGCCCCGTCGTCACCGTCTCCACCGCCTGCGCCTCGGGTGCCACCGCACTCGGGATCGGCGCCGAGATGCTCCGTCGCGGGGAGGCCGATGCGGTGATCGCCGGCGGATACGATATCCTCTGCCGCTTCGTCATGCGCGGCTTCAACGGTCTCCGGTCGCTCACGCGTGACCGTGTGCGGCCGTTCGACCGGCGACGGAGCGGGCTCCTGCTGGGTGAGGCGGCGGCACTGCTTCTGCTCCGACGCGAGCGCGAGGCGGGGCCGCGGCGGCTCGGCACGCTGCTCGGCTGTGGCAGCGCGGGCGATGCCTCCCATATCGCGGCGCCCGATCCGCAGGGTCGCGGCATCGAGCGGGCCATGCGCGCGGCCCTGGCCGAGGCCTGCGTCGACGCCGCGGATATCGATTTCGTCAGCGCGCACGGCACCGCGACGCCGCTCAATGATCCCATCGAGGCGGCGGCGCTCAGGCGTGTGCTGGGCTCGCGCGCGGGCGCGGTGCCCGTCAATTCGATCAAAGGCGCTTTCGGCCATGCCATGGGTGCAGCGGCGGCGCTGGAAGCCATTGTCTGCCTCCTCGCCGGACGGCACGGTCAGATCCCCGCCACGCTCGGGCTCGAAGAGAGGGACTCGGCGTGCGACCTCGACTGTGTCCAGGACGCTCCCCGTGCCCTTCGCCCCCGGCTCAGCCTATCGACATCGCTCGGCTTCGGCGGCTGCAACGCTGCCCTCGTGCTCGAGAGCGCCTGATGCCCGCCCCGGCGATGCGGGCCCCACGCATCCGGGCGCTGGGTCTCTTGTCGGGTTGGGGCAGGGGCGCCGCGGCGCTGCCGCTCGACGCCTCCCGGGCCGCGGCCGGGCGCTCCATGCTGACGGTCGAGCGGCCCGCTCTCGATCCCGAGCGCTTCCGGCGCTCCCGCCGGGAATGTCTCATGGGGGTTGCGGCGGTGAGGGCTATGCTGGAAGATGCGGGGCTGGGGCCCGAGGCGATCGCGGGGGAGCGGACCGCGCTCCTCTTCTCCACCGCCGCGGCGTATGCGCCGTCCAACCGCGAGTTCATCGAAGCGCGCGGCGGGAGCATGTACTTCCCCTACACTGCGGTTGCCGCGGTGCCGGCCGAGGTGGCCATCGAGTTTGGACTCACCGGGCCCTACGAGATCCTGGTGGGCGGCTCGCCGGCGACGATGCGCTGCATCGTGCGCGCCGCGGCATTGCTCGAGGCGGGCGCGTGCGACCGCGCGCTGGTGCTGGCCGTTGAGGTTTTCGAGGAGTGCGCCGATCTCTTCGAGAGCGTCCGGCCGCCCTTCGAGGGGCCGCTCGTGGAAGCGGCGGCGTGCCTTCTCCTCGAGCCGGGCGAGGGGGTCTTGACCTTCGAGCGACTGCGCGGCGGGAAGGACGGCGGGGGTGTGCGAGGCCGGCTGGGCGAGATGCTGGCCTGCGAGCCACTGGCCACGCTCGCGCTGGCTCGAGAAACGGCCGGCAAGGGGCCGGTGCAGGTGAATGGATCCTGGCGGGGTGAGATCACGCGCCTCCAGTGGAGCGGCAGCCCATACCGGACGCGCCCTCGCGCGGCCTGACCGGAGGCGGGACGGATGACGCAGAAGGAGATTCTGGACGAGCTCAAGGCGCTGATCGTCGAGCGCCTCAAGTTCGATCCCCTTCGGGCGGCTGAGATGACCGCCGAGACCACGCTGCCGAAGGGCATCGAGGGCTCGCTCGGCCTCGACTCGCTGGACTTCATCGAGCTGTCCGTGGCGATGGAGGAGCGCTTCGGTATCGTCATCGACGAGACCGAGAGTCTCACCGATGAGTTCCTCTCCCTCGACTCGCTCTCCCGCTTCGTCCTCTCAAAGGTGAAATGATTCGCGTCGTCGTGAGCGGGCTGGGTGTGGTCAGCCCCTACGGCGCCGGGGCGAAGACCTTCTGGGCGGGTCTCACGACCGGTGAGTGCGCGATCCGGCCCGTCACCGTCATCGCTACCGAAGGCTTTCGCTCCCGCATCGCCGCCGAGGTGCCGGCCGACGTCGTCGCGTCCCTCGGCGTGTCCCGCCGGCGCTCGCGGGCGGATCGCATTGCGCTGACCGCCGCCCGGGAGGCGCTGGCCGAGGCGGATCTCGCGCCGGGCGACCGGGCGGACATGGGTCTTTTCATCGGCGCCGTGGGCGGCGGCATGCTCGAAGGCGAGGAGTGGTACTGCGAGCAGGCAGCGGGGAGGGGGCCCTCGCCGCGAATCGGCGCGCTCCGCTCGATATTGCCGGTGAGCCATGCCGAGACGCTCGCCTGGCGGCTCCGGCTGGGCGGCCCCCGGGAGACCGTGGTCATGGCCTGCGCCTCGGGCGCGGCCTCCATCGCGCTCGGCGCGGATCTGATCCGCTCGGGCGCGACGCCGCTCGTGCTGGCGGGGGGCGTCGACGCGATCACACGCATCTGCTTCATGGGCTTCAACGCGCTCAAGCTGCTCGACCCCGAGCCGTGCCGCCCCTTCGATCGCGGGCGGCGCGGCATGTCCATCGGTGAGGCGGCGGCCTTCGTCGTGCTCGAAGACGCGGAACACTGCCGCGCCCGCGGCGCCCGCGTCCTGGGCGAGCTCTTGGGCGCCGGGATGACGACGGACGCCCATCACGTCACGGCGCCGCATCCGGAGGGCGAGGGCATGGTCCGCGCCATGGCCGATGCGCTGGCCGCCGCCGGGCGCGCTCCCGCTGATATCGGTTACGTCAATGCCCACGGCACCGGCACGCCGCAGAACGATCGCATGGAGGCGCTGGCCCTCGTCCGCCTCTTCGGGGAAGGCCGCGTCCTGGTCAGCTCGACCAAGTCGCTGGTGGGACACACCATGGCGGCCGCGGGAAGCCTGGAGGCCGCGGCGACGCTGCTCACGCTGCAACACGGGCTCATCCCTCCCACCGCGAACCTGCGCGATCCCGACCCGGACGTGCCGTTCGACTGCGTCCCCGGCACGGCGCGGGCAGTCGAGCTGCAGGCGGCGGTATCCAACTCCTTCGGCTTCGGCGGTCAGAACGTGAGCCTGGTGTTCGGCCGATGAGTGCCCGCCGCCGCGTCGTGGTCACGGGCATCGGCTCGGTCAACCCGGCCGGCTGCGGCGGTTCGGCGGTCGTGGCCGACGCGCTCGCGCGGCAATCCCAGACGATCGCGCCGCTGAAGGCCTTCGCGCTCGATGGTTGCCCCAGCCGTCTCGCCGCCGAGGTCGACGATGCGCGGCTCATGGCGCTGCTCGATCCCGACGCCGTGCGCCGGCTCTCGCGCATCTGCCGCATGGCGGTGGCCGCCTGCCGCCTGGCCGTCGAGGACGCCGGTGTCGAAGGCGGAGCCCGACTCGGCTTGGCCGTCGGGAGCGAGTACGGCGATTTTCGATCCGGCGCCGAGTTCTTCAACGGCTTTCTCCGGCGCGGACCGGCCGGGCTGTCGCCGATGATTTTCCCGAACACGGTCATGAACAGCATGGCGGCGGTCGCCGCTATCGCCATCGGGGCCAGGGCGCCCTCGGTCACGCTCAACCAGGCCACGGTGGCGGGAGACCTTGCCGTGGCGCGTGCGGCGGCGCTCATCGCCGATGGGCGCGCCGACGCGGTCGTGGCGGGAGGGGTGGACGAGATATTCGTCGATGTCTATCGAGGATTGTCTGCTCTGGGCGCGCTGTCTCCCATGGGTGGCGGCGGCGCCGAAGGCTGCCGCCCGTACGCGCCCGATCACAATGGGCCCGTGCTGGGCGAAGGCGCGACCTTTCTGGTGCTCGAGGAGCTGGGTGTGGCGCGGGCGCGGGGCGCGTCTATCCACGCGGAAGTGTTGGGGAGCGCATGGGGCGGCATCCCGGTCGCCCCGCATACAGCTCCCGTGGCCAAGCGAGACGCGCACCGCACGGTCTGGCGCGCCCTGGATCAGGCGGGCATCGAGCCCGCCTCCCTCGGGCGCTGCTACGGCTCGGGAAACGGCGACCCCTCGCTCGACGACTGGGAGCTCGAGCTGCTCGCGGCCGACGGCATACGGGGTCCAGTATCCCTCGCGCCGCTCTTCGGCCAGCACGGCGGTCTCGGCGCCCTGCGCGCCGCCGCGGGCGCCCTCGACGCGCGTGCAGATCGTGCGCCCACGCTGGTGCACGGCATTGCCCGTGGCGGCTGCCGCTCGGCGGTGATCATCGGACGGGCAGCATGAGCGACCACGTTACCGTCATCCCGGTCTTCGACGAGGCCGCGACCATCGCCGGACTGGTCGAGCGTGCTGCCTCGCATGGCACGGTCATCGTGGTGGATGACGGCTCTGCCGACGGCAGCGCCGAGGCCGCCGCATCGGCGGGCGCGATCGTGGTGCGCTCCCCGGGCCGGCGCGGGAAGGGCGCCGCGCTGAGAGTCGGGTTCAACGAGGCGCTGTGCCGCGGCGCCCAGCGGGTGATCACGCTCGACGGGGACGGGCAGCACGACCCTGACGATATTCTGCGTCTCCTCGCAGTGTCCGCGGCCGATCCTCGGGCCCTCGTCATTGGAAGCCGCCTCACGGACGACGGGGCGAGAATGGAATCCGCGCGCCTCAACGCGCTCCGGGTGGCGGGCTTCTTCATCAATTGGCTGACGGGCTGGGATGTCGGCGACACGCAGTCTGGATTCCGCGTCTATCCGCGCGCATTGCTCGAGGCGGTGGTCCCGAGGCGGGGTGGTTTTGTCCTCGAGACCGAGATGCTGCTGCGGGCGGCCGCTGCCGGATTCACGATCCGAGAAGTGCCGCTCTCTCCGGGCCGGGCCGCGCTGAGGCCGAGCCACTTCCGCCCGCTGGCGGACGGCACGGCCTTGACCGCATATCTCGTCGCCCGCGGCCTTGGTCGCTGGACGCGGGATGCCGCCGACGTTGTGGCGGCCCTCCTGAGGCCCTTCACGCCGGCGTGCTTCAGGGTGCGGCACCGCGAGATGCATCACTTCGCGACGCCCTATCGCTACAACCACGCCGCCTATGCGACGGCGATGGGCGGCTTCATCCTCGACCGTATCGCGCGGACATGGCAGGGCTGGTGGCGTGACCCGCGCGCACGGACCATGCGCGTCGCCGCCATCGGCACCGCCGCGCTCCCCGCTCTCTCCGTGGCAGCGATGACCCAGTGGGCTCTCGGCCGGGGGCGGGGGCGTGGTCCCGACCTCGTTTCCCCTCTCGTGCGTCGGGCCTTCTCGCGCGGTCGGCTCGCTGCCGCGCTACCCGTGCGCGACGGCACGCCGGAGGCGGACTACGACGTCTTCATCGTCGGGGGCGGGCCGGCGGGCGCCACTGCTGCCACGTTCCTCGCCCGCGGAGGACTGCGGGTTGCGGTGGCGGAACGCGAGGTGTTTCCGCGCTTCCACGTGGGTGAGTCGTTGCTGCCCGCCATGATGCCGGTGCTCGACCGTCTCGGCGTTCGCGAGCGGATCGAGCGTCACGGCTTTCTCATCAAGTTCGGGGCGGCCTTTCACGACCAGGAGTCCGATCTCGAGTACCGCTTCTACTTTCGCGAGGGCAAGCCGTGGCCGCCGTACAGCTACGAGGTGCAGCGGTCGGAGTTCGACCAGATACTGCTCGAGCATGCGGCCGGGGAGCCCGGCGTGAGCCTGCTCCAGCCTGCCCTAGTCGAGCGGGTCGAGTTCGACGTGGGCGGCGCGACGATCGGGATTCTCGAGCACGGCGAGGCGCGGACTGTCCGGGCGCGCTTCGTGGTGGACGCCAGCGGCCGCGACGGCTTTCTCGCCTCGCGCCGTGTGGGGCGTCGCGAGCCCATTCCGGGCCTCGGCAAGGTCGCCCTCTTCGCCCACTTCGAAGGTGCACCGCGGTGGGAAGGGCGCGACGAGGGAATGATCCGCCTGTACATCTTCGAGGACGGCTGGTTCTGGTGGATTCCCTTCGCCGGCGATCGCACGAGTATCGGCTGTGTCCTCCATTCGAAGACGGTGCAGGGGCGAGAGGCTTCGCTCGAGGCTCTGTACGAGGACATGATCGGGCGCTGTAGCCGGGTTGCGGAGGGGCTGCGCCATGCCCGTCGCGTCACTCCGGTGCGGAGCGCGGCGAACTTTTCCTACCGGACCAGTCCCGTGGCCGGTGACCGCTTCCTCTGCATTGGCGATGCTCTCGCGTTCGTGGATCCCATCTTCTCGTCGGGCGTTTATATCGCGCTGCAAACCGGCGAGATGGCGGCGGCGGAGATCCTCGCGGCCTTCGCTGAGAACCGCTTCGAGGCGCGCCGCTTCAATGGCTATGCGCGGCGCGTGCGCCGCGGCGTGAGTCCCTTCGTGCGGTTCATTCGCCGCTATTACGAGCCCGCCTTCATCGAGATCTTTCTTCAGCCACGCGAGCGGCTGGCGATGCTCGACAGCGTCACGGGTGTCCTGGCGGGTGGCGCCTTTCTGCGCATGCGCCTCAAGATGTGGGGCTCGCTCACCGTCTTCTTCGCCATCGTCCGGGTCAACCGCTGGGTCCGCCGCTGGCGCGGCCGCCCCGTCGAATCGAGACTAGAGTGGTAGCCGTCCTCTCCCTGTCCCCCATCGGGGGAGAGAGCAGACTGAGGGGGCGAATGGTGAGGGGGCGAATGGCGAGCGGGCCGCAACCATGACCCTCCGCAACCTCCTCCCCCGCGGCTACGCGTTCACCGTCATCGGCATCACCGTCGGCGTGGCCGGCCTCGTGTCACTGGGCGCGATGGCCGAGCGCATCACGCGCTTCATCGAAGGGGGCGACCGCTTCGTCCTGGGCCAGATCTCCGTCGCGGGGGAGGGGATGGGCATGGGGACGGGCTTCACGGCCGGCGGCCTCCTCCCCGCGGCCAAGATCGCCGAGATCGCCGCCGTGCCGGGGGTGTCGGGCGCGCAGGCGCAGGTCATGCTGCCGCTCGATACGAGCACCTCGCATTTCCTCACGCTGACCCAGGAGCTGATCATGGGCATGGACCTGTCGGTGCCCATGCCGAACCGCCACTACCGCGAGCTCCCGGTCGGCTCGGGCCGGCCGCTGCGTCCCGGCGACCATCGAGTCACGGTGCTGGGCGCCGATTTCGCCGCCTCACGTCACCTGCGTGTCGGCGGCAGCGTGGCGCTGGGTGGGCAGGATTTCGCGATCGTCGGCGTCCTCGACAAGACCTTCACCGCTCCCGACCGCTTTGCCCTCGTGTCCATCGAGGATGCGCGCGAGCTCTGGCTGCGCCGCGACCCTCTCCTCGTCCAGGCTTTCGGCGCCGGCAGCCTCCGCACAGGAGATCTCAATACCGGCGCAGCCGTCGGCTGGCGTGACGGCGAGGATCCTGACGCGTTGGCCCGGCGCATCCAGACCAGCGTGAAAGGGCTCAACGTCACCATCCCCGGCGAGCTGAGCCATCTCCTCCGGCAGTCCACCGCCTTCTTCTCCGCGCTCCTGATCGGGATCGGCGGGTTGGGGCTTCTGATCGGGGGCCTCTCGCTCGCGAACACCGTGACGGCGGCCGTCTTCGAGCGCATACGCGATTTCGGCATCAAGCGCGCGCTGGGCGCCACGGACCTCGACCTGCTTGGCGAGGTCCTGGGAGAGGGACTTCGGGTGAGCCTCTGGGGCGGGGCCATGGGCGTCCTGCTCGCGCTCGCCATAGGCACCGCGGTGGATACCCGGCTGCTTCGGGATGGTCAGCAGCTCTTTCTCTTCTCGCCGAGGCTTCTGACATTCGCCCTCGTGTTTTCCGTCGCCCTGGGCGCCCTGGCGGCAGGCTACGCGACGCTCCGTATCGCGCGGCTGTCGCCCGCTGAGGCGATCCGGCGAGGCACCTGACCATCCTTCGCGCGGTCGGCTTGAGCAAGACGTTTACGGGGCCCGGCGGCGTGCCCGTGCCGGTCCTGGCGGGCGTGGATCTCGAGCTCGGCAAGGGTGAGTACGTGGCGGTGGCCGGGCCGTCCGGTTGCGGCAAATCCACGCTGCTCAACCTGCTGGGCCTCCTCGACCCTCCCGACAGCGGCGAGGTCTGGCTGGGCGACGAGCGGGTGAGTCATCTCGGACGGCGCGCCCAGGCGCGCGTGCGCGGCGCCTCCATCGGCTATGTCTTCCAGTCCTTCCTCCTGCTCTCCGGGCTGACGGCGCTGGAGAATGTTCTACTCGCCGCCCGCTACGTCAGACGGGACCGCTCGGAGGCGCGGCGCGACGCGCTCGCGCTGCTCGAGCGCATGGAGGTCGCGCACCGCAAGGACCACTACCCAACACAGCTCTCGGGTGGCGAGCAGCAGCGCGTGGCCTATTGCCGCGCCGTGCTGAATCGCCCGCCGCTCGTCCTGGCGGACGAGCCGACGGGCAATCTCGACGACCACCATGCGGGGGCCATTCTCAACGAGCTCCGGGCGCTGGCGACCGAGCGACACACAGCGGTGCTGCTCGTCACGCATCGCACCGAGGCGCAGGCCGGTGCCGACCGCGTGCTCTATCTGAGCGGCGGCCGGCTCGCGTCGCGACCCCCCGCCTCCGTCGCGTGACGAGCGCGACGGTACCGTGGCTCTCCGCGGTCTTCGCGGTGCTCCTGGTGCTCCTCCTTCTGCTCCCGGGGCTGGGCCGCGCGCCCTTCGACGATCCGGGCGAGGGGCAGCACGCGGAGATCGCGCGCGAGGCCTGGGCCTCGGGTGATCTCTTCGATCTCCGCCTCAACGGTGTCCGGTATTTCGACAAGCCGCCGCTGCTCTACTGGCTGATCGCGCTCGATTTCCGCGCCTGGGGTGTGTCGGAGTGGACGGCGCGCCTGCCCTCGGTGCTGGGTGCCGCGGTCGCCGCGGCGGCGACCGCGCTGCTGGGCGCGAGACTTCTGAATCCCACGGCCGGACTTCTCGCGGGGGCGGCGCTCTCCTCCTCCGCGCTCTTCCTCGTCTTCGGCCGCTACGTGAGGCCGGAGACGCTCTTCGTGGCCGCGATTCAGCTTGGCCTGACCGGGCTTCTCCTCGGTATCGGTGGGAAGGGCGCGGCGACCTCCAGGCGCTGGGCGGTTTGTGGATGCGCTGCGCTCGGAGTGGCGGCGCTCGCCAAGGATCCCCTCGGCCTGGTCGCGCCGCTGGCTGCCATTGCCGTGGCGCTGGCGCTGGGCGGGCGGCTCCGCCCTTTGCGTAACTGGCTGCCGCCGGCGGGAGTGGCGCTCATGCTGGTGCTGGGACTCGGCTGGTATGCCTGGGCGGCGTTCCGGCACTCGGGGTTCCTCTGGTACACCGTCGTGGACAATCATCTTCTCAACGCGCTCGGAGTCCGCCACTTTCCCGACGAGGATGTGCCCCTGGGCACCGTGGAGTTTCTCACGGTATCGACGCTGGGGGCCTTTCCATGGATCGTGGCTGCTACCGGCACGGTAGCGTCGCTGGTCCGCCGCCGGGCCTGGCGCGATCCCGCCGAGGCGCCCTGGATCGCGCTGGCGACCTGGGTCCTCGGGCTCTGGGTGCTTTTCTCCGTCGCCGCCTTCAAGCTGCCGCACTATGGGCTGCCCGCGTACCCTGCCATCGCGCTCCTGGCGGCGCGCTGGTGGTCGGAGGACGCCTCATCCGGCCGCACCCCGGCGGTGCTTCACCTCGTGCTCTTCGCGCCGCTCGCCATCGTGCTGGCGCTGATTGCCGCCAGTGACGGAGGCGCGTTCGTGGACACGGTCTTCTCCGCCACGGATGTCTACACGCGCAAGGAGGCGGCCGGCGCGCAGGCGTCGCCGCTGCCGCCGTGGATCGCGCTGCAGCCGCTCGTGAGCCGCACCGCGCTGGTCTTGGCCGCGGGGGCGATGGCGCTCTCGCTCTGCGCATGGCGGCGGGCCGGGCGATGGACCGGGGCCGTCGTCGCGGCGACCATGCTGGCGGTGATGCCGTCGGCCCTCCGCGCACTCGAGATCGTGTCCTCAGGCCGCGCGGTGGCCGGCATGGCGGCTGAGGTGCGCCGACTCGCGGCGCCCGACACCGTGCTCGTGCACGAAGGCCCGATCGAGAACTCGGGCGCGCTCGAGCTCTATTCAGGCCGCCGTCCGGTTCTCGTCGACGCCCGGCGCAGCGTGCTGGGGATGGGCGCGACCTTTCCCGACGCAGGCGGAATGTTCTGGACCAGGGAAGGGCTACGTGAAGCGTGGATGTCCGGGCGTCAGGTGCTGCTCGTCACGCCGCGCGACCCGGATCATTCCGTGGTCGCCTCCTTGCCTCCCGAGCGTGTGAAGCTGCTCCGCACCGGCAACGGCCGCTGGCTCTACGCCTCCGTTGCCATGCCTCACCGGTAGCGGCGCGTTTTGTTATCCTGAACGCGACATGGCGGCCGACTACCTCCGCACGTTGTTCCTGCACCCGCCCTCGGCCGACGGCTTCGACGGCGGCGCAGGGTCGCGCTATCAGGCCAGGCGCGAGATCCGGTCGTTCTGGTATCCGACATGGCTCGCTCAGCCCGCCGCGCTGGTCCCGGGCTCGAGGCTCATCGATGCGCCTCCCGACGGACTCACGCTGGATGACATTCGTCCGCTGGCCCGCGAGTACGACCTGTGTGTCATGCATACCAGCACACCTTCGTTCGCCGGTGACGTGAAGGTGGCCGAGGCGCTCAAGACGGAAAACCCGAGACTCATCATCGGGATGGTCGGCGCCGCGGTGGCCGTCGCGCCCGGCGTGGCCCTCGAGGCGAGCCCGGCTCTCGATTTCGCCGCCGGCACCGAGTTCGACTTCACGGTACAGGAAGTGGCGCAGGGGCGGCCTCTCAAGGACATCGCCGGGCTTTCCTACCGGGTGGGCGGGCGAGTGGGGCGGACACCCGACCGGCCCATCCTCGAGAACATGGACCTCCTGCCGTTCGTCACACCGGTCTACAAGCGCGATCTGACGGTGGAGCACTACGCGATCGGCTACCTCCGGCATCCCTACGTGTCGCTCTACACGGGCCGCGGCTGCCGATCGAAGTGCACGTTCTGTCTCTGGCCCCAGACCGTGGGCGGCCAGCGCTACCGCACGCGGAGCGTCGGGCACGTCGCCGAGGAGATGGCGCTGGCCCGGCGCCTCTTCCCGCAGGTCAAGGAGTTTTTCTTCGACGACGACACCTTCACCGACGATTTGCCGAGGGCGGAGGCCATCGCGCGAGTGCTCGGCCGGCTCGGCATCACCTGGTCGGTCAACGCCAAGGCGAACGTGCCGTATCCCACGCTCAAGATACTCAAGGACAACGGGCTCCGCCTTCTGCTCGTGGGCTACGAGTCAGGCAATCAGCGCATCCTCAACCACATCAAGAAGGGCGTGCGCCTCGACGTCGCGCGGCGCTTCACGCGCGACTGCAAGGCGCTGGGCATCGCCATCCACGGCACATTCATCCTTGGCCTGCCCGGCGAGACGCGCGAGACCGTCCAGCAGACGATCCGCTTCGCCTGCGAGATAGATCCCGACACCATCCAGGTCTCGCTGGCCGCGCCCTACCCGGGCACCGCCCTCTACGACGAGGCGCGCCGCGAGGGATGGCTCGAGGCGGAGCGGCTGGTGGACGACGCGGGCGTGCAGGCGAGCGCCATCGGCTACCCGCACCTGCCGCGCGCGGAGATCTACCGCTCGGTGGACGAGGTGTATCGCCGCTTCTACTTCCGCCCGCGAAAGATGATCTCGCTCGGCGCCGAGATGCTCCGCGACGGCTCGGTGATGCGCCGTCGCTTGGTCGAAGGCTATCAGTTCCTCCGCTTCCTCCGCCGCCACCGCTTGGAAACCGCGCCGCATACTTAGTTTCGGCGCTGCGGGGGCGGAGGAGGGTGGCGGGGGGCCCTCCCGGGACCACGCTGACTCGCATTCCGTCTGGCCACTCTGGCCCGCCACGAGATTGAGGTTTGCGGCTTCGAGAACCTCCGCAGAAGATACGGGTC
>Ga0335070_10005142_pt1 | contig 15373 bp, 12 predicted proteins | sample Lox_Sample_13_FD_206722 | JGI IMG/M metagenome (GOLD analysis project Ga0335070, IMG submission 206722) | Soil microbial communities from Loxahatchee National Wildlife Refuge, Florida, United States - Lox_Sample_1.3 | ecosystem: Environmental > Terrestrial > Soil > Wetlands | place: USA... | reverse complement strand
CGAGGTGAGCTGCGGCGGCGAGGGGCATTTCATCGGAGGCCTTCTGCCGGGCTTGAAAACCGCGCTCGAAAGTCAGAATCGCGTCATCATCGCCAAGAACCAAAGCGTGTTTCGCGAGCTCAAGGGCTTTCCGGTCTTCGGCGAGCGGCATCTCTTCTATCTGGCCGCGGCCGGAGCGCTCCTGCTGATGCTCGAGCACGCCGGCGGCAAGCGGCTCCGCGCGCTCGGGGAGAAGACGCCGGACAACGTCGAGCACTTCTGGTGGCTCCTCGCGCTGGTGCCGACGGCCAAATTCATCCACATCGTCCGCGATCCCCGGGACTGCGCGGTCTCCGCCTGGTACCACAACCGGCGCGTCGAGCCCCGCTGGCTCGAGGAGAGGTTCAGGACGATGCAGGAGTTCGTGCGCTACTACGTGGACCGGTGGGCGACCGGGGTCGGGGAGGGGGTTGCGTTCGGCCGCAGCCATCCCGACCGCTATCTCGAGTTTCGCTACGGCGATCTCCTCGAGGACACCGAGGGCACGTTGAGCCGAGCGCTCGCGTTTTTGGGCGTCGAGCCGAACGCATCGGCCGTGCGGGCCTGCTGCGAGGCCGCGGCGTTCGAGCGTGTGAGCGGCGGCCGGCCCAGGGGCAGCGAGGATCCGAACTCCCTCTTCCGCAAGGGCGTGACCGGAGATTGGTGCAACTATCTCGACCCCGAGACCAACGACTACTGCCTCGCCGCCGCGGGTCCGCTGCTGCAGCGTTTCCGCTTCGCCTGAACGCGGGAGCAGCCCCGGGGATCGAGGGATTTTAGCAAAATCCCGGCGATTGCCCGGCAGCCGGCTTCGATCGGCGGGGGAACTGGCAGTCCTCAACGATCCCTTAACCCTCGCGTGCCAGCCTCGCTCGCATGGCGAAGCGCTTGCCCTCGAGGGGGCCGCGGGGCCTCGATCCCGCGGATTGGCCGAGCTTCCGGGCCCAAGGGCATCGGATGCTCGACGACATGCTCGACTACATCGAGCGCATCCGAGAGCGGCCGGTTTGGCAGCCCATCCCGGACGAGCTTCGCCGCCGCTTCCGCAGCGTGCTTCCGGCGGCGCCGGCCGAACTCTCGGCGGTGCACGATCAATTCATGCGCGACATCCTTCCCTACGCGACCGGCAACACGCATCCGGGCTTCATGGGGTGGGTTCACGGCGGCGGCAGTCCCGTGGGCATGCTCGCGGAGATGCTGGCGGCGGGCCTCAACGCCAATCTCGGCGGCCGCGACCACATGCCGATCGAGGTCGAGCGCCAGGTCGTGGAGTGGATGCGCGAGCTCTTCGGCTTTCCCGATACCGCCTCGGGACTCTTCGTCACCGGCACCTCAATGGCGAACCTCCTGGCCGTGCTGGTCGCTCGGAGCTCGGCACTAGGGACGGCTGTGCGGCGCAAGGGCGTGCAGGCCGCGGGAAAACGCCTCGCCGCCTATACCTCAGCGGCTGCGCACGGCTGCATCGCACAGGCGATGGATCTCTCCGGCCTCGGCATCGAGGCCTTGCGAGTGATCGCGACGGATGCAGCGCACCGGATCGATCTCGCGGCGCTCCGCGCTGCGATCGAGGCCGACCGCGCCGCGGGCTTCACCCCTTTCCTGGTGGTGGGGACCGCGGGCACGGTCGATATCGGTGCGATCGACGACCTCGCGGGCCTCGCGGAAATCGCTGCTCACGAGCGGCTCTGGTTCCACGTCGACGGCGCCTTCGGTGCGCTCGCGATGCTGGCGCCGGAATTGGCGCCGCGGCTCGCCGGAATCGAGCGTGCAAACTCCCTGGCCTTCGATTTCCACAAATGGGGCCAGGTCCCCTATGACGCGGGCTTCCTGCTGGTGCGCGACGGCACGCTCCATCGCAATGCCTTCGCCTCGCCCGCGGCCTATTTGCGGCGGGAGTGCCGCGGTCTCGCGGCGGGCTCGCCCTGGCCCTGCGATTTCGGGCCCGACCTCTCCCGCGGCTTCCGCGCGCTCAAGACTTGGTTCACCTTCAAGGTCTACGGCACCGAGCGCCTGGGCGCGATGATCGCGCGGACCTGCGACCTCGCGCAGTACCTGAAGCGCCGGATCGAGGCTGCCCCGGAGCTCGAGCTATTGGCGCCGGTGCAGCTCAATATCGTCTGCTTCGGCTATCGCGGCGCCGGCGCTTCCGGCCTCGATGCCGAGATCGTCGCCGATCTCCAGGAGTCCGGCATCGCCGCGCCCTCGACGACGATGCTCGGCGGACGCGTCGCCATTCGGGCGGCGATCGTCAATCACCGCACCGAAGAGAGCGACCTCGACGCGCTGGTAGAGGCCGTGCTCACCTTGGGCGCAGCCAGGGCGAAGAGCCGTGCCGCCTAGGCCTCGGTCTTCTCGTCGGAGCCGGGCTCGAAAGCGCCGAGAGCATTGCGCTTGAGGCGGCCCTTCGCGGCGCGCGCTTCGGCTTTGGCCAGCGCCTTGCGCTCCGCGAGGAAGGCCTTGAACTCCTCGTCGAGGATTCCTCTCGCATCCGCCATCTGCGGCAGGATGAAGTCCGGCGCTTGATTGCACTCCACGAGGAGAGCGCCGCCATCGACCGGCGCGATGTCCCATCCGATCAGCGCCAAGTCCGGCAATACCTCGGCCGCGCCGAGCGCCGTCTCCTTCACCGCGCGCCAACTCGGCACCGTCGCCCCGAGGATCGGAGCGCTGCTGTCGGGATGATGGCTCGGCTCGGAAATGCCGAGCCCGGTGCCGCGCAGGGCTGCGGTCACGCGGCCAGTCTCGAGATCGAGACGGGCGAGGATGTTGCCGGAGCGCCAGAAATTATCCGCCGCGTTCTCGCCCGCGGGGATCTTCCAGCAGGCCCGCAGGATTTTCGGAACGCCCCCACGTATGACCGTGAGGACGCGCACGGTCGAAAGACGGTCGCCGCAGAGGGAGAGGACGTCGCGATGCGGGCTCACCCGGCGCTGGAACAGGTAGCCGTCGGCGTAGTTCGCAGCGACTTCCGCGACGAAGCTCTCCAAGGGAACGCGGCGGCCGCCATAGGCGATGAGCTCGCGCTTGGTGGCGTCGATGCCGTCGAAGCTCGCGGAGCCCAGGCTCTGCGTGCCGCCCATGGGCTTGCCGAAGAGCGGATAGTGGCTGGGATCCAGGAGGAAGGCGCGCAGCGCCTCCGCCCCGGCGAGCATCCGCCCCGACGCCTTGCCCGCACGGCCGGAATAGAGAGCAAGGAGCGGAATGGTCGGAAATCCATACGCGCCGAACAAGGCGCTCGAGGCGATCTTGTTCATGGCGAGTCCCAGGAGATCGAAGCGGAAATTCGCCTGCGTCCAGATCTTGCGCGAGGCGGTCAAGCCCACGAACGCCTTCTTGTCCGTGCCCGCATAGCGCTTCGCGTCGAAGAGGCCGAGCGTCATGTATTCGTCGAAGCCGAGCCGGCCGGGGCCGAGAGCAAGCCGGGCGAATTCCCTAATGAGGCCGCCGTAGCCTGTTCCGGCCGCCGCCGTCATCTGCCGCATGGCGTCCACCAGCGAGGCGGCCTGCTTCGGCCGTGCGACGTCGAGCGCGGCGTCGGCCTTGCTAAGGCCTTCCGATTCCATGGCGACTGACATGCCTTGACCCTCTCTGCGATGCGCGCCGAATGCCGTCGCGGCGCTCGCTGGGATCATCAGCCGCCAATGGTTAACGGGTCGTAATTGATCGGCGAAGGCTTAAGGGCCGCGAGCCTCAGCGCGGCGCGCCGGTGCCCCCGAAGCTGTAGGGGGGATTCGGCGGCGCGCCCGGCGGAGTTCCCATGCCTCCGGGTCCATAGCCCGTGACCGGCCCCTGGTTCGGCGGAGGAGCGAACTTGCCCGCCGGCGCGGGTGCCGATGTCGCGGGGTTTGGGCCGCTCGGCGGCTGGTTATAGGGGTAAGCGCCGGGCTTCACCTTCGGAACCTCCGGCACCGGCGTCGGCAGGACATTCTGCTGATTTCCGGTCGAACTCCCGCCGCTCGCCGCTCCAGGGCTCTGGGTACCATCGGCGAGGGCGCCACCGCCGGCGGCAAGGCCCATCATGGCGGTGAGCACGATCAACCAGCGGATGCGCATGACTGCCTCGCGAAATTCCCGACCCCTGAAAAGATATAGGTCGTAGAGGCCGCTTTCGCGAGCCGCCGGCGCCGAGACTTGACCGAATGCACGGCTGCGGCCGAGGGTAGCGCTTCAGCCTGGGGAGCCCGCCGATGCCGGACCGGATCGATCTCGACGATTTCCTCTTGAGCGGCCTCGTCAAGGGCGTGCCCGGCGGCATCGCGCCCTTCAAGCTCCGCGACGCCGGCGCCCGGCGCTGGAATTTGCTGCGCGAGGACCTGCCGCTGCCGGCCGCGGTGCTGAAAACCTCCGCGATCGATCACAACGACCGCTGGATGCAGTCGTTCCTGCGGCTTTCGGGCGCGGTCATCGCGCCGCACGGCAAGACCACGATGAGCCCGGCCCTGTTCCACCGCCAGCTCGAGCACGGTGCCTGGGCGATGACGGTCGCTACCGTCCAGCAGGTTCAGGTCTGCCGCGCCATGGGCGTCGACCGCATCGTGCTCGCCAATCAGCTCGTGGGGCGCCAAGCGATCCGCTACGTGCTCGACGAGCTGGCCGCGCACAAGGAGCTCGAGTTCTATTGCCTCGTCGACAGCGTGGCCGGGGTCCGGCAACTGGCGGAAGCGGCGCGGGGCCGCATGCTGCAGGCGCCGGTCAATCTGCTCCTGGAGGGCGGAACGATGGGCGGGCGCACCGGCTGCCGCGATCTCGCGGGGGCGCTCGAGGTGGCGCGCGCTGCGGCTGCGGCGGGTCCCGCGCTCCGGCTGCGCGGCGTCGAGGGCTTCGAAGGGCTCATCCAAGGCAAGGCCGCGGAGGAGACTGAGGCAAAGGTGCGGGCTTTCCTTGATTTCCTTGCGCGCATAGCCGAGGCGTGCCTCCACGAGAACCTGTTCGCGCCCGGTCCCATCGTGCTCTCCGCCGGGGGATCGGCCTATTACGATCTCGTGGTCGACCGCTTCTCGCAGGAGAGGCTCGGGCGCGAGACGATCGTGCTGACGCGGAGCGGCTGCTACCTCACGCACGATTCCGCGCTCTACCGCCGCTCCTTCGAGCGGCTACACGAGCGCAAGCCCGAGATCGACAAGCTCGGCGAGGGGCTGCGTCCCGCCCTCGAGGTCTGGGCCTATGTGCAGTCGCGGCCGGAGACGACGAAGGCGATTTGCACCATGGGACGGCGCGACGTCTCCTCCGACGCGGACATGCCGGTGCCGGAGCTCTGGTGTCGTCCCGGCGGCAACATGGCGCCGCAGGCGCTCGCCCCGGGCCATAGCGTGACCGGCCTCAACGATCAGCACGCGCATCTGACGCTGCCCGCGGAGAGTCCGCTCCGCGTCGGCGACATGATCTCCTTCGGCGTCTCGCATCCCTGCACCACCTTCGACAAGTGGCAGGTGCTCTGGCTCGTCGACGACGACTACACTGTCACGGGCGGGGTGCGCACGTTCTTCTGAGGTTCAGGGCGCGGCAAGGCGGGCGAGTGCGCGCACGTCCTCGAGGGTTTCGATCCGCTCCACCGCAGCGATGACGCGATCGGCCGCTTCTGCGGGAAGACGCGCCGCGCTCTTCGCCCAGCACACCCGGAACTTCGCAAGCTGCCGCTCGCGGTCGAGAGGGCGGTCGGGACTCCCGAGCGTGTTTGCGATATGGAGCCGATGCACTGTGCCGTTCTTGAGGCGGATCGCGAGCTCCTGCGGCAGCAGGACGTTTCCCCGGGCTTGCTCGTCGATGGCGATGACGATCTTGGCCGCGAGCGACCGCGCCGCGGGATCGCGCATTGCCTCGGGACCGAAATCGTCGAGGCCGACGCCGCCGCGCAGGAGCGCTACGGCGCCGACATAGCGTGCGCAGAGCCGGGCGTAGCTTGCGCTCATCTCCGCGAGCGGCGGCCGTCCCACGAGCTGGGCGATCAGCGGCGATGCCAGCAGCAGGACCTGCTCGACCTCCTCGGCCGCGAAGCCGTGGGCGGCCTTCAACCGCAAGAGGCCGTCGATGAGGCCGTGGGTGGCGCGTCCGGATGGGAACGGCTTGTGCGAGAGCTCCGCGATGCGCCAGACGCGGCCGAGCTCCGCGAGCGCGGGTGCCAGGTCGAAACCGGGCTCGAACAAGGCGATATAGCCGTGTTTTCCCTCGAAGGTCTCGCGTGTGCCCGCGAGGTCCGCGCGCGCGAGATCGGCGGCGACCACCGCATTGCGGGCGCTGAAGCCTATTTGCAGCGGTAGCAGCGGCTTCCCCTCGCCATGGGGCTGCATGGTGCCCGAGACCTGGGCATAGGCGAGCCCGAATGCATCGGCGAGGCGCGCGGCATTGAAGCCCGCGAGCTTCCCCACCGCGGCGACGGCTCCGAAGGCGCCGGCCGTGCCGGGGCGGAAGAACTGCCAGCGTCCCCGCGGATTGAGGCCGAGCGTCACCGCGACGTCGACACCGAGCGCCAGCGCGGTCAGGAAATCGCGGCCCGTGATGCCGCCCATCCGCTCGGCCCAGGCCAGTGCCGCGGGCATCACCGTGGAGAGCGCGTGCACCACCGCGGGCTCGTGCAGGCAATCGAACTCCTGGCAGTGCGCGTGATGCGCGTTGACGAAGGCGGCCGCAGGGGCTGGCAGCCGGAGCGCGGTGCCGAGCACGCGCGCCTCGGTTCCGGAACCCCAGCCCTCGGCAGCAGCGCGCACTGCGTCCGACCCGGGAGTGCCAGATCCTGCGGTTGCCACACCCAGCGTGTCCAGAAGGAACGTCTTTGCCGCGTCCACGGCCGCGGGCGGGAGTGTCTCGAAGCGCGTCTCGGCGACGTGCTGCGCCAGGCGCTCGGCGACGGTCACCGGCTCAGCCGACGGGATTGAAGTCGTAGCGCCCGACACCCTGGAGAATGCCGAACTTGCAGGGGCCCATGTCCTTGCCTGTGACGCGATGCGCGCGCTTCGCCGGGACGACGTGGGTCTCGCCGGGCTTAAGCTCGACGACAGCGCGCGGCGCGCGCGTCTCGATCACCATCGGACCCTGCATACAGAAGAAGGTATCGCTGACGTTGCTGTGCCAGTGCCAGGGCACCTCTTGTCCCGCCGCGAGCGTGAGCACGACCATCCGGAGATCGGGCGTCTCCGCCCAGGTCTCGTACTCCGCGACTTCGTAGGACCGCTTCTTGGGGGCTGTCGATGTCATGGCGTCCTCCCGCCGACGATGGCGCGCCAGTAAAGCACGTCTCGAGGCGGGCGAGGAGGGCGCGCCTCTTGGCGGCGCGAGAGGCTCCGTTATGATGCCTCGACGAGGGAGGGGTCGATGGAACCATATCGCTACGGCTATTCGCCCATCGTCGCGCGGCCGCGGATCGTCTGGCCCGGTGGCGCGCGGGTCGCGCTCTGGGTCGTGCCCAACGTCGAGCACTACGAGTACGTCCCGAGCTTCGTGCGCGTGCGCAATCCCTGGCCGCGCTCGCCTTATCCCGACGTCCTCGGCTACGGGACGCGCGACTACGGCAATCGCGTGGGGATCTGGCGCATGTTCGAGATCATGGACAAGCACGAGATCCGCTGCACGGTCTCGCTGAGCCTCTCGGTCTATGAGCGCTATCCCGAGATCCGAGAGGCGATCGAGGCGCGGCGCTGGTCGATCCTGAGCCACGGCGTCGTCAACACCCGATATCACTGGGATCTCACCGAGGAAGAAGAGCGCGAGCAGATCGCCGAGGCGATGGCGATCTACGAGCGCACCACCGGGCGGAAGCTCGCGGGCTGGTTCTCGCCCGCGATCTCCCACACCCTGCACACGCCCGACCTCGCGGCCGAGGCGGGCATGCGCTACGTCTCCGATTTCTATCACGACGACCAGCCCACGCCGATCAAGGTGCGCAAGGGCACGCTCGTCTCGATCCCCTATTCGATGGACCTCAACGACGCCCTGATATACCGCTGGCCCATCGAGGCCGAGGAATTCGCGCAGATGATCATCGATCACTTCGACACGGTCTGGCGCGAGGGAGTGACGCAGGGCCGCGTCATGTGTCTTGCATTGCATCCCTACATGATCACGGCGCCGCATCGCGCGAAGCATCTCGACCGCGCGCTCAAATACATCCTCTCCCACGAGGGCGTCTGGAAGGCGACGGGCGAGGAGATCGCGGATTGGTACATCGCCAATGCGCTCCCGGCCTATCGGCAGCATCTGGGCGCGGAGGCCTGACATGGAAACGAAGCGCCCGCCTGCCGGCGAGATCCTCAAGCCCGGCATGGATCATCCCCATCATCCCTTTTGGCCGCTTCCGAGCCGTCCCAAGCTCGTCTGGCCGAACGGTGCGCGTGTCGCGTTCTGGGTGCTGCTCCATCTCGAGTATTGGGAGCTCGATCCGCCGAAGGACGCCGTCCGCGATCCCCGCTTCGTCGGCGAGATGGGAAGCTTCTTTCCGGACTACCGCACCTGGACGCAGCGCGATTACGGCAATCGCGTGGGCATCTTTCGCGTGCTGGAGCTGCTGGACCGCTACGGGCTCAAGGCGACGGTCGCCGCGAACTCCTCGGCGCTCGAGCGCTATCCCTATCTCGTGGCGGAATTCAAGCGCCGGGGCTACGAGTTCGCCGCGCACGGGAGCCACGCCACGCGGATGATCACGAGCCGCATGAGCGAGAGCGAGGAGCGCGCCTTCATCGCGAGCTCGATCGAGGCGGTGACGCGCGCGGCCGGCACGCGTCCCACCGGGTGGCTCGGCCAGGATTACGGGGAGTCCGCGCGGACGCCGGTGCTGCTTGCAGAGGCGGGACTCGACTACGTCATGGATTGGCCGAACGACGATCAGCCCTATCGCATGACCGTGGGGAAGCCCTTCGTTTCGATCCCGAACCACGCGGAATGGGACGACGTTCAGCTCCTGTGGCTGCGGAAGCTGGGCATGGCTGGCTATCCTAAGATCCTGGCGGAGGCCTTCGAGACGCTGCACGAGGAGGGCGCCGCCTCCGGCCGTATCTTCGGCTTGAGCCTGCATCCCTGGCTCATCGGCATGGCGCATCGCATCCGCTATCTCGACGAGGCGCTGAAACGCATCGTCGGATACCGCGAGGTCTGGCAGGCAACCGCCGGAGAGATCGCCTCCTGGTACCTGCGCAACGGGCCCAACTACGAGGACAAGAGCGGGGGACGGCGATGAGCGGCTTCTCCGACGACGCGCTGCACGTGAAGCCGCTCACCTTCATGGGCGTGCCGCACGCCTTTGATCTATCCAAGGCAAGGGCTGCCGTGCTCGGCGTGCCCTTCGATTGCGGGACGCATCGCTACCGCATCGGCTCGCGCCAGGGGCCGCAAGCGATCCGCGAGCAGTCGGTGCTGGTACGGCGCTACCACTCCGATCTCGCGGATTTCGATCCGCTGGAGCGGCTGGCTCTGGTCGATCGCGGCAACGTCGACGTGACGCCGAGCCGCATCCTCGATGCCTTCGAGCGGATCGAGGCCGCGGCCTCCCGCATTCACGAGGCCGGCGTCATCCCCGTCACCATGGGCGGCGACGGCAGCATCTCCGTGCCCCTGCTCCGCGCGGCGGCGCGCCGTTATCCCGGTATCGTCGCCGTGCACATCGACGCGCACACCGACAGCTATCCCTACGACCCCAACGACAAGTTCACCTCGGCGACGCAATTCACCCACGCCGCCGAGGAGCAGCTCGTGGTGGCGTCGCTCTCCTACCACATCGGCGTGCGCGGCACGACCTACATGAAAGGCGTCTACGACTACACGCGCTCGCTCGGCTACAACGTCATCACCATGCGCGAGGTCTTCGAGCGCGGCCCCAAGCACGTGCTCGCGGAGCTGCACCAACGCCTCAAGGGGCGGCCGGTCTATCTCTGCTTCGACATGGACGTCTTCGATCCCTCCTGCGCGCCCGGCGTCGCAACGCCGAGCTGGGGCGGGTTCACGAGCCGTGAGGGGCTCGACTTTCTCCGCGGCCTCTCGGGCCTCGACATCGTCGCGGTCGACGTCAACACCGTGAGTCCTCCGCACGACGTCCAGGGCATGACCGCGCATCTCGCGGCCTATGTGATCTACGAGAGCTTGATCCTGCTCTGCCGCAAGCTCGGGCTCGCGGGCTGAGCTAAGGGCGCGCGAGGCGCACGACGCCGTCGACGGCGACGGCGCCGAAGGCCTTGACGATCAGCGGATTGATCTCGGCCTCGAGCACCGGCGTGCCCGGCAGCGCCGCGAGCTCTGAGAGCCGGGCGACCGCGCTCGCGAGCGCCGCGAGATCGCCCGCGGGCGCGCCGCGGAAGCCCCGAAGCGTCGCGAAGCCGCGCACCTCCGCCAGCATCTCCTCCGCCTCCGCAACCGAGACCGGCGCCAGGCGCACGGAGAAATCGCGATAGACCTCTGCGAGAGTCCCGCCCATGCCGACGGTGACGACCGGCCCGACCTGGGGATCGTGGCGATAGCCCACGAGCGCCTCGCCGATGCCGCGCTCCATCGGCTGCACGAGGATGCCCGCGATCGATGCGCTGGGGTATTTGTCGCGGACGCTCGCGAGCATCTGGCGCGAGCGCACTGCAAGCTCCTCGCCGGAGGCGATCCCCAGTGCCACCCCGCCTGCATCGGTCTTGTGCGTGATGTCCGCGGAGAGCACCTTTGCCACGACCGGGAAGGCGAAGGGCAATGGTGCGAGCCGCTCGGGATCGACGACGGCGCAGGGAGCGACGGCAATGTCGAGCGCGTCGAAGAGGGCGAGGGATTGCCGCTCGTCGAGGACGGCGCGAGAAGCCGCCGAGAGTGCTGCCAGCGCGCGGTCGCGCGTGGCGCCGGGAAGCGGCTCCGCCGGCGCCGCCTGGTGCCAGCCGAAATAGGCGGCGATCGCGTCGGCGCAGGCTTCGGGCGTCCGGAATCCCGCCACACCGTTCTCGGCGAGCGCGTGCAAGCTCGCTTCCGCATGCGGCACCAGGAAGGCGGCGATGGGCTTCTTCGCGCGTGCGCACTCGATGATCGGCTTCACCGCGAGCTCGCCGTGGAATTGCGCCGAGGAGCCCACCACCGCCAGGACCAGATCGAACTCCGGTGCCTCCATCAGTATGTCGAGCGCGGCCAGCATGATGTCGGGACGCGTTCCCGCGAGCGTCATGTCGATCATGCGCCCCGGCAGCGCCGGCGCCTTCGCGGCCTTGAGACGCGCGTAGGTCTCGGCACTCGGTGGCGTCACCTCGACGTTTCGAAGACCCAGGCGATCCGCCACCATCGCGGCGCCGCCGCCCGTCGTGGTGATGGCGCCGACGCTCCGGCGCGCGGTCGTCGGCGGCGTCCGGCCGATCACGAGGGCCGGCGCTTCCAGCAGCGTCTCCAGGTGATCGACGCGGAGAATGCCGTGCCGGCGCAGGAACGCATCGACCCCGGCGTCGGACCCGACCATGGCGCCGGTGTGCGAGACCGCGAGCTCGCGGCCCACCTCCGAGAGTCCGAGCCGGTAGGCGATGATCGGCTTGCCCGCGGCCTTCGCGAGGTCACCGAAGCGGGCGAAGTGCTCGCGCTCGCGGATGGTCTCGAGGAAGAGGAGAAATGCGTCGGTCTCGGGATCGCCCGCGAGCGCCGCGCCGATCTCGCCGACGGAGAGATCGGCCTCGTTGCCGACGGAGATGAGCTTGGAGAAGCCGATGCCCCGGGGGAAGCCGCGCGAGACGAAGGTGCCAATCTGGCTCCCGCTCTGGGAGAGCACGGCGATCCGCCCCTTCAGGAGCTTCTCCGCGGCGAAGGCGGCGTTGGCGGTGAGCGCGAGCGGCGTGTGCGTGTCGACGACGCCGAGGCTGTTGGGGCCGACGAGGCGAAGGCCCGAGCCCCGCGCGATCTCCAGGAGGCGCCGCTGCAGTGCTACGCCCTCGGCGCCCGCCTCCGCGAAGCCGCTCGCAAGGATGGTCGCGGCGCGGACGCCTCCTTCCGCGCAAGCCGCGACCGCCGCTTCGACCAGCGGCGTGTTGACGAGAATGTAGGCGTGATCGACGGGGCCGGGGACATCGGCGAGGCTCTTGTAGGCGCGCTCGCCCTGCACGGTGTCGCGGTTGGGGTTGATCGGGTAGGTCGGTCCCGCGAAGCCGTGCTTCCTGAGGAAGTGCAGGGGGCGACCGGCCGTGCGTCCGGCGTCGTCGGAGACGCCGATGAGCGCGACCGCGCGCGGGCGGAACAGAGCTTGCGCGAGCGCGATTTCGGCCGCGCTATTCAGCGGCACGGCGCGGCTTCTGCGGGAAGCGTCGGTCGAAGACGAACTCGGCAATGCGGTTCTTCATGATCTCGACGGAGCCGCCGGCGATCATCCAGCCGCGCGTGCGGCGAAGGCAGTACTCGACGAGGCTCTCCTCGGTGTAGCCGAGGCCGCCCAGGACCTGCATCGCCTCGTTCGCGGCGCGGAAGCCCGCCTGGTTGCAATAGGCCTTGGCGAGCGAGGTCTCGTAGGCGGATGGAAGGCCCTTGTCGGCGTTGACGGCCGCGCGATAGAGCAGCAGCTGCGCGGCCTCGAGCTCCATCGCGACCTCCGCGAATTTCCATTGGATGCCCTGGAACTCGCAGAGGGGGCGGCCGAACTGGATGCGCTCCGTCGCGTGCTTGCGCGCGATCTCGAAGGCGAGGCGACCCGCCGCGAGCGCGCGCGATGCATTGCCGAGGCGCTCGGCGTTGAAGCCCTGGATCTGCTTCTTGAACCCGCCGGGACCGAGCAGGAGACTCTCGCGCCCGATCCGGCAATTCTCGAAATAGAGCTGCTGCCAGGAATCCCCGCCGACGAAGCGCGTGGGTCGGCCGAAGCTGAAGCCGGGCGTGCCGCGCTCGACGAGCACGGACCCGATGCCGTCGACGCCGGGTCCGAAGCGGACATAGACGAGAAAGAGACCAGCGTCCGGGCTGTTGCTGGTGAAGACCTTGGTCCCGTCGATGCGGAAGCCGTCTCCGTTCGGCGTCGCGGTGGTCTTGAGATCGGTGACGGCGGAGCCCGCCTCGGGCTCGCTCATGCCGACCGCGATCACCATCTTGCCCGCGAGCAGCGCCGGCAGGTACCGCGCCTTCTGCTCCGCCGTCGCGTATTCCGCGAAGGTGCGGATCGGCCCGAAATTTCCGGCCTGGATCACGTCGGCGCTGCGCGGACAGACCTGCGCCACTTCCTGGATCGCGATCACCGCGTCCATGAGGCTGCCGCCCTGACCGCCGTCGCTCTCGGGAATGGTGATACCGAGGAGCCCTTGTTCGGCCATGCGCCGGGCGATGTCCCAGGGAAAACCTTCGGCGTGCGCGTGCTTCAGTGCATCCGCCGCGAGCGTGCGCTCGGCGAACCGTCGCACGGACTCCTGGAACTGCGCCTGCTCGGTGGTGAGGTTGAAATCCATGCTGCTTCGCCAACCGCTCTCAGCGGGGTTTGCCGATGCCCCAGCGCCGCGCCCAGCCGAGCCCGGCGAGGGTGCCAGCCCGCGGCCGATACTCGCAGCCGACCCAGCCGTCATAGCCGGTCTCGTCGAGGAGATCGAGAAGATAGGGGAAGTTGACCTCGCCGATATCGGGCTCGTTGCGGTCGGGAACGCCGGCGATCTGGACATGGGCGAAGCGCCCGGCGAGCGCGCGGACGTGACGGGCGAGATCGCCCTCCATGATCTGGCAGTGATAGAGATCGAATTGCAGAGAGAGATTGGCGCGGCCAACGCGCGCGATCACGCGCAGCGCATCGCCGGAGGCGTTGAGGAAATAGCCGGGCGTGTCTCTCGAATTGAGCGGCTCGATGAGGACGGAGATGCCGTGCGGCGCCATGAGCTCCGCGGCGCGGCGGAGGTTCGCGACGTAGGTCTCCTCGCCCTCGGCCTTGGGCCGTCCCTCGGGCCAGATGCCCGCGAGCGCGTGAATGCGCGTGCAGCCGGTGGCGCGCGCGAGGGTCAAGGCGCGCTCGGCGGCCGCCATGAACTCGGCCTCGCGGCCCGGGAGCGCCGCCATGCCGCGATCGCCCTTGGCATAATCGCCTGCGGGCATGTTGAAGAGCGCGAGCGTCAGGCGATGCTGCTGCAGGCGCCGGGCGATCTCCTCGGGTGCATGATCGCCGGGGAATTGGAACTCGACAGCCCGGAAACCTGCCGCGGCCGCGGCGGCGAAGCGGTCGAGGAACGGAACCTCCGCGAAGAGCCAGGAGATGTTGGCGGCGAGCTTTGGCATGGGCGCGAGAGTACAGGATTTTGCGCCGGCGGCCATAGCGTGCCTGCGGTTTAGCCGCAGCGGGGATCATGCTATAGACCCTCGGAGGTAGAGGGGAGTGCCGCCATGAATCTGCATCGTCTGCTGCTGGAGCGCGCGGAGGCGGGGAAGCCCATCCGCGTCGGCCTCATCGGCGCCGGCAAGTTCGGCACGATGTTCCTGGCGCAGGCGCTGCGAACGCCGGGATTGCATCTGATGGCGGTCGCGGATCTCGCGCCCGTGCGGGCGCGCGAGGCGCTGACGCGCGTGGGCTGGCCCTCCGAGCGCATCGCCGCCGCGAGCCTCGATGAGGCCTCTGCCAAGGGCACTACTTTCATCGGCGACGATGCCGCCGCGATGATCGCGGCGCCTCAGATCGAGGTCGTGATCGACGCGACCGGCGTTCCCGCCGCGGGCATCCGCCACGCGCTGCTGGCGATCGAGCACGGCAAGCACATCGTCATGGTCAACGTCGAGGCCGACGTCCTCGCGGGCCCGCTGCTGGCGGAGCGGGCGGCGAAAGCGGGCGTCGTCTATTCCATGGCTTACGGCGATCAGCCCGCGCTCATCGCGGAGCTCGTGGATTGGGCGCGCGCCGCTGGCTTCGAGGTGGTGGCGGCGGGGAAGGGGACCAAATATCTCCCGATCTATCACGCCTCGACGCCGGAGACGGTCTGGGGCCATTACGGCCTGACGCCGGAGCGGGCGCGGCTCGGCGGCATGAACTCGCAGATGTTCAACTCCTTCCTCGACGGCACCAAGTCCGGGATCGAGATGGCGGCGGTGGCGAATGCCACGGGCCTCACGCCCGCGAAGGGCGGCCTGCGCTTTCCGCCTTGCGGCGTCGACGATCTCCCGCGGCTCCTCCATCCCGGCGCCGGCGGCGTCCTCGACCACAAGGGCCAGCCCGAGGTGATCTCCTCGCTCGAGCGCGACGGCAGGCCGGTCTACCGCGATCTCCGCTGGGGCGTCTACGTCGTCTTCGAGGCGCCCAGCGACTACGTCGCGCGCTGCTTCAGCGAGTACGGCGTCGTCACCGATCCCACCGGCCGCTATTGCGCGCTCTATCGTCCCTATCACCTGATCGGGCTCGAGCTCGGCATCTCCGTCGCCTCCGTCGCGCTCCGCCGCGAGGCGACGGGCGCGACGCGGAGCTTCCGCGGCGACG
>Ga0335070_10005141_pt1 | contig 15373 bp, 14 predicted proteins | sample Lox_Sample_13_FD_206722 | JGI IMG/M metagenome (GOLD analysis project Ga0335070, IMG submission 206722) | Soil microbial communities from Loxahatchee National Wildlife Refuge, Florida, United States - Lox_Sample_1.3 | ecosystem: Environmental > Terrestrial > Soil > Wetlands | place: USA... | reverse complement strand
GTGCGCACGAGGGGGCCGAGCGTCGTGGCGGGATCGAGCGGGTCGCCGAGGACGTACTGCTGCGAGAGCGCCGCGGCGCCCTCGACGAACGCGTCGAACAGCCGCTCGTGGACGTAGATGCGCTCGATGCCGCAGCACGACTGGCCCGAGTTGAAGAACGCGCCGTCGACCAGGTTCTCGACGGCGTGGGCGAGGTCGGCGTCGGCGCGGACGTAGGCCGGATCCTTGCCGCCGAGCTCGAGGTTGGTGGCGAGGAAGCGCTCGGACGCCGCGCGCTGGATCGCGTGGCCTCCTTCCACCGATCCCGTGAAGGCGACGAAGTCGGGCCCGCTCGCGTCACCGATCGCGCGGGCCGCGTCGTCGTGGGTCATGTGGAGGGCCTGGAAGACGCCTTCGGGCAGGCCCGCCGCGGCGAACGCCTCGCCGAAGCGCTCCGCGCAGAGGGGCGTCTGCGTCGCGTGCTTCAGCACGACCGCGTTCCCCGCGAGCAGCGCGGGCACGACGCCGTTCACGGCGGTGAGGAGCGGGTAGTTCCAGGGCGCGAGCACGAGCACGACGCCCAGGGGCTCCCGGCGCACGAAACGGCGGAAGCCCGAGGTCGGCGCGGGCACGACGTCCGCCAGCGCCTCGGGCGCGAGGCTCGCCATCGCGCGCGCCCGCTCGACGCAGCGCTCGACCTCGAGCGGCGCGTAGCGGATCGGACGGCCCATCTGGAGGGTGATCTCCCGGGCGACCTCGGCCTTGCGCCCGAGGAGCGCGCCGCAGAAGCGCTCGATCGTGGCGACCCGCTCGGCGAGCGGCGTCGCGGCCCAGGCGCGCTGGGCGCTCCGCGCGGCCGCAAGGCTCGCTCTCACCGCGGCGCCGTCGGCATAGGGCCGCGCGGCGACCAGGCGTCCGTCGATCGGGGAGCGGCACTCGAAGCCCGTGGGCATGGCCGGCAACGTAGCCGCAACGCGGGTCGGGCTGCCGCCCGCCCCGGCCTCCGCTACAAACTGGCTCCATCCCTCGTGAGCGAGGGCCCGGAGCGAGGTTCCCCGATGCCTGGCCTGAACGTTGCCGTCCTCGGCGCGACCGGAGTGGTCGGCCACGAGATGCTCTCGATCCTGGAGGAGCGCCGCTTCCCCGTGAAGACGCTGCGCCTCCTCGCCTCGGCGCGCTCGGTCGGCAAGACGCTCCGCTTCGGCGGGGAGGAGATCCCGGTGCAGCGCGCCGACGCACCGGAGGCCTTCCGCGGTGTCGACCTGGTCCTCGCCTCGAGCGGCTCCAGCTCGATGAAGCATCTCGCGCCGGCGATCAAGGCCGCCGGCGCGATCCTGATCGACAACTCGAGCGCGTTCCGGATGGACCCCGCGGTGCCGCTCGTCGTGCCCGAGGTCAACCCGGAGGTCGTCCTCCGACACCAGGGCGTGATCGCGAACCCGAACTGCGTGGCGATCATCCTGTGCGTGGCGGTGGCGCCGCTCCACCGCGTGAGCCCGATCGAGCGCATCGTCGTCGCCACCTACCAGTCCGCGAGCGGCGCGGGCCTCGCCGCGATGCAGGAGCTCGAGAGCCAGACCCGGACGGTGCTCGGCGGCGGCCGGGCGGAGCCGAAGGCGTTGCCCCATCCGATCGCCTTCAACGTCTTCTCCCACAACACCGCGATCGGCGCCGACGGCTACAACGGCGAGGAGTCGAAGGTCATCGCCGAGACCAAGAAGATCCTCGACGCGCCGTCGCTGCGCGTGACCGCCACCTGCGTGCGCGTGCCCGTGCTGCGGGCCCACAGCGAGGCGATCAACCTCCAGTTCGGCGCGCCGTTCCCCGAGGAGCGGGCGAGGGACGTGCTCAAGGTCGCGCCGGGCGTGGAGATCGTGGACGACCGAGAGCGCAACACGTTCCCCATGCCGCTCGTCGCGACCGGAAAGGACGCGGTCTTCGTGGGCCGCATCCGCCAGGACGTGTCGCAGCCCGACCAGCGCGGCCTCGATCTCTTCGTGAGCGGCGACCAGCTGCGCAAGGGCGCGGCCCTGAACGCCATCCAGATCGCCGAGCGGCTGCTCTAGGCCGCGGCGCCGAGGGCCCGATGGACGCGCTTCATCAGGCGCTCGACGTCTTCCTGCACCTCGACCAGCACCTGAACCAATGGGCCGAGGTCTTCGGGCCCTGGCTCTACGTGCTCCTGTTCGTGATCGTGTTCTGCGAGACGGGCCTCGTGGTCACTCCGTTCCTGCCCGGCGACTCCCTGATGTTCGCCGTGGGCGCCCTCGCCGCGACGCCCGACACGCCGCTCGTGCTTCCCTTCGTGATGGCGGTGCTCGGAGGAGCGGCGGTCCTCGGCGACGCCTCGAACTACGCGATCGGCCGCTATCTCGGTCCCCAGGTCTTCACGAGCGAACGCTCGCGGATCTTCAACCCGAAGCACCTCGAGCGCACGCACGAGTTCTACGAGCGCTACGGCGGGAAGACGATCTTCCTCGCGCGCTTCGTCCCGATCGTGCGGACCTTCGCCCCGTTCGTCGCCGGCGTGGGCCGCATGACCTACGGACACTTCGCCTGGTGGAACGTGACGGGCGCGGGGGTCTGGGTCGTGTCCCTGACCCTCGCGGGCTACTGGTTCGGCCGGATCCCGATCGTGCAGCGGAACTTCGAGGCCGTGATCCTCGGGATCATCTTCGTGTCGCTGCTGCCGATGGTCGTCGAGCTCCTGCGGGAGCGGCGCCGCCGGGCGGCTCCCACGGCGTAGCGTGGGCGGCGCGGATCGGCACCCCCGCGCGGCGTGACAGGTAGTCCGCGAGCGTGTGGGCCGGCGGCATGGCGGCCAGCATGCCCACGTTCATGGCCGCCCAGTCCGCGAGCCGCGCGGCCTCGGCCGGGAGGCCGAGAGCGCTCGCGAGCAGGCTCGCCGCAAGGGAGCCCGCGAGCATTCCGACCACCATGGCAGGCGCCCCGAGCGCGAGGAGGCCGCCGCGGCGCCAGGTGCGCCACGCCCCGCGGCGCTCCGGCGGCAGCGCGAGCGTCATCGCCGGCAGCCCGAGGAGCAGCATGCCGGCGTTCATCCACGAGAGCAGATGGAGGTGCGGCGCTCCCGGCGCGGCATGACACGCCTCGACGAGGCCCGCGGCCGCGGCGGGGGCGCCGAGGTCGAGCCACCAGCCGAGCGTCATGCCGAAGCCGCCGAGGGCGAGCATGCCGATCCCCATCTGGTGGCAGGGCGCGAGGCGGCGCGAGAAGGCCGGGAGGGTCATCGCTGCGGCGCTGAAGCCGGCGACCACGAGCGCGCCGTCTGCGCCCTCGAGCCCCGCGATCCGACGCAGGAGCAGGGCCTGGCCGAGGAGGCCGCTTGCGTAGAGCAGGAGACGCGCGAACTCGCTCATCGAGGCTGCGAGGTGCAAGGTGCGGGCCGGGCGTCGCGGCGCCTCGTGCATTGCCGGGGCATCCTCGGGGCGCGATGGCACGCCGGGCACGTTCCGGCGAGGCGGCGAGTCACCCGCCCGAGCCGGGCGATCCGCGCCGAGGCGCCGCCTCGCCCGGCGCGGGGCGGGCAGCGGCGGCGCTCAGATGATCTCGAAGTAGCGCGCGAGCTCCCAGTCCGTGACGTGCTTGCGAAGCTCGCGCTCCTCCCACTCGCGCGTCGCCGCGAAGTGCTCCACGAAGGCGTCGCCGAACAGCTCCCGGGCGGCGCGCGAGGCGCGCAGCCGCTGGGCGGCGTCCCACAGCGTGGCCGGAAGCGCGCTCGACTCCGGCAGCTTCGCCGCGTACGCGTTGCCCACGACCGGGGGCCCGAGCTCGAGCCCGTGCTCGATGCCCCACAGGCCCGAGCCGATCGCCGCGGCGAGGGCGAGGTAGGGGTTCCCGTCCGCTGCGGCGATCCGGTACTCGACGCGCTGGGACTTCGGCGAGCCGGGGATGACGCGCAGCGCGCAGGTCCGGTTCTCCACGCCCCAGGCCGCGTGGGTCGGCGCCCAGAAGCCGGGGATGAGCCGCCGGTAGGAGTTCACCGTCGGCGCGAGCAGGGCGAGGAGCTCCGGCAAGAGCGCGAGCTGACCGGCCACGAAGCTCCGCATCGTGGCGCTCATCCGGTCGGGCGCCGCGGGATCGTGGAACACCGGACGACCGTCGGAATCGCAGAGCGACACGTGGACGTGTCCGCTCTGGCCCGGCCAGTCGCGGGACCACTTCGCCATGAAGGTCGCCATCCAGCCGCGACGCTGGGCGAGCACCTTGGTCCAGGTCTTGAAGAGCGCCGCCTTGTCCGCCGCGGCGAGGGCGCCGTCGACCGCGATCGCGGCCTCGAGCACGCCCGGGCCGGTCTCGGTGTGCAGGCCCTCGAGCGCCATGTCCATGCGCTGGCAGCAGTCGAGGAGCTCGCGGTGGAAGTCCGAGAGCACGGCGCTCCGCAGCATCGAGTAGCCGAAGTAGCCGGGCGTGAGCGGCCGCAGATCGCGATAGCCCTTCGCACGCACCGACTCGGGCGTCTCGTCGAACAGGAAGAACTCGTACTCGAGGGCGCCCTTCGCGAGGAGGCCCCGCGCCGCCGCCCGCTCGAGCACGCGCCGCAGCACGCCGCGGGGACACAGCGCTTCGGCAGGCGGAGCGAACTCGGCCAGGAAGAGCAGCATGCCGCCGGGCTCGGTCGCGACCTCGCGGCACGTCTCCGGCAGCACCCGCACGGGCGCGTCCGGGTAGCCGGTGTGCCAGCCGGTGTAGGCGACGTTGTCGTAGAGCTGGTCGGCGCTGTCCCAGCCGAGCACGACGTCGCAGAAGCCCATCCCGCCGTCGAGCACCGAGGAGAGCTTCTCGCGCGAGAGGTACTTGCCGCGCATCACGCCGTCGACGTCGAACAGGCCGACGCGCACGTGCGTGAGTCCGCGCTCCTCGACCAGGCGTTTCGCATCCGCGGCGCTGCGGACGCCTCCGGGCTCGATCGGTTGGGTCACGGGTCCTCCGGCCGGGCTCGCCCTCGGCGTGGCGCAGGATCGCCCGAACGGGCGGCCGCCGTCCAGCGCCGATCGACCGGCGCGCACGGCCTCCGGTGCCGCCGAGCCTCAACCGGCCGAGAAGCTCCTTCGGATGCGCGCCACCGCTTCGTCGACGTTCTCGCGCGCGTTGAACGCGGAGAGGCGGAGGTAGCCCTCACCGCTCGGGCCGAAGCCGGCGCCGGGCGTGCCCACGACGTGGGCCTCCGCGAGGAGCCGGTCGAAGAAGGCCCAGGAGCCCAAGCCCTTCGGTGTGCGCATCCATACGTAGGGAGCGTTCACGCCGCCGAACACGGTGAAGCCGGCCGCCGACAGGCCCTCGCGCACGCGACGCGCGTTCTCCATGTAGTAGGCGATCTGCGCGGCCGTCTGCTCGAGACCCTCGGGCGTGTAGACCGCGGCGGCCGCGCGCTGCACCGGGTAGGACACGCCGTTGAACTTCGTCGTCTGGCGCCGCGCCCAGAGCGCGTGGAGCGGCACGCGCTCGCCGCTCGCGGTGCTTCCGGTGAGGGTCTTCGGCACGACCGTGTAGGCGCAGCGCACGCCGGTGAAGCCCGCGCGCTTCGAGAAGCTCCGCATCTCGATCGCGCACTCCTTCGCGCCCTCGATCTCGTAGATCGAGCGGGGGAGGGCGGGATCGGTCACGTACGCCTCGTAGGCCGCGTCGAACACGATCACGGCGTCGTTCGTGCGCGCCCAGGCCACCCACTCCGCGAGCTGCGTGCGCGTCGCGACCGCGCCGGTCGGATTGTTGGGCGAGCAGAGATAGACGAGGTCGACGCGCTGTCGCGGAGGCCCGGGCATGAACCCGTTGGCCTCGGTCGCGGGCAGGTAGGTGATGCCGGCGAAGCGGCCGTCGTCGCCGGCGGCGCCGGTACGGCCCGCCATCACGTTCGCGTCGACGTACACCGGGTAGACCGGGTCCGACACGGCGAAGGAGCACTCGAGCCCGAAGATCTCCTGCAGGTTTCCGCTGTCGCACTTCGCGCCGTCGGAGACGAAGATCTCGTCGGCGTCGAGGGAGACGCCGCGCGCCTCGAAGTCGCCCTTGCGGATCGCGTCCAGCAGGAAGTCGTAGCCCTGGTCCGGCGGATAGCCCCGGAAGCCCTCCGGCGTGGCCATCTCGCGGGCCGCCCGGGCGAAGGCCTCGGCCACGGCCGGCGCGAGGGGCAGCGTCACGTCGCCGATCCCGAGGCGGATGAGCCTGGCCTGCGGATGCGATTCCTGGAACGCGCGCACGCGGCGCCCGATCTCCGGGAAGAGGTAGCCGGCCCGGAGCTTCCGGTAGTTCTCGTTGATCCTCGCCATGGGCGGCAGCATAGCCGCGTGGCGCGCGGCCCTGCGAGCCGCGCACCGCGTGCGGGCCGGCGCGGCGCCCGGCATCCTCGGCCGTCGAGGAGGACCCCGTGGCCCGCAAGCTCTCCGTCATGGTGATGTGGCAGTTCGAGATGAAGCGGGAGGACGCCGTGCTCCTCGCGCGCCTCGCCGACGACGCGGGCGTCGACTCGTTCTGGGTGCCCGAGGGCTGGGGCCGCGACGCCTTCTCGCTGCTCACGCAGCTCGCCCTCGAGACGCGGCGCATCCGCCTCGCGACCGGGATCGTGAACGTCTACTCGCGCACGCCCGGCGCGCTCGCGCAGCACTTCGCGACCTTGGACGAGCTCTCGGGCGGCCGCGCGATCATCGGCCTCGGCGCGTCGAGCGCGAACGTGATCGAGCAGTTCCACGGCGTTCCCTTCCAGCCAGCGCTCGCGCGGATCCGCGAGACGGTCGCGATCGTGCGCACGCTCCTGCGCGGCGAGCGCCTCGTCCACCACGGGAAGTGGTTCGAGATGGACCGCGGCTTCACGCTGCGCATGCAGCCCGTCCGCCCCGAGATCCCCATCTTTCTCGCGACGCTGAACCCGAAGAGCGTCCGCATGACGGCGGAGATCGCCGACGGCTGGATCCCGGCGATGATCCCGACGAGCCGCATGAAGTCGGCGATCGACGAGCTCAAGGGCTGGGCCCTCGCGGCCGGTCGCGACCCGGGCGCGATCTCGGTGAAGGCCGGCAGCGTGACCGTGAGCGACGATCCGGCGGCGCGCGACCGGGGGCGCCCGATCACCGCGTTCTACATCGCGCGCATGGGCACCTTCTACTACGAGCAGCTCGCGCGCTACGGCTACGAGGCGGAGGCGGCCCTCGTGAAGAGGACCTTCGAGGAGCACGGCTCGAAGGCCGCCGCCGCGGCGATCCCGCAGAAGCTCGTCGACGATCTCGGCTTCGCCGGCTCCTCGGAGGCCTGCCGCGACAAGCTGGTCGAGCTGGAGGAGGCGGGCGTGGACGTGCCGTCGATCACGATCGAGACGCGCGATCCCGCGAAGTTCCGGAAGGCGGTGGAGACGCTCCTGCGCTGAGCGCGGCCGCGGCGCTCAGGGATCGATCAGGACGCCGGGGTTCAAGAGGCCCGTCGGGTCGAGCTCGCGCTTCGCGGCACGCAGCACGCGCGCGAAGGCCTCGGGCCGCTCGCGGTCGTAGCCCGGCCGGTGATCGCGACCCACGGCATGGTGGTGCGTGATCGTGCCGCCCGCCGCGAGGAGCGCCGCGCTCGCCGCGCTCTTGATCTCGTCCCACTGCGCGAGCTCGCCGCCGCGCCGCGCGGGCGCGATCACGCTGTAGTAGGGCGCCGGTCCGTCCGGATACACGTGGGTGAAGCGACAGGCGACGCTGCCGGCGCCGCAGACCTCCGCCACGGCGTCGCGGGCGGCGGTCGACACCGCGGCGTGGAAGGCTTCGAAGCGATCCCAGGGAACGGCCGTCTCGAAGGTCTCGGTCAGCACGCCGAGGCCGACCAGGGCGTCGCGCAGGTAGGGCGCGTTCAGGAATGCGTTGCGCCAGGCGCCGGCCGCGCCTTCGCGCGTCGCGGCCTCGTCGCTGCGCGTGCGCTCGGCGCCGGGCGGGGCGTCTCCGCCGTGGTCGCGGCAGAGCTCGAGGGCGCGCGACATCCACGCGTCGAGCCCGTGGTCGGCGGACTCGAAGCCGAGCACGAGCACCGCGCTCGCGCCGTCGCCCGCGCCGGAGTTCGTCGCCTCGATCGGGTCGAGCAGGCGGCAGTTCGTCGGGAAGAGGCCCGACTGGCCGAGCGCGCGCACGGCGCGCGCGCCGCGCAGGAAGCCGCCGTCGCCCGCGAAGCGGACCGACGCCGACGCGCGCAGCCGCGGCCGATCCTGCAGCCGCATCCAGGCCTCGGTGATGACGCCGAGGATCCCCTCGCTGCCGGAGAACAGGCGGTTCGGGTCGGGCCCGGCGCCGGAGCCGGGGAGGCGGCGCGTCTCGACGACACCGCTCGGCGTCACGACGCGCAGCGACTCCACGAACTCGTCGATGTGGGTGTAGAGCGTCGCGTAGTGGCCGCCCGAGCGCGTCGCGATCCAGCCGCCGAGGGAGCTCCACTCGAAGCTCTGGGGATAGTGGCGGAGCGTGAGCCCATGGGGTCGCAGCTGATCCTCGAGCGCCGGCCCGAGCACGCCGGCCTGGATCCGGGCGGCCCGCGAGGCGCGGTCGATCTCGAGCACGCGATCCATGCGTCCGAGGTCGAGCGACACCACGCCCGGGAAGCGCCCGCGCAGACCGCGCGCCTCGACGCCGCCGACCACGCTCGATCCGCCGCCGTACGGGATCACCGCGTGGCCCGCGCTCGCGCACCACTCGAGCAGGGCGACGAGCTCGGCCTCGTCGTGCGGGAAGGCCACCAGATCCGGCGCGCAGGCGAAGTCGCGCGCGTACGCGCGCACGACGTCGCGGTACGACTTGCCGTAGGTGTGGCCGGCGCGGTCGTAGGCGTCGGCCGAGCAGAGCGGCGCGAGGGTCGCCGGCGCCGCGACGCGGGACGCCGGCAGGGCGATCTCGTCGAGCTGCGGCGGCGGGATCGACACGAACTCGTGTCCCGGGAAGCGTCCGGCGAGGGTCTTCCCGATGCCCTCGCTCTGGGCGGCGCTCGGCCCCGCGCCCTCGGCGCCCCAGCCCCAGAACTTCCGCCGGGGTCGCGCCGCTGCGCCGGCGCTCACTTGCCCGGCGCCAGGGCCTCGAGGATCCGCAGGTCCGGCCCCGGAACGCCGTCGGCGCGGAAGGGCTGGATGCAGACGTGGTTCGCCCCGGCGTCGAGGTGCGCCTGGATGCGGCTCGCGATCGCCTTCTCGTCGCCCCAGGCGACGATCGCGTCGACCAGGCGATCGCTTCCGCCGTCCGCGAAGTCGGCGTCGGTGTAGCCCAGCCACCTGAGGTTGTTCTGGTAGTTCGGGAGCCCGGTGTAGACCTTCATGTTCGCGCGCGCGACGGCGCGCGCCTTCGCGGCGTCGGTCTCGAGCAGGACCATCTGCTCCGGCGCGAGCCAGGCGCTCTTGCCGAGGATCTCTCGCGCGCGGGCGGTGTGCTCCGGCGGGACGAAGTAGGGATGCGCGCCCTGCGCCATCTCCGCCGCGAGCGCGAGCATCTTCGGCCGGAGCGCCGCGAGCACGATCGGCGGCTCGGAGGGCGGGGCGGGCGCCATGTACGGCTTGCCCCTCATCGCCTCGAGGTAGGCCCGCATCGTGGAGACGGGCTTTCCGTAGTCGTGCTTCCGCACGCCGGCCACGAGGTGCGCGTGGGAGACCCCGATCCCGAGGATGAAGCGGCCGCCGGAGAGCTCTCCCGTGGTCTTGCGCAGCGTATTCATCGTCATGGGATCGCGTGCATAGAGGTTCGCGATGCCCGTCGCGAAGCGGAGCGTCTTCGTGTGCGACGCGAGGAAGGTGGCGAGCACGAACGGGTCGCGTCCCACGGCCTCGGGGAGCCACAGGATCGAGTAGCCGAGGCGCTCCACCGTCTGCGCGAACTCGGCGGCCTGCGTCGCCGAGAGCATGTCGAGCCAGCACCAGACGCCGAGGCGACCCACCTTCGAGAGATCCATGCCGCTCCTCCTCGCCCGGCCCGGGCCGGTCGTTGCTCTTCGTCGCGCAGAGTAACCTAGGCGCGATGGCGGTCGAGAAGCCCAGACGCGGGCGCCTGTTCGTCGCGCTCCCGGTGCTCGCCGCCGCGTTGCCCCTCGTCGCGTGGGCCGGCTGGGCGATCTCCGACCGCCTCGAGCAGCGCAACGAATTCTGCAACTCCTGCCACCTTCCGAACGGCACGCCCCTTCACCGCGACCTCCGTCGAGACTTCGACGGCGTCCCGCACGAGACGCTCGCGTCGGTGCACGGCGGCGCGAAGGTGGAAGCGCGCGGCGACGGCCCGGAGGCGGCGTTCCGCTGCTACGACTGCCACTCGGGCACCGGCCTCGTCGGCCGTCTGCGCGTGAAGGCGCTCGCCGCGAAGGACGCGCTCTGGTACGTCGCGGGCCGCTTCGAGGAGCCCGGAGAGATGCGCCATCCGCTCCGGGACGCCGACTGTCGGAAGTGTCACGCGACCTACCCGGAGAGCGAGCGGCGGGCCGAGGGCACCGGAGGCTGGACCCGCCCCTTCCACGCGGTCGCCGTCCACAACGCCGGCCTCGAGGTGGGCTGCGTCGAGTGCCACCTGGCCCACGAGCGCGGCGGGATCCCGGACGCCTACTTCCTGCAGGCGAAGCTCCTCGTCGACCAGTGCGCGCGCTGCCACGCGGAGCTCGCGGGGGAGCGGTGATCCTCGCGGGCGTCAGACCTCCATCCTGCGGAACGTCGAATAGGCCCAGGCGTGCGCCCCGACGAAGGCGAGCGCGAGCGCGACCACGCGCGCGGGCAACCCTGCGAGCCAGGAAGGAGTGAGCGCGGGAAGCGCGGCCGCGCCCACCACGGGGATCACGGCAGAGGAGACCAGAAGGATCCCGATGGACGCAGCTCCGATCCCCCGGAACGTGGGTCCAAGGCCTTCTCCTCGGCCGGAGGCGATCCACTTCACGCCGACGAGCGATCCCAGATAGCCGCCCGCGAAGAGAGCAGCGGCGACGGATGCGGCGGCGCCCGGGTGGATCGCTTCTCCCTTCGCGTGCGCGAGGGTCCATGCCATCGCGGTGCCGACCGACACGAGCACCCCAATCGACACAGCGGCCACGATGCAGCTCGCCAGATAGGCGTCGCTACGACGCAGCGGCCGGCTGAGAAGGAACTCGAGCGCGGAAGAGGCGGGCGCCGACCAGACTCCGAGTCGCTCCCCATCCACGTCGAACGGGAATCTGGCGTAGGCGCCGAACCACGCGAGGAAGCAGGCGGGAAGGACGAGCAAGGTCGTCGGGCCCGGTACGCCGACCGTCACGAACAGGAGCCCCATGACCGCGAAGAGAGGGAGCACCATGACCGCGAAGAGAGCTGCAGTGGAACTCCGGAAGACGCGGACGAGCGCGCAGGCGACCAGCAGGCGGATCGGTCCCGCGGGCACGGGTGTGCTCGTGAGCCGAGCAAGCGGCTCTCCCTCGCGCAAGACCGTGCGGGGCGGCGCACCGCGGTCCATCCGGACGAGCCCGCGGAACGCGAACGTCGTGGCGACGAGCGTGATGAAGACGAGGCTCGATGCGAAGGGAAGCGCAGCTACGCAATTCCATGGCGGGTGCGGCCACGACAAGAGGAGTGTGACGCACATATACGGCACGACGATCCAAGGGGGCGAGCGGTCGCCGCGCGGCCGCGTCCAGGCGACGAAGGCAGCGACGACAGCGTAGAGCATGAGGAGAACGGTCACGATGGACGCGCTCGGCGCCTCGGCGTCGCCATGGTCGGGGAGAAGCGTCCGCCACGCCGCCGTCGACACCACGACCAGCGCGAGGAATGCCAGTAGATAGAGCTGATCGAAGAGCCACCGCGCACCTACCAGGGCTTCGATGGATACACCCCGGCACACGAGGAACTCGTCCTGCGCGCGGCGCGTGTCACCCTCCCACGACGTCCTGGCGAGGATGTATGGAAAGAAGCTGCACGCCCAAATCCCCGGGACCGCCGCGAGCAGAACAGCCACGCCGATCAGCCCGAAGCCGCGGCGAGGGCTTCGGTGGAGCTCCCACTCGATCGCGAGCGCGTGCCTACTCATGCCTCTCTCCGGTGTAGGCGATGAAGATCTCCTCGAGCGAGAGCTCCCGGACCTCGATGGCCGCGCCCGGAAAGCGCTGCCGCAGGGCGGCGACCGCCCGATCGTCGCAGCGCTCGAGAACCGCGCTCCAGGCGCCGCCTCCGCGTCGTTCGACCCGCAGCGCATTCGGAAGCGCGAGCGCCTCCACCTCGGGGTCGAGCTCGAGATCGACGCCGCGGACCGATTCCTGGAGCTGCTCGAGCGGACCGTCGAAGAGGAGCCTGCCCCGCTCGAGGATTGCGATGCGCGATGCCACCCGCTCCACGTCCGACAAGATGTGGGACGAGAACAGGACGCTCTTGCCGGCCTGCTGCAGGAGCTCGATCACCGTGTCGAGGAACTCGCGGCGCACGACGGCGTCAAGCCCTCCGGCGGGCTCGTCGAGCACGAGGAGATCGGGGCGGTGTGCGACGGCCAGGAGCAGACCAAGGCGGCGGCTCTCGCCGAGGGAGAGGGTGCGGACCCGCGCCCGGAGCGGCAGGTCGAGCTTACGGACGAGGTCCTGCGCGTAGGCGGCGTCCCAGGTCGTGTGCAGGCCCGCGACGAAGCGGATCAGCTGCTCGACCCGCATCCACGGAAAGACGTGCTGCGACTCCGACAGGTAGCCGATGCGCTGGCGCGCCGCGCGGCCGAGATCGCGAGGATCCTCCTGGAACACACGCACGCGACCTTCGTCCGGGCGCCGGAGCCCCATCAGGATTCGCAGTAGCGTCGTCTTGCCGGCGCCGTTCCGGCCTAGGAGGCCGAGCGCCTCTCCCTGCTCGAGGCGGAGATCGACGCCGTCGAGCACGCGCCGGTCGCCGTAGCGCTTGACCAGCCCGTACACCTCGACGATCGCGCGGTCGCTCATCGATCGCTCCTCTGCCGTGTGTGCAAGAGCACAGCCGCCTGGTCGACGGCGTCGTGCACGTCTTCCTCCGAGAGGCCGAGGTGATGGGCCTCGACCACGAGCGCCTCGGCGGCGCCCCGAAGGCGGCGCACCCGCTCGGCGCGCTGCAGGCCAGCGCCTCGCTTCGCGACGAACGTGCCGAGGCCGCGGCGCGTCTCGACGAGGCCGGCCCGCTCGAGCTCGGTGTAGGCCCTGACGACAGTGGCGGGATTCACGCCGAGATCGCGCGACAGCTCGCGCACCGACGGAAGCGGGTCGCCCTCGCGCAGGCCACCTGCGGCCGAGAGCCGCTCGATCTGCTGGATAAGCTGCCGGTAGAGGGGCAGCCCGCTGGCGGGACGCACGTGGAACAGCATCCGGCGTCGGCCTCACTGTATCGGACAACCGATACAGTAAGACGGAGCCGGCGCCAGTGTCAATCGGAAAGGCGGCCGTGGCCGATGCTTCAGCCCCCGCGCGTGTGCATCTCGAGGTGCGGATCCCGTCGCAGCTCCGCCGCGCGAAGGAGCGGCGCGCGCTCGGCGACGCGGAGCCGCTCCTCTGCGCCGCGGTCGCGCCGCCCGCGCCACGCCGGGGCGATCCGATCGGCGAGCTCCTCGGGCGTCGCGCCGTCGCGGAGCGGCTGGCGCAGGTCGAGACCCGTTCGCGCGTAGAGGCAGAGGAAGAGGCGGCCGTCCGCCGTGAGGCGGGCGCGGTCGCAGGTGCCGCAGAAGGGCTGCGTGGTGCTGGAGATGATCCCGAACACGGTGCCGTCGCGGAGCCGGAAGCGCGCCGCGGGCGCCGAGTCCGTCGGCGGGAGCGGCTCGATCGCGCCGTAGCGTGCCGCCATCCGCTCGAGCATCTCCGCGCGTGGGAAGACGCGCCCCTGCCTCCAGCGCGTCGCGCCGCCCACGTCCATGTACTCGACGAAGCGCACCTCGGCGCCGACCGTACGGCCGTACTCGAGGAGATCGCCGAGCTCGTCGTCGTTCACACCGCGCAGGATCACGCTGTCGAGCTTGAGTCCCTCGCGACCGTGGGCCCTGGCGGCGGCCGCCGCTGCGTCGATTCCCGCGAGCGTGGCATCGAGCTCGTCGCGTCGCGTGAGGGCGCGGAAGCGGTCGTGCCGGAGCGTGTCGAGGCTCACGGTCACGCGCCGCAGGCCCGCCGCGAAGAGCGGCTCGGCGAGGCGAGGGAGCAGGATGCCGTTCGTGGTGAGGGCCAGATCGCGCAGCGCCGGCTGCCCGGCCAGGAGCCGCACGAGCACGGGCAGGTCGCGACGCAGCAGCGGCTCGCCGCCCGTGAGCCGCACCTTGTCGACGCCGAGCCTCGCGAACACGTCGACGAGCGCGCGGATCTCCTCGAAGCGCAGGAACTGCTCGTGGGGGAGCCAGACGTACTCCTCCTCGGGCATGCAGTAGGCGCAGCGCAGGTTGCAGCGATCGGTGACGGAGATGCGGAGGCTGCGCAGCGGGCGACCGGCGGCGTCGGGGAGGAGGGGCATCGTCGGGCAGGGTAGCGGGGGCTGGGAGCCGCGCGCCTTCCAACGCGACGCGTCAGCAGGCGGGGCGCGGTCGGTGCACGCCGAGGGCCGCGGGAAGTGATACAAGCACGGTCACACCGGGAAGGAGGGAACATGCGCGTACTCGCACTCCGGGCCGCGACGACGATCGCCGGGGCTCTGGCGATCGGGGCCCTCGCGCCGGCGACGCCGGCCCGCGGCTATCCGGGCGGAACGCCCGACTACCAGACCGACGTCGCTCCGTTCTGCGCCGCCTGCCACTCGTCGCGCGTCGAGGCCGAGCTCGCCGGAGCGCCGGGCGACCGCGCCGCGAAGGAGCTCGCGGCGAACAAGCAGATCGCGCTGATCAAGGCGGGCGAGAAGGTGCTGGGCGCGCCCGGCTACGACGGGCTCAGCGAGGCAGATCGCGCGACGCTCGCGAAGCAGATCGAGGCGCTCGACGCCGCGTCGACGGTCGCGCTGGCGGCGCCCGCGAGCGTGAAGCCGGGCGAGACCTTCACGGTCAAGGTGACGGTCACGGGCGGAGGCGGGCCGGTGGTCGGCGTCGGCCTCGTCGATGCGGCGCATCGCTGGTTTGCGCGCCCCGCCCCGGCGGCGGGCTGGGAGATCGTGGCGGCGCCCGCGATCGTCGGTCCCGATGGGCAGCCCCAGAGCGCCTGGCTCGACAAGCGACCGGAGCGCCTCGGGCGGAACCTCTCCTTCGTGAACGTGACGGGTGTCGCCTCGGATCCGGCGAAGGGCACGTATCCCAAGTCCGAGGTCACGTTCCAGCTGCGTGCGCCGGGCGCCGCGGGCAGCTACCCGCTCGCCGCGGTCTTCCTCTACGGCACCGAGAAGTCGACCCCGCTCGGCTACGTGGTCGACCCGAAGGACCCGCTGCAGCGCAAGCAGATCCGCGGCGGATTCACGGGCGGCTCCGGGCGCGTGCTGTTCTCGGACGTCGCGCAGATCGCCGTGAAGCCGTAGGGG
>Ga0335070_10005139_pt1 | contig 15376 bp, 11 predicted proteins | sample Lox_Sample_13_FD_206722 | JGI IMG/M metagenome (GOLD analysis project Ga0335070, IMG submission 206722) | Soil microbial communities from Loxahatchee National Wildlife Refuge, Florida, United States - Lox_Sample_1.3 | ecosystem: Environmental > Terrestrial > Soil > Wetlands | place: USA... | reverse complement strand
CTTCCGGATGAAACCCGGCGACATGTTCGTCTTCTTTAGCGATGGAATTCTCGACGCGCGCAACCGCAAGGGGGAGATGTTCGGCCGCGGAAGAGTGGAGAAGATCATCGCAGGGTGCACCGATCAATCCGCCGACTGCGTTGTGGCTTCCTTGTTCAAAGCGGTCGCTGAGCATTCCGCGGGAGTAGAGGCCTTCGATGATCAAACCGTGGTTGCCATTCGTGTGCGCGGGGGCGCGCACTCTCCCACCAAAAAGAAATGACACTCACTAAGCAGAGCATGAGGGCGGGACGTCCTCCAGGATTCGTGTTCCGTGAAGTGAAGCGCGGAATGCTGCGCCGCGGGAATACGTCGGTCCTGCACTGCGAAGGAGTGCCGCTGACCAGACTAGCAGAGCAACACGGAACGCCGGTTTATGTCTATTCGTCCGCGACCATTCGCGAGCGTTATGAAGCGTTCGACGGCGCATTCCGAGAGATTCCGCACATAATCTGTTACTCGGTGAAAGCAAATTCGAACCTGAGCATCCTGCGCATGTTGGCGAAGTGGGGCTGCGGCTTCGATGTAGTGTCGGGTGGAGAACTGGAGCGCGTGCTGGTCGCCGACCGGAAGGCGGCAAAGAAAGTAGTCTTCTCCGGAGTTGGCAAAACTCGCCAGGAATTGACGTTCGCCGTGAAGACGGGAATCCTCCTCTTCAACGTGGAGAGCGAGTCGGAGTTGTGGACCCTCGCCGAGTGCGCCGGACGCCTGCGCAAGACGGCGCCGATCGCCTTACGGGTGAATCCAGACGTAGCTGCGGAAACCCACCCTTATATTTCGACCGGACTTCACAAGCACAAGTTCGGTGTACCGATCCGCGACGCACGTGCGCTTTACGCGAAGGCTTCCGGAGCGCAATACCTGAGCGTACGCGGTGTCAGTGTGCACATCGGATCGCAGATCACCGATGTTGCTCCGTTTGGAGAGGCAATGTCGCGCGTCGCGGACCTGGTGCGCGAACTGCGCAAAGACAGTCATGAGATCGATTATGTGGATTCCGGTGGCGGGCTGGGTATCTCCTACGATAAGACTGATGCGGGTGAGTTTGCCGCCTACGTCGCGAGATACGCCGAGGCGGTTGCGACGCCTCTCCGAGATTTGAATGTACGCCTGCTTTTGGAGCCGGGGCGGTCGATCGTCGGGCCCGCCGGGGCGCTGGTCACTTCCGTCATCTACCGAAAAGCCAATAACGGGAAGAAGTTCCTGATTGTCGACGCTGCGATGAACGATTTGATACGGCCGGCGTTATACGGGGCACATCATGAGATTGTTGCCGTCGCGCCAACGACTGCGGATACGAACGAAGTGGTCGACATCGTCGGACCGGTTTGCGAGAGCGGGGATTTCTTTGCGAGGGACCGCCAATTGCCATCCGTGGAGGAAGGCGATCTGCTCGCCGTTCTTGATGCGGGGGCGTACGGGATGGTGCTGGCCTCGAACTACAACACGAGGCCGCGTGCAGCGGAAGTGTTGGTCACTGGAAAATCTGCGAAGGTAATTCGCAAGAGAGAGACACTAAAAGATCTGCTGCGGGCCGAACTATGAAACAGGGAGCCCTCAGCTCACACCTGGCGCTCGCCCCACTTGAACTTGCTGCGTAAAACCTCGAAGAAATCAGACCCGCTGCGAAACAAATTCACCTGATGCTGGGACCGTCGGCAGCGAACACGATCGCCATCGCGAAGATCGAGGCCGGGCTGGCCATCGAGACTCAAGTAGGCTACCTCCTCCTCGCTTTTGAGCAGGATCTCGATCTCGACCGAATCCGGAACGACGAGCGGCCTATGCGTCAACGAGTGCGGCGCGACCGGAGTAATCACAAAGGCGTTCACCGTCGGCATCATGACCGGGCCGCCGGCCGAGAGCGAGTACGCGGTCGACCCGGTGGGCGTGGCGACGATCATTCCGTCCGCACGGTAGCTCGCGACGAACGCTTTGTCGATGTACAGGTCGTAGGTATTCAGGCGAGCCAGTGTAGTTTTGTTCACCACCGCATCGTTGAACACCAGGTAGTTTCCACGCACTTCTTCCCCACGCAGCAGTTCGCACTGCATGAGAGATCGATGCTCAATGGTGGCCCGGCCTTCAGCAATGGCATTGAGCATGGCGTACAGCGAATCCGGGGCGACCTCGGTTAGAAATCCAAGGGAGCCCAGGTTGACACCGAGAAGCGGAGCGTCGAGCGCTGCCGTGGTGCGCGCCGCAGACAGCAGCGTTCCGTCTCCGCCGAGAACAATAACTAGATCGAGGTTCCGGTCGCCCATGGCTGTACGCGGGACGACCTCCTGTTCAGGGGCGTACAAGGCCGATTCCGGATCGACGATCGTCTTGTAGCCGTGTTCGGAAAGCCATTTCAGGAGGCCGGGAACAATCTTGGCAACTTCGTCCCGGTCCGGGCGAGAGATGATGGCGGCTGTCTTCAGAGGCGAACGCTCGCTTGTCATGCCGAAACAGTGATTGTACAGAGAAAGGCGCCGGATTCACCACCGCGCTAGAAAATCGCGAGGAGCAGGAACTCGCGGTTGCCCTCGGCCCCGAGGATGGGAGAGTCGATCACATCGGTGCTGATTGCACCCAATTCAGTAAGTGCCGTTCGTACCTTTTCTACCGCGGCTGTCTGGGCACCCTCGTCGCGGACAATACCGCCTTTGCCAACCAAGTCCCTGCCCACCTCGAACTGAGGCTTGACGAGGACAACGATTTGCCGTCCACGGCGCTCGCGCGATTCTGGAAACGCAGACGCGATTACCGCCGGAAGAACCAACGTGGCGGAGATGAACGATACATCCATCGCAACGAAGTCGACGAACTCTCCGATTGCCTCACGCGTGAGATACCGAGCATTGGTCTTTTCCAGCAGGCGCACGCGATGGTCCTGACGGATTTTGAAGTCCATTTGCCCGTAGCCCGTATCGATGGCAATAACGCGAGGAGCGCCATGTTGCAGCAAGCAATCCGTGAACCCGCCGGTGGAGGCACCCACGTCGAGACAAATCTTATCGCGGACGTCGATTCTCCAATGCTCCAGGGCGCGCTCCAGCTTCAATCCCCCGCGGCTGACGTACTTCAGGTCCGCGGCGAGCAAGCGAATCGAGGAATCTTCTTCAATCTGCGCGCCCGACTTTTCTACTTTCTGCTCATTGACCAGCACTTTGCCCGCGAGAATGAGCGCCTGAGCACGTTCGCGCGAGGTGACGAGGGCGCGATCTACAAGGAGTTTGTCGAGTCGGATTTTCAAAATTTCAAGTTGCGCGTTCCACCACGAGTGCCAGCACTCTGTTCAGTGCAAAGTGTAGAAGCAACTCTCGTTAAATCACTTAGGCTGCTACTTTGCGCCTTTTCCACAAGTATTTCCACGAGGGTGTTGAAAACTTCGGAGCACAGAGTGCTGTAGAGGAATAGAAAAGCCGCCAAGAAGGCGGCTTCTTATTTCTCGATTGACTTGCGATCATCCAGCGACTTCTTCGAGCAACTTCTGATCGATGTCGAAGTTCGCGTGAACGTTCTGCACGTCGTCGTGCTCTTCGAGCGCTTCCATCAGGCGGATCATGGTGTTCGCCGCCTGGCCTTCCAACTTGATGTAGTTCTGCGGGATGAAAGCGACACTCGAAGAAGCAGGCGTAATGCCAGCCTTCTTCACAGCCTCGAGGACAGCTTCGTAGGCGGAGGGATCGGTCGTGATTTCCCAGTTGTCGCCGTCGTCGTTCAGGTCTTCACCACCGGCCTCGAGAACGATGTTCATCAAGTCGTCCTCTTTCGCAGCACTTTTGGGGATTACGATGTCGCCCTTCTTGTGGAACAAATAGGCAACAGCACCAGCTGAGGCCATGTTGCCGCCGTTCTTGCTGAAGACATGCCGGATCTCACTCACGGTGCGGTTGCGATTGTCGGTGTTGATATCGAGCAGGACAGCAACGCCGCCGGGACCATACCCCTCAAGCGCGAACTCTTCGTAGACCGCACCGGGCAGTTCGCCGGTACCGCGCTGGATGGCTCGCTTGATGTTGTCGGCAGGCATGTTTTCAGCCTTGGCCGCCACGATGGCGCCGCGCAGACGCGGGTTGGTGTCAGGATCGCCGCCGCCGTTCTTGGCGGCAATGCTGATTTCCTTAATGAGACGGGTGAAAATCTTGCCGCGCTTCGCATCGAGCGCGCCCTTCTTGTGCTTAATTGTGGCCCATTTTGAGTGGCCGGACATGGTTCGACCTCGTATCTAATGAACTTTATTAAAAGAGCTACGGATGGCGCTGAATTCGCCCTCAGAGGAGATCACAGAGTTGCCTCAGTAAGCCTCGATAGGTATGCAGGCGAACTCAGATTATAGCACGGCCATAAACAAAGACTCCTATCCAACTCGATGCCACGAGGGTGGCACCACTCCATTGCTATTGACTCTGCTTGGCGCCGAACCCTAACATCCTTGCGAATCAGAAATATCCTTACATTTTTACTATGATCGGCCAGTTGGTGGGCCATTACCGGGTCCTCGAAAAAATCGGGTCAGGGGGCATGGGCGAAGTTTTCCGCGCGCGCGATGAGCGCCTGGGACGTGATGTTGCGCTGAAACTAATCCGTCCGGCGTCTGGGGACAATCCCGATCACTTGCGGCGTTTCGAGCAGGAAGCACGCGCAGCCGCAGCCCTGAATCATCCTAATATCCTCGCGATTTACGACGTTGGCTTCGAAGGAAGCACTCCCTATATTGTCTCGGAATTGCTGGTCGGCAAAACGTTGCGAGAGCGCCTCGTCCTGGGACGTATTCCACTAAATGAAACGACTGACTATGCCCAGCAAATCGCTCACGGACTCATCGCAGCTCATGAACGCCAGATTGTCCACCGGGATCTGAAGCCGGAAAACTTGTTCCTTGTGCAGGATGGACGCGTCAAGATCCTGGATTTTGGTGTAGCCAAGTTGCAGGTTTCGGCCGACGACCGATCGGTCGAGACCCTCACCACCGTGACCAAAACGGGGTCCGTCATCGGTACTGTGGCTTACATGTCTCCCGAACAACTGCGGGGGAAACCCGTCGATCACCGTAGCGACATCTTTAGCTTTGGCGCGATTCTTTATGAAATGCTAACCGGCTCACGCGCGTTTCATGGCGAGACTCAGGTCGACACCATGACTGCGGTCCTGCGCGAGCAGCCAGTTGAAACGAATCCGGCAGATGCGGCCATTCCTGTAGGGTTTCAAGACATCATTCGACACTGCCTGGAGAAAGAACCGGAAGATCGTTTCCAATCGGCGAAAGACCTCGCCTTCGCGCTGCAGACGTTGGGTGGGGGAACTCCGGTTCGTAGCGCCAATGCTCTCAAGCCGAAAGCAAACAGCAAGCTGCCTTGGGCAATCGTGGCTGCGCTGGCGCTTGCGACGATTTCACTGGCCGTCACAGCTTTGCTTCGTGTACCTCCGGCACCACCCACTTACCGTCGTCTGACCTCTGAGGCAGGAACGGTCTATGCCGCGCGCTTCGCGCCTGATGGCCAGGTGATCGTCTATTCGGCGGCGTGGAATGGGAAGCCGGTACAAATCTTCTCGACGGTCGGGAATTCGTTGCAAGCTCAGCCGATGGATTTGAGCGATGCCAATCTCCTGGCGGTCTCGACAAGCAATGAACTCGCGGTAGTTATGAGAGGCACGCACAACGGACAGTTGGAGACGATGGATGGAGTATTGGCCCGCGTGCCCTTCGCAGGCGGTTCTCCGCGAGAGGTTTTATCGGACGTTCGTTGGGCGGACTGGAACGCAAAGAACGAACTAGCAGTAGTGCACCTCGTGGACGGGCATAGTCGTCTCGAGTTTCCCATAGGCACCGTGTTGTACCAGAGTGGCGGATGGATCAGCGACATCCGTTTCTCCCCCAAGGGAGATCGAATCGCATTTATGGACCATCCCGGACTTTGGGATGATCGTGGAGTTGTGTCCACAGTGGATGTTGCAGGACACGTTCAAACGCTGACCCACGAATGGGAATCGGAAGCGGGCCTATGCTGGCGGGACGACAAAGAGATTTGGTTCAGTGCCGCGGAGAAGGGCAACAACCTGAATCTCATGGCTGTGAATTTGTCCGGCAGGATTCGGACACTCCTCGACCTCCCGATCGGTATCACCTTGCAGGATATTGCTTCCGATGGCCGGTTGCTGGTGTCACTCAACTCCAAGCGATTGCAGATGGCATTCACCACGATCGGCACCCAGCACGATACCGATCTCTCCTGGCACGATTGGGATTCGGCGCGCGACATTTCTCTCGATGGTCGGTTTGTTTTGTCCGAAGACGCAAGCGAGGATGCGGGTTCCACCTACGCTGTGGTGCTAAGGGCGGTGAATGGGGCCTTACCGATGAAACTCGGGGATGGAAGTGCTGGTAGCTTGTCCCCGGACGGGCGATGGGCGCTCTCGATGCCGCTGGAAAGAGCGGCGCAGTTAACTCTTCTTCCAACCGGAGTTGGCCAGCTGCGTACGATCGATGTGATCGGTGTCGGTCATATTCAGAGCGGATGGTCTCGATTCCTGCCTGATGGCAAGCGAGCCATTGTGAATGGCGACAATGCAGGACATGCCCCACGCTGCTATCTGGTTGACCTCACATCCGGGAAAGCGGTCGCTGTGACACCGGATGGAATCGTTTGCGGGCCGGTTTCGCCGGATGGCCAGTCTCTGGTCGGCAAGGGCCCCAACTACTCGTTGATCATCTACTCGTTCGCCGGGGCAGCGCCGCGGCCTCTGACAATCTCGTCGAATTTTGTCCCGGTACAGTGGTCCGAAGACGGTTCCGCGCTATACGGCTACCACATGGGGGAACTGCCCAGTCGGGTTTATCGCCTCGCTATCTCCTCTGGCAAAGAGAGCCTCATCGACGAACTTCGGCCCGAAGCGCCTGCTGGCGTAGTGATCGTTGCACCGATCATCGTCAGCCGGGACGGGAAGAAATTCGCCTACACCTACAATCAAACCCTCTCAGTGCTTTATCTCATCTCCGGTTTGAAATAGGCTTCTGCTAACGACGGTCAATCCAGTGGCCCGCCGAAATCGGCGGAGACATAGTGAAAGAAGACGGAGGTCGAGGTTTGGCCATCGCCCAGCACGTCACGGTAGTGCGGCAACTGAGTACCTCGGTAAGCGAGTCCGTCACCCAGCGCTTGGTACACCGTAACCGTTCCAGATGGAGTTTCGAGGCAGATCGGCCAGGGCGTCTCCAAAGCCGGCTCGGGAGAGAAATCCAGACATAGCGTCACACTAAATTCACACTGCGCACGATCGGTGTGCTTCTTCAGGTCCGCACCGTTCAGATAGGACGCCAAGTATACGTACGACGGCTTCAGTGCAACTCCCGTTACCCCGCTGAGAGCGGGCGCGATCTGGTGATGAAAAAAGCGTGCCACGGGTTCGTTGTGCGCAACGTACCGCCTGGCACTTTGCCCGTCGCCCAGGTGAATTGCGCCTGTCCGGATCAGACATCGATAGTAACGGCGCAAAGCAGCCACATGAAACGGGTGGATAAGCCCGGCCATCGGTGCGTATCCCTTCTCTTGAAACAGGACACGAGATCGATTCACGCGACCTTCGCCGTCCGGTCGAGGGTTTGCGTGACGATCGTCGGAGATAAGGATTCCGGCTGCGCGCAAAAGAGCGATCTCCGCAGAGTCCATAGAAGACGACGGCCGATTCCCAGATCGCACGTCAGCCAACTTCCGCTCGAGGTTTGGCCCGAGCCAGAACGGCAGGGTCGTATTCGCTGTCCTGTTCATGACCCATGCTACCGTTCCTTGCAAGGCGAATTTCTCGAGCAAAGATCTGTCTCGTTCAATTTCAGCCGGCAGTTCCCGTCCGCGACTGAATACGCACTCTGGATTCAGGGTCAGGCGACCGACATCTTTGTCTCCGGCACGAAGCAAGGCCACGGCTTGCTGCGGCACGAGATGCAGTGGTAATTCATCGAGCAGGCAGTAGTACTGATCAGGAGGAAAGGTGGCGGCGTAGCTGTGCCGCGGCTTCCCTCCCATCAGGCTGTTCATCCAATCAAGCCACGCCGACGTACTCATCTCCGCAGCCATCCGTTCAAGGTGAAGCGGCTGTCGGCGAAGAGTTGCGACGGGCAAGAAACCGGTGTGATCTCGTGCATGAGTTCGCAGGGGAAGAAGACGATCTGGTTCTGCTGTGGGGCGATCGTCTGATAACTTCCTGCGCTGACGTACCCATCTTTTTCGAGATGCGCATCGTGAATCCGCAGTTCTCCACCCTCAAACTGGCGGGGCTCGCGATGGAAGAAATAGACGAAGGTCAGGTATCGCGACGATACCTTCGCACTGCCATTGTCACTGTGGAAGTGGAAATAGTCTCCGTGATTGCTGGCCGTGATTTGCGCTTCGACCCCAGAAATGTCGAACGATTCCATCCCAAGCTTTTCAAGCACTTGCGGCAAGGCTGACTTAATCCGGGCGAGCATCAGATCCTGGTACTCGGCAACCTCCATCAATACCGCGGAGCGCCGGTGCTCATAATTAACGATTCCCTGCTCGACCGTGGGCGAGATAACTTCACTGGCCTTGAAGGACGCTTCGCTGGACAGAGTGAACCGCGTGAGTTCCTCGAGTTCCTGAGGTGAGAGGAACTCATCGAGCACAACACATTGTGCCGTCAGCAGCCGCGGACGCTCGGCGAGCGCCGTCGACTGTAACGTGCGACTGAACCGCTCACTCGATTGCAAATCTTCGCGAACCGTCATACGTGGTGGCGGTGTAATTCCCGGCCCTTCTGGCTGGTTTGGCGAAGGCGAGGGATTCGGACCGGCGTACACTCCACGCGGAGGCGGCGTGATTCCCGGCCCTTCCGGTTGCTCAGGCGAAGGGGAGGGATTCGGACCGACATAGGTGTTGCGCGCGGTCCGGGTGGCATCAACGACAGAGCCGCCCTCTACGGCCTTCCTCGTTGCGCGAGGAGGCGGCGTAATTCCGGGTCCTTCCGGTTGCCCTGGCGAAGGCGAGGGATTCGGACCGACATAGGTGTCTCGTGCCGCCTGCGCTCCATCGACGGAAGCGCCGCCCTCCACAATCTTCTTCACGATGTTTCCACCGAGGACCGAGAACGCGCGCTGGGCGACGGTCTCTCCCACTGCTGACGCGATCACGGCGCCCACAGCGGCTTGTGTTGCTGAGTCTTGCCCAGTGGCGGCACGGGCGTGACGCAATAGAGTGGCCACGAGCGCCCTCTCTTGAGCGCTCAAAATTCGATCATCTTGCATCAATGTTTCGGAAAACGAATCAAGGATCTGTTTCGGTGTCATCAGAGACACGCCTCCCCGCGTGTATTGGCGAAGAAATCAAAAACTAGTTTCGGGGGAAACAGCACGAAGATACAACGGAGCCTTGTTGATTTCCAAGAAAATTCTGGAGTTGGAAGGAAAATCCGAACCTTATCGAACAGCCATTGCGCCGATCATCGACTGAAAAATCTTGAACCCGTCGGTGCAGCCTAGTTCAGGCTCCGCCGAGCGCTCGGGATGGGGCATCATGCCGACTACATTCCGGCCCGCGCTACAGATTCCCGCAATGTTCTCGAGGGAGCCATTCGGGTTAGCTTCAGCACTCACTTCTCCATTCGGCATGCAGTAGCGCACGACGATGCGATGGTCACGCTTTAGTTCCGATAGGGTCGGCTCATCGCAGAAGTAATTCCCTTCCATATGTCCGATGGGGATCGTGAGGACTTCGCCCTGTTTGCAGGCATTGGTGAAAGGGGTTTCAGCATTCTCGATTCGCACTGAAACGGGTTTGCAGACATACTTCAGGCCAACGTTGCGCATGAGAGCCCCGGGCAATAGTCCGGACTCACATAGGATCTGGAAACCATTGCAGATACCGAGCACTAACCCGCCGTGATTGGCAAACTTTCGCACGGACTCCATGACTGGAGAAAACTTGGCAATCGCACCGGTACGCAGGTAGTCACCATAGGCAAAGCCGCCGGGCACAATGATCGCGTCACAATTTTCCAGATCGTGCGACTCATGCCACAGGAACGTTACCGGCTGCTTGGCAACGTGCTCGATGGTCCAATACGCGTCATGATCGCAGTTTGATCCGGGGAAGATAAGAACGCCGAATTTCATCATGGCCTCAGAATGATCGGAATAGCGCTAGTCTAGCACGCAACCGGAACGATTTTCGGGGTGTCTGTGACCGAGATCATAGACAGTATCTCTGCTAATTCTTAAGGTTCTATCTCGACCCAGATTGTCTTGACATAAGGGAGCGATGCCGATATTCTCGCGACCCATACATGCGCTAGACCCGCATGGATTGGCACCGCAGCAGCGCGTGAGGCCTTCTCCTTCCCCGTTTAGGCCGTTAATCTGCGGTTCAAATTCTCTCAGGTGAATTCTGTCATGTCGACGCTTCGTCTGGTCTTCTTGTGCCTCGTAGCTTTTTCCTTCGTCGTTATCGCTCACCCTGCCAAGGCAGTTAACTTTCAACCGGTATCGCCTGATGAATTGAAGATGACGGCCGAGCCTAAGGCTCCTGGGGCTCCAGCTATCATCTTGTTCAAGCAGGTGGATCGTGACGATCGCGGCCAGACCGCTCATGAAGACGTTTATCTCCGGATCAAGATTCTGACCGAAGAAGGGCGGAAGTATGCAGACGTTGAGATTCCGTATGACAAGCAGGAGGGATCAATCGTCAACCTCCATGCCAGAACCATCAAGCCTGACGGGACAGTCGTGAATTTCAGCGGAAAGGTATTCGACCAGACGATCGTGAAAACCCGCGGCGTCAAAAATCTGGCGAAGACGTTCACCCTTCCAGACGTTCAGGTGGGTGGAATCATCGAGTACTACTACACAACCGATCTGGCCGAATACCTTCTGTTCGATTCCCATTGGATTTTGAATGACGAGCTGTTCACGAAGAGCAGCAAGTTTTCCCTCCACCCGTACGATGGCGACAATCCGCCCATGAACATGCGTTGGACTTGGCACAACTTGCCGGCCGAAAGTACCAAGCCGTCCTAGGCACCCAATCATGTGATCAGCATGGAGGTCAGCAACGTTCCGGCTTTTGTCGAGGAGGATTACATGCCTCCCGCGAATGAGTTGAAGTCGCGCGTCGACTTTATCTACAGCGAAGACGCATTCGAGAACAATGCTGAGACCTACTGGAAAAAGCGTGGCAAGAAATTGAACGACCGGGTGGAGAGCTTCATCGGAAAGCGAAAGGCAATGGAGCAGGCCGTTTCCGAAACCGTGGCTGCCGGCGATCCTCCCGAAGTGAAGCTACAAAAGATTTACGCGCGTGTGCAGCAGATCCGGAATACGTCGTTCGAGGCAGAAAAGACGGAGCAAGAGCAGAAGCGGGCGAAGGAGAAAGAACCCACAAACGTCGAAGAGGTATGGAAAAAAGGCTACGCCGACGGCGATTCTTTGACATTGCTGTTTCTGGCGATGGCGCGGGCGGCCGGATTTGAAGCATCCGCTGTGCGCGTGTCAGATCGCCAGCGCTATTTTTCCATCCCGAGACAATGGATGGCCGCCGTCTGGATACGTACGTGGTGGCCGTTAAACTGAACGGCCAAGACGTATTCTTCGATCCCGGGACGGCGTTTATTCCTTACGGCATGCTGCCTTGGGATGAAACCGCCGTTGCCGGACTTCGCTTGGATAAAGATGGAGGATCGTGGGTAAAAACGTCATTGCCTGACAGTAAAGACTCCATGGTGCAGCGGAAGGCAGAGCTCAAACTAACGGAGACCGGCGAACTGGAAGGCAAAGTGACCGTTACCTTCACCGGTCTGGAGGCGTCGCAGCGACGCATGGAAGAACGACTGGCGGACGAAACTGCACGGAAAAAATACCTAGAGGACGAACTCAAGGGAACGATCCCGGTCGCGTGCGACGTCGAACTGTCAAACACGCCAGACTGGAAGAACTCCACGCTTTCACTGGTGGCGGAATATCAACTCAAAGTGCCGGGCTGGGTATCAAGCGCTGGACGTCGCGCATTGTTCCCTGCCGGTCTATTCAGTGGACCAGAAAAGCATTTGTTCGATCATGCGGACCGGGTGCAACCCATCTACTTTGAGTTCCCTTTCCGGCGTTCGGATGACATCAGAGTGGATCTGCCCTTGGGATGGCAGATTGGCACAACACCAACTCCTGCAAAGTTGGACGCCCGGGCGGTCGTCTATAGCCTGGACGCGCAAAACGACAAAGGCACTCTGCACGTCACCCGCAGCCTCGATGTCAGCGTTCTACTGTTAGGAGTGGATCAGTACTCCAACTTGCGCAAGATATTTCAAATTGTGAGGACTTCGGATGAAGAGCAGATCATGTTGCAGCCCGGCAGCTAGGTGGTTCGGCTTTCTGCTGTCGTGTGTGGTGTTGGTTTGCGGCGCTGAAGGATCAATGTATGCCGCCGACGCGCCTTCGTGGATGCACGCTGTCACTTCGGCGCCTCTGCCACCTCACGACGAGAAGACAGACGCTGTGCTGCTGTACGCCGAGCAGAATGTGACGGTCTTGTCTGCTGACAAAATTAAGACCCAAGTCCGCGAAGTTTATAAGATCCTGCGTCCGGGCGGACGTGGCCTAGGAACAGTGGCCGTCCCTTTCAATCCCTTGCTGAAAATCAACAACCTGCGGGGATGGTGCATTCCCGCTCAGGGCAAGGATTATGAGGTTAAAGAGAAAGAAGCGGTCGAGACCTCCCTGTTAGAGATCGAAGGGGGCGAACTCTATTCTGACGTCAAAGACAAACTGATTCGCATTCCCGCGGCAGACGTGGGGAACGTGATTGGTTGGGAGTACGAAATAGAGGAGCGGCCACTTTTTTTGCAAGACATCTGGAGCTTTCAAAAGCCGAATCCGGTTCGTGAGGCGCACTATTCGCTACAGTTGCCTGCCGGTTGGGAATACAAGGCCGCATGGTTGAATCAGCCGGAGATCAAGCCGGTCGATGCCGGGAACGGCCGTTGGCAGTGGTCCGTGACCGATGTGGCTGCGGTCCGCCATGAACGCCGGATGCCCCCGATGGAGGGTGTTATGGGGCAGATGATCGTGTATTTTCTTCCCCCGGGGGGCGGTAGCAACCGGTCCATCGCAACCTGGAACGAGATGGGGCAATGGTATTCGTCGCTGACCAGCGGCCGCCGCCAGCCTTCGCCTGACATCACAAAATACGTTGGCACGCTGACGGGACCTGCGGGAAGCCAGTTGGACAAGATGAGGGCCATCGCGCAATTCATGCAACGAGACATTCGCTATGTAGCGATCAGTCTCGGAATTGGCGGCTTTCAACCGCACCCAGCTGCCGAAGTATTCACCCACCGCTATGGCGACTGCAAAGACAAAGCCACCCTGATGTCGTCAATGCTTCAGGAGATCGGTATCGAATCCTTTTACGTCGTTATCAATCACGAGCGTGACGCGGTGCGGCCGGAAATGCCGGTGCACGATGGATTCGATCACGTAGTACTCGCCATCCGGCTGCCCGACAGTGTCACCAGTCCCACACTCGTCTCGACAATGCAGCACGCCAAACTGGGGCGGCTGTTGTTCTTTGATCCAACGAACGAGACCACTCCCTTTGGCGAAATTGGCGGATATCTTCAGGGCAATTACGGGTTACTGGTGACGCCAGACGGCGGCGAACTGGTGGAACTGCCGAAACAGCCTCCCACAATGAATGGAGTAGTTCGCACGGCAACGCTCAGTCTCGACTCGAACGGTACATTGAAAGGAGATGTGAGCGAAAAACACGTGGGAGATCGGGCAGCGGGAGAACGTGAGCGCCTAAAGGCAGTGAGCAAAGAGACCGACAAGATCAAGCCCATCGAAGAGTTGCTAGCCGAATCTCTATCTCAGTTCCGAATTACGAAAGCAACTGTCGAGAACCTGCGCCAGACCGACCAGCCGTTTGGATACCGGTACTCTTTTGAAGCACAGTCGTACGCCAAGAACGCAGGAGGCTTGTTGCTGATTCGGCCTAGGGTCCTGGACGAGAAATCGAGTGGGATATTGGAGACAAAGGAACCGAGGAAGTTTCCGGTGGAGTTCGAGGGTCCTTCGCGCGACAGCGATACTTTCGATATCACGGTCCCGGCCGGATACGTGGTGGACGACATTCCGGCGGCGGTGGACGCAGACTTCAGTTTCGCCAGCTATCACTCGAAGACCGAAGTCAAAGGTAATCTCATTCATTATTCCCGCACCATGGAAGTCAAAGAACTGAGCGTACCGGTGGCGCGATCCGATGAGTTAAAAAAGTTTTACCGCATCATTGCAGGCGACGAACGCAATACGGTCGTTTTGAAAGCGGGATCGAACTAGCGGAAAGAGTTACCGAGGTGGCTGGCGAAAGTCCGCGGCGGGCGCATCCTGCAGCGAGACCGGAATAACAGGAGTTGGCGGTTTCGCCGGGACTGGATCATCCGCGGTGGCAAGAGCTCTGGCGGCACTCAAAGAATAAGTCTCCGGCGGATACCCCTTCGCCTGCACGATCGCCCAGTGCCACTCATCGCCGGGAGTCATGTCAAGATCTAGAGGCGTACTGAAGACCGTCGTGGCCGTAGGCGCAGCGGCTGCCCTCATCCGGTAAATGACGGTTTGATCCGGACGCTTCTCAGCGCGTCCCACGGCGGCGAGGGGATCGACAGCAGGCACATCTGGGCCGGCGCTCGATAGGCCATCCTGGACTCCCCCCTTCCGGACTACCGTCAGTGCAACGGCTACTTCGCTGACATGCCAGTTTGTTCCGTTGAAGACCGACACATTCAGCGCGTCGCCCTCGATCGTTGCAGGTCCCTTGAGCTTGAGCATTTCACCCGGCGGCAAGTCCATTTGGGCATATTGACTTGAGAGCAATGCCTTAGCGTTGGCACTGAAAGAGAGACTGCAAGTCGCTTCGGGCGCCGAAATCTGAAAATTCTTGGTTTCTCCCTCCATGACGTATTTGAGCGAAGCGCCCGGCGCATGCTGGCTTTCGGCTCGTTCGAGAACTCGCTCCACATTGTCATCATCGATGACTGCCTGAGACGTTGGAGTCTTCTTGCGCAAATTGCGCGCGACGTCGCCCAGCGGAACATCGTTGGAGTCCGATGGCACTGCGTCCTGAGTCTGCGCCAATACGGGCAGCAGAACCGCCAAGAGGGCCAGCGCGGGCCATATTTTTGAAACTAGTTGCATCGAGTACCTGGGGATCATTCGGCCTGATGTCCCGAATGATCGTGGACCTCTCTCAAGAGAAACGAAGTCCTGCATTCATTTTATGGACGGAACCAGGGAAAGGAGCGAGACGGGGGAAACGATAGTAACGGTACGGAGGATGGAAGGAAGCAATGG
>Ga0335070_10005136_pt1 | contig 15383 bp, 14 predicted proteins | sample Lox_Sample_13_FD_206722 | JGI IMG/M metagenome (GOLD analysis project Ga0335070, IMG submission 206722) | Soil microbial communities from Loxahatchee National Wildlife Refuge, Florida, United States - Lox_Sample_1.3 | ecosystem: Environmental > Terrestrial > Soil > Wetlands | place: USA... | reverse complement strand
GGCCGAGGTCTTCGCGGACCTGGCCCGGAACTCGGGGGGCGACCCCAAGCGCATGAACGAAGCGCTCGAGCAGGCCAAGTCCGATCCGGCTGGTTTCGCCGCGATGCTGCGCCCGGAGACGTTACAGCGGCTGCGGGAGCTCTCCACCAAGATCTCGGACGCCAAGCACTGAGCCATGGATCCGATCACGCACCTGAAGGGCCGCATGGCGGAAGCACTGGTGGAAGGCATCTTCAAGCGTGCGCAGTACACGGTGGCGCGGGTGGGGCGTGAGACGCAGATGCCGGCGCTGATGCGGAGCGGCCGTGGCGAGTTCATGCCGGACTTCGTGGTGTGGCGGACGCTCGACGAGCCGAGTCTGGGCCACCATTCTTACCGCCTGCTCGCCATCCAGGTGAAGTACCGCGCCGATCTGGACGAGTATCTGCGCCACGACTCGCCTTCGCGCTCGCCCGAGGTTGCTCAGCAGTGGCCCGAGCTCTACGAGATCATCGTGACGGATCGTCCCGAGGCTGGCCGTTCGTGCTTCCAGGCCGTGCATGTGTCGGCGTTGCCCCAGGGCCTCCCGCCGGTCACGCTCGACCTCCACCTGGTGCCCGGCCTCGACGTGTACCGGCGCACGGTGGAGGAGTACGAAGGGCTCGTCCGGGAGATCTTTCCGATTCTCGGATCGCGGAATGGGTCCGCGCCGCTCGGCGTCCCGGACCGGTCACGCAAGCCGGCGGCGCGGATGCACGGTCGCCGCGACGACGGCCGCGATCAGCGGCGGCCGCGGCCGGCCGGCGATCCGCGGGGCTATCGCCCGTCGGCGCCGCCCCAGGAGCACCGACACGGCGTGAGCGAGTAGCGTAGCCCCGAGGTCTCGCTCACGCTCGCGACCTGCCAGCCGCCCAGCAGCGAGTAGCCCATCCGGAAATAGTGGTCGGTGGAGTCCATCCCCACGCTCTGGCCATTCATCAGGTAGCGCGCGCGACAGGTCATGCCGCCGAGCAGGCTGGGCCCACAGGTGAGCGTGGTCACGCGCACCGCGGTGCGGGCGGCCAGCACGCCCCGATCGGCCGCCTTGAGCACCCGCGCCATCCGCCGCACGTGCTTGTCTTTGACGTGGGCCTCGATCGCGGCGCGGGCGCCGTCGATACCCATGCAGGATCGTGCGAATCGGATCGCCTGGAAGCCGGCCACGCCGAGTCCGGCGCCGAGCAGTACGAGGAGGACCCCGCGCGCGAGAAACGCCGGAGTCAGGAGGCGTCGGAGCGGGCTCGTCCTGGTCTTAGCCAAGTAGTGCCTCCTGGAGAGCCAGGCCGGAAAAGGGATCGAGCAGCGACTGGCCCTCTCGCTTGAACGGGAACCAGGTGAGGCGGGCGCCCGCGAAGATCGGCTCGTCGGCCGCCGCCGCCTTCACCGCGCCCGGACTCCGACGCCGGCCCGCCGCGGCGAATCGCGCGAGCAGCACTGCATCCTCGGCGTCGTAGAAGCAGCTGTGGACGGTGGGTCGCTCGCCGGTAGCCGGCTGGTAGACCGGGGGCTTCGCGGTGAACCGCGAAGCGAGGTCGTTGAGGATCTTGAGCCGCCGACAGCGAAAGGCGGGGACGCAGGCGCGGCCCTCCGGTCCGCCGGCGGCGGGATCGAGTTGCCAGAACGGCAGGTAGACGAGGTCGGTGGGTCGGGAGGAGACTGTCGCAACCTCGGCGATCTCGTGAGGTATCTCGGTCAGATCCGCTCCATGGATCTGCCAGGCCCGGCTACACGACACGCAGAAAAAGATGACGTCGTCCGCCTCGGGCGGGAGCGTCCAGCCGCAGTTCGGGCACACGAGCGGCCGCAGCCCCACCGTGCGAGACTCCCCAGTCGCGCGCCCCGCGAGCGCATCGTACAGAGCGAGGGGGGCGCGCGGCTGGACCACGGTCTCGGCCACCGCGTCCACCACCGTGAGCCAGCGCTCGGTGTCCTGCGCCAGCTCGACCACCCAGAGCGGGAAGTAGATCACCGAGAGGATGCGCCCGAGTACCTGTCGGTACACGACGTGCTCGAAGCCCCGGGCGGTCAGGCCCTGCGCCAGGGCTGTCGCCTCGTCCATCTGCACGCTCACGATGGTGCCGAGCCCGGCCAGCGTCTCGCGCTGGAAGAGCGAGACCCGCAACGCCTGGGTGCGGACGCCGAGCGAGGCCACGCCGAGGCCCGGGACGTCCGCCGCCGGGAAGCTCTTCTCGACGTATCGATCGAGGAACTGTACCGGCGCGTCTTCCGAGGGCTCCCGGGCTGGTCGCGGGGCGGCGAGTACCGCCTGCTCGAGGGACCGTTGCGGCGTCGTCGGCTCACCGAGGATGTCGCGCACCACGTCGCCAGCGCGGGAGCCGAGCAGCACGTCGGCTCCCCAGCCCAGCACGGCGCCGAGCGGGATATCGATCTCGGGACGATCGCTGGCCCGGTCGCCGCCGCCGATCAGCATCGAGGGAACGTCGGGATCGGGCGCCGGCTTGGGCGGGATGTCCTGCCACTGGAAATCGTGACCGGTCAGCCGATAGAACGGCACGAAGAAGAGCTGAGCGCGTGCGACCCGGGCCTGGAGACGGCCGGTGCGCGCCGCCGCGCCGGCGACGTCGGCCTTGATCCTGGGCGGTACCCAGTAGCTCAGCACCTGCTTGCGGCCGGTCACCAGCAGGGTCGAGCCACAGCTCGGACACCGGATGGCGTTGGCCCCCTCGGAAAAGTCGAGGGGACCGCTGCAGGTGGGGCACTCGGTGGAGACGACGACCTGACGCATGGTCTCCACCGGAAGGCTCGCGGCTCAGGCCCCGGGCACCGCCTGGCCGCACGCGGAGCAGAAGCGGGCGCCGCCCGACAGCTCGGTGTGGCAGCGGGCGCACCGCGCGGCCGCCGCGAGCTGGCGGCCGCACCGCGGACAGAAGCGGCTCTCCCCGGCGACCGCCGAGTGGCAGCCCGGGCACGTGACGACCGAGGAAGCGGCCGGGGAGGCCGGCGCGGAAGACTCGGCGCCCAGGGTCTTGGCCAGCATGCCCGGCATCATCATGCCGAGCCCGGCGCCGACCCCCACGCCCACCCCGGCGGCGGCGCCATTGCCCTGCGACCCACCGCCGCCCTGTGCGGCGTCGCCCATGGCCTTGGCGGCCTTGAACTTGAGGAAGCGATCGAGGTCTCCGACCGCACCCATGCCGGAGCGCTCGTCGATCATCCGCTCGACTTCCTCGGGCGGGGTGATGCGGTTGATGTAGAAGTCGACCATCTCGGTGCCGTACTTCCGGAACTCGTCGGCCAGACGGGTTTTCAGCGCCACCGCCATCTCGTCGTACTGCTTCGGCAGGTCGACCAGGCTTTGTACCGTCTCGCCGAGGAAGTCGTTGAGCCGGGCCACGATGACCTCGCGAAGGTAGTCCTCGATCTCGTCGGTGGTGTAGGAGCCCTGCGTGCCGACCAGGCTGTTGACGAAGAGCAGCGGCTGGGTAACCCGCATCGTGAAGCTGCCGAAGGCGCGGAGGCGGATGAGACCGAGCTGGTTGTCCTTGAAGGCCACCGGATCGCGGGTGCCCCAGCGCATGTTGGTGAACACCTTCAGGTTGACGAAGTACACCTCAGCGCGGAACGGGCTCGTGAAGCCCCACGGCAGCGAGAGCAGGCGAGTCAGGATCGGCAGGTTCTGGGTAGAGAGCGTGTGGCGGCCGGGCCCGAACACGTCGAGGCCCTGGCCGTCGCGGAAGAAGACCGCAGCCTGGTTCTCGCGCACGATGAGCTGCGCGCCCATCTTGATGTCTCCCGAGCCCTGCTCGGGATAGCGGCTGACGATGCCGGTGCCGGTCTTGTCGAACCACTCGATGACTTCCATCATGATGGCCATGAACGGTCTCCGTTTCAGTCCGCGTCGACGATGCGCCGGCGCTGGTCGAAGAGCTGGCCGAAGTCGTCGAGCGCCTCGGTCATGTGCCGGGCCGCGCTTTCGAGCGCGGCGGTATCCGAGAGCGCCGCGCGCACCGCCTCGGCCTTGGCACGCACCGCGCTGAGGGCGTCGAAGAGGCCCAGATCGAAGGCGTAGATCTGATCGAGCGTCTCCTGATCGACCTTGTGGAGATCGAACAGTCCGGTGTAACCGTGGCTCGCGAACTCCACCGTGCGGCCGAGCCGCTCGAGTCGCCCCGAGAGCCGGTCGAGGACGGGCAGGCTCGATGGGTCACCGGACTCGGCGAGCCGGGCCTTGTCCTGCTCGAGGGAGAGCGCGAGCCGGCGCATCTCCCCGACGAGCCGCATGCGCACCTGCTTGTCGGTGGCCCGGGAGTTCTCCCGGTCCTGGTAGCCGGCGATTCCTGGGACGAAGCGGACGAGCCGCTCCAGCCTGCTGGCGACGGTGACACCCATGAGAGCCTCCTCTTGGTCGGCCAGGACGTGTCCGGGCCAGGCGGGGTAAGGTGCAATCCGATTGCCAGCGATAGTTCGACTTAAGAGCTTGGAAGGATTGACGAAGATTCGATCGGCGGTAGGGAGAGGTGGCGGCCTGTGTCAGTCCGCTGACACTTCTTGACTGCCGGGAGCCCGAACAGTCTCGGCCACGGCCGCCCGTCGGCGCCAGCTCCGGAGCCGACGCCAGGCCAGCGCGAGGCCCGTCCATACCAGCACGGCGCCACCCCCCGACGCCATGAAGGCCACAGCCTGACCGGCGATGCCGCCTGCTTCGCCCGTATGAAGCGGCCGCACCCAGCCCCGCAGACGTCGGCCGAGGTTCTGCCCGGCGAAAGGCTCCCACTTCACCACCTCGCCGGTGAAGAGATCGAGAACCAGCTGCGATCGAGGAGCGGGGTGCCAGCCGACGGGCTCCTGGATAAAGAAGATGACTGGCCTGTCGGGCCGCGCGGGCACGCGGAGGCTGATCGCCACCCAGCCGGGCACCTGCTGCTCGGCGCGGAGCCAGAGGATGTCGAGCCCGGCGGGTACGCGGCCGTCCTCTCGCCGCGGGGGTGCGCCATCGCGCGCCCGCCCACCCGCCCGCTGTCCGTCTCGCGTGGGTTCTGTGGGGCGCTCAGCCGCCGGCGGCTCGTTGCCGGTCAGCGTATAGAGCAGGTTGTTGGCCCACTGGTAGGACATCACGAGGCCGGTGAGGATCAGCACGAGGAGCACAGGCGCGCACCAGATCCCGATCACGTTGTGCCAGTTGAAGTCGCGCGCGCGCCCGCGGAGGCGCCCGTTGAACAGCGTGACGTGGCGCAGGCCCTCGCGCGTCCGGCGACGCGGCCACCAGAGGTAGACGCCGAGTATCACCAGGCCGAGGAAGCCGAGATTGGCCGCACCGGTGATCGGCCGGCCGACCTCACGCGAGCCGAGCCACCGGTGCCATTCCACGACCTCGTGCAGAAAGTCATGGACCGGCGAGAGCTCGCCCAGGACGGTGCCGCGGTAGGGATCGACGAAGAGCGTGCCGCCCTCGCGGCCGAAGCTCACCGCCACCGCCGCGGTGGGGTCGGAGCGGAGCGTCACGATCGTGGGCCGCACGTCCGGCCGCGCCTCGCGCGCTCGGGTCAGCAGGGTTTCCACCGCGAGCCGTGGCGCGCCCGGTGGGGGCAGTACCACGCGCCGGTCGTGCTCGAGCCACTCGGTGATCTGGGGCTCGAAGGCCAGGAGCACCCCTGTCACCGACATGAACAGGATCACCGCACCGGCGGTTACGCCTACCAGCAGGTGCACCCAGAAGACGAGCATCCGCAGGGACACGGGCGGGCTACTGACGTCTCGGGACCGCCTGTCCGGGCGCGCTGCCCGGCATCGCCTTGTCCGGCGGGGTACCGGTGGTCGGCTGCTTCATGGCCTCGCGCACCTTGGCCACTTCCTTCTGCGCGGGCTCGCGGGTCTGACTGTGCTGCGCCGCCCTCTCGAAGGCCTGGAGCGCGCCGGGCAAGTCGCTCAAACGCGTGCGCACCACCCCGAGGTTGAACCACGTGCGCCCGTCGTCGCGCAGAGCGGCAGCACGGCTGAAGCCTTTCTCGGCCGCGGGCAGATCGTTCTTCTCATACGCGACGCGGGCGAGCGTGGCCCACACCTCGGGCACCTTCGAATCCCGGTCGGCCAACACCTGGAGCTGGGTCACCGCGCGCGGCTGCTGATTCGCCTTGAGCAGCATGAAGGCCAGGCGCACGCGAAGATCGTCCTGATCGCGCAGGGCGATCGCCGCCTCGTACTCCCTCGTCGCGTCGTCCACCCGGTTGAGCTGTTCGTAGGCGCCTCCCAGATCACGGTGGCCCGCGAACGAGCCCGGATACAGCTCGACCACCTTGCCGAATGCGATCACCGCCTCGTCCCAGCGCGACTGGAACATGGCGGCCTGCCCGCGAAGGTAGTAGGCGAGCACGTGCGTGGGCTGCTGGGCGATGGCCTGTCCGGTCAGCGCGCTAACCCTCGCGTAGTCCTTCCTGTCCATGGCCTCGACGGACTGCCGATAGAGGGCAAACGCCGGATCGTCCCAGATGCCCTGGGCCTGCGCGGTCCCGACGGTGGCGATGGCGCAGAAGGCCAGCGCCATCGCGGTACCCAGCGCATTCCCGGACGGCTTCCGACGATGGCGGGGGCGCGTCCTCAGGGAACGCATGCTGCTCAGCGGGCGTGCAGCTCGAAGCGTACCGGTAAGGTGACCCATACGGCGACTGCCTCCTTTCCACGGCGGGCGGGCTCGAAGAGCCAGGTCTTCACTGCCTCGACGGCGGCGCGGTCCAGATCCAGGCGGCCCGCCGAACGCTGCACCTGCACGGTGCCGACCTTTCCGGTCGTGAGCACCTCGAAGCGCAGCCTGACGACGCCTTCGGCGCCCTCGCGGCGGGCCGCCTCCGGGTAGTGGGGAGTGGTCTGATAGCCGCCCAGCGGGCGAGCGAGCGAGGTGACGCCTTCACCCGTGCCGCGGGCGAGGCCCGGGCCCACGCGCGCGCTCCCGCTAGGCGCACCGGGAATCTCGGGCGATGGGAGGAGCAGCCCGCCGGCGCCGGCCGGGCCCGGGATGGCCAACGCGAGGCCCGGCGCCTCGGCCGAGGCCATGTAGCGCCGATCGGGCGAGGCGGGGGCCGGATCCGACGTGTGCTCGAGGCGCGGCGCTGGATCCGGCAGCAGGTCCTGAAACGTCGGGGCGGAGCGGACCATCCGGTTCGGCTCCGAGACATGGCGCGGCGCTATCTTCGGCTTCTCGGGCGGCGGCGGCTCCACACGGACCACCTCGACCGGCACCAGGACGGGCTCGGGCGCGTGACGCCCGACGGCCACCACCGAGGACACCGCAACGACGCCCACCGCGTGGATCCCCACCGAGAGCCAGATCGGCCAGCCGGCCAGTCGCCCGTCGCTCATCGCGATGCGCTCTTCAGGTCTCGGACCATCGCCGCAACAGGTTGTGGTAGCAGCTCGTGAGCGCGACCACTCCCGGGTTGAGGGGCGTCGCCTCGCTCACCTGGCCGATCGCCATGTCGAGATCGAACAGCAGCGACCGCTCGCCGTCGTCGCGCACCATGCTCTGGACCCAGAAGATGGAGGCGAGGCGGACGCCGCGGGTGACCGGCGTCACCCGGTGGAGGCTCGAAGCCGGGTAGAGGATCATGTCGCCGGCGGGCAGCTTGACCGCGTGCGCCCCGTAGGTGTCGTCGATCACGAGCTCACCGCCGTCGTACTCCTCGAGGCGACTCAGGAACAGCGTCGCGGACAGGTCGGTGCGGACCCGCAGCGGCGCGCTCGACAGCTCGCGGATCGCGTTGTCGACGTGGGCGCCGAAGGCCATGCCTGCCTCGTAGCGGTTGAAGAGAGGCGGGAAGACCCTCAGGGGAAGGGCGGCTGCCATGAACAGGGGAGTCCGCTCGAGCGCGGTCACGATGGCGTTGCCCATCTCCCGCGCTTCGGGCGTGGCCTCGTCCACCTGCCGGTTGTGCTTGACCCGGGCCGCGAGGTGGCCGGACGTCTCGCGCCCGTCCACCCATTTGGCCTCCTCCAGGAGCGTGCGGCAGTGTGCGACCTGCGCGTCGGTCAACACCCGGGGGATGTGCAGGAGCATCGCGCCGCTCAGAACCTCCAGGTTCCCGTGAGCAGGAAGGTTCGGGCGTTGCCCGGGATGACGTGGTCCGGGTGGATGGCGTCGAAGTACCGAGCGTCCGAGATATTGATGACGTTGAAGCGCAGCTCGAGCGGCTGGATCGGCCGGTAAGCGATCATCACGTCGCCGCGCGCGTAGGACGGGACCACGTTGAGGTTGTCGGTGTTGGCGTATCGCTTGTCCACGAAGTTCGCGCCGCCTCCGACCTGCCACTGCCGGGTGACGTCGTAGGTGGTCCACAGGCTCGCCGAGTTCTCCGGCACGTTGGCCAGACGCTTGTTCTCGATCGGGATCCCGGTCACGATGTCGTTGGAGGTGAGGATCCGGGAGTCGAGATACGCGTAGGCGAGCCAGATGTTCCAGCCGGTCAGGACCTGACCGACCCCCTCGAGCTCGAAGCCCCGCACCCGCTGCTTGCCGTCGGTCACCTGCACGCCCAGGACCGGGTCGGTGGTGCGAGCGTTTAGCTTGTACGTCTGGAACACGGCGGTGCGGATCCCGAGCCTCCCCTCGAGGAGGTCCAGCTTGGCGCCGAGCTCGTAGGTCTCGTTCTTCTCGGGCTCGGTGCTCGCGTTGTTGAGGTTCAGGGTCAGCGCTTCCGCGGATGGGTTGAAGGACGTACCCCAGGAGAAGTAGTAGGTCTGGCTCCGGGCGGGCAGGAAGACCAGGGCGGCCCGCGGGCTCAGGGCCTCGTCGGTCCGCGACAGCTTCTGGGCCGCGAAGTGGTTCTGGAAGTGAGCGTCGAACAAGTCGTAGCGGAGCCCGCCCATGATCTTCCACTGCTCGGTGAGCGCCATCTCGTCGACCGCGTAGACGCCCACTCCGGCCGCATTGGAGGAGCCGTTGAAGTTCTTGACGCGCCCCATCGCGGACAGGTTCGGGAACGCGAACGGGTTGACCAGCGTGGTGGGGGGTACGTTCGTGAAAGTGTAACGCTGCACCTCGGAGGTCTCGTAGGAGGAGTCGACGCCGCCCACCAGCGTGTGCTTGAACCGCCACGTTTCGAACTTGGCGACCACCTCCGCGTTGTTGAGGACGTACTGGTCCAGTTCGGTCCGCTGGGTCCCGGTCCGGGTGACCTGGATCTGGTTCAGCGGCAGGGTGGTCTGCGACGTCCCGACGATGGCCGGGATGGACACGAGCGAGCCGCGCTCGGCCGAGGACAGGCGCAGGGTGTTGCGGAGGCGGATGTTATCGTTGAAATCGTGCTCGAAGCGCAGGGTGCCGATGTTGACGTCGTCGTGCTCGTAGTCGCGGTCGGGCAGACCATAGAAGTTCGCGTTGCGGACGGGTGCCGGCTCTCCCCGGAGATAGGGCAGGCCGTAGTCGGGGAGGTTCTTGTCACCCTGGTAGAAGTAGCTGCCGATCAGCCGGGTCGGGCCGTTGAGCCCGATCGCGACCGAGGGCGCCACCCCGTAGGTCTCGGTGTTGACGTAGTCGCGCCCCGGCGTATCACCCTTCGTGAACAGCAGGTTCAGGCGCGCGGCCCCGGAAGGGCCGAAGGGCTGGTTGAGATCCGCGGTGGCGCGTCCCTGGGGCCCGGTGCCCACGGTGCCGCTGATCTCGTAGAACGGGGTGAGCTTCGGGGACTTGCTTACCTGGTTGATGATGCCGCCCGTCGAGCCGCGGCCGAAGAGCACCGAGGACGGCCCCTTGAGCACCTCGACCGCTTCGAGGTTGAAGGTGTCGCGCGGGTACTGCCCCAGGTCGCGCAGGCCGTCGAGGTAGATGTCATTGCCAGCCGGGAAGCCCCGGAGCGTGAAGTTGTCGCCCTGGCGCCCACCGCCCTCGCCCGCAGACAGGCTGATGCCGGGCACGGTGCGCAGCGCGTCGCGGAGGGTGAAGAAGCCGCGCTCCTCCAGCATCTTCTCGGGGATGACCGTGATGGACTGCGGGGTGTCCTGGATCGGGTCCGGCAGCTTGTAGAGGCTCGGCTGCTCGATCTTGTACTGATCGCGCTCGCCGCGGACGTCGACGCCCGGCAACGAGACGTCGTCCTTGGGATCCTTCTGCTCCGCCGCGGGCGGCGGCGTCTGCGCCCACGCCTGCGAAGCCGCCAGGGCCAGGCCCATGCCGACGGTGGAGCCGACGAAGCCTTGAAGCTTGAGCGCGCGACGCTGGACGCGCGCGATGCGTCTGAGGAATGACCGACGGCGACCTATGAGCGCCTCCCGAAACGTGAGATGGCCGGGCTGGCTGGCGCGGGTCGGTCTACCGGGGGCTGGCTAGCTTGGCGACATTAGGTAACCCTAATCCAAGAAGGTTGTCAACCCTAAATCTGTGGGCGGTCCCGGTGGCCGGGTGCGCACCCTCAGGGGGCGAAGTCCCGCAGGAGCCGGCCGGGCCGGCCGCAGTCCTTGACCAGGCCGCGCTCGTCCACGGTCCGGACCCCGTTGACCCAGACCCCGTGGAGGCCGACGGCCGGGGTGTCGAGCCGGCTGGCACCGGTGGGCAGATCGTTGACGCGGCGCTTCTCGCCGCGGCCGACCGTCTTGGGGTCGAACAGCATGAGATCGGCCCACGCTCCGGCGCGGAGGCGGCCCCGGTCCGGGATGCGGTAGGCATCGGCCACCGCGCTGGTGACCGCGCGGACGGCCTGCTCGAGCGTGAGGTCGCCGCGCTCGCGCGCCCAGTGGCCGAAGAGGTGCAGTCCGAAGCCGGCATCGCAGAGGAAGGACAGATGCGCGCCCGCGTCGGACAGGGCCACCGCCGCGTTGGGGTGCCGCAGCAGGCGCCGCACCTCGCTCTCGTCGATGTTGAAGAGCCGGCAGTCGAACATGGCGTCGAGCTCACCGGCGAGACCGAAGTCGAGGAAGGTGTCCCACGGGTGCTGGCCGCGCTCGCGCGCGAGGGCGCCGATGGTCGTGCCCTCGAGGCGCCGGTGCTCGGGCCGCGTGACCTGGACGATTGTCAGGTGATCCCAGTTCTTGTCGCTGAAGCGGTTCGGCACCCCGGGCTGGCCGATCTCCTGCTTGAGCGCGGCGCGGAACGACGGGTCGGCGAGGATCTCGCGATAGCGGGCCTCGGTATCGGCCACGATGGCCGGATGCCAGGCGATGAATGCCTCCAGCGGATAGGGATGTCGCAGGGTGAACTCCATGCCGAGCGGGAAACAGCCCACCTGCGCCCAGAGCTCTCGGCCCCGGGTACGGGCGGCCTCGATCTCGCCGAGCTCGCGGAACACGCGAGTCGGATCGCCCGGGTCCACGAACATCGCCGCGATCATGACCGGCCGGCCGTTGGCCGCGGCGATGGATTCGAGCCACGGCACCGTGGAGGTCATGCCCTTGGTCAGCATAAAGATCCCGCGGCCCGCCTCGCCGAGCGCGCCGGTCAGCGCCACCATCTCGCGCTCGTCGGCGAGGCGCGACGGCATCGGGATGCCGTTCTCGCCGTTGTGCTGCTCGAGGGTGGAGGTGGCGAATCCGATGGCGCCCGCGCGCAGCGCCTCGAGCACGAGACGTCGCATCTCCGCGATCTCCGCGTCGGTCGCCTTGCGCCGGCTGGCCTCCTCGCCGAGCACGTACGTGCGCACCGAGGAGTGGCCGACGAACGAGGCCACGTTCGGCACGAGCCCGCGCCGCTCGAGCGAGCCCAGGTATTCCGGATAGGACTCGAAGTCCCACCGGATGCCCGCCCGCATCGCCTCGAGCGACATGCCCTCGACGTGCGTCAGGTTGCGCACGACGAGATCGCGGTGCGCGGGCCGGCAGGGCGCGATCGTGAAGCCGCAGTTGCCGATCACCACCGTGGTGACGCCGAGCGCGGTCGACGGGGTGGCGTACGGATCCCACGTGAGCTGGGCGTCGTAGTGGGTGTGCAGATCCACGATGCCGGGCGCCGCTCCGAGAGCGGCGCCGTCCCGGTCGTCGCTGATCGCGGCGATCCGTCCATCGTTGACCGCGAGGCTGCCCTCGCGTGCGGGGGTGCCGAGACCATCGATGAGACGGGCGTTGTCGATGACGAGATCGTGCACGGGAGCGGCCTCCTGGTGTTGAGGTGTTCCTGACCGCCCGAGGCTAGCCCGCTCGGGAAGGGGAGTCAACCGACGCGGACACGGGACCGGCTAGAGCGTGCGGAGCGCCTCGGTGACCGGGATGCGCGCGGCCCGGACCGCGGGGAGCAGGCCGCCGGCGGCGCCGATAACGAGCGCCCAGACGAGGCCGCGGAGCAGGAGCCCCGGGGTCACCCGGAAGTCGAAGGCCACCTGCGAGAACGTGTTGAAGTTGAGCGTCGACAGCGAGGCCCCGTCGCAGTACGCGTACGCCAGGGCTCCGCCCACCGCGCCGCCCAGGAGCGAGAGGAGCAGCGCCTCGATCATCACCGAGACCACGACCGGCGCGCCCCCGAAGCCGATCGCGCGCAGGGTGGCGATCTCGACCTGGCGGCTGGCGATGGCCGAGTACATGCAGTTGAGGGCCCCGAGCGTCGCGCCGATCGCCATGAAGGTGGCCACCGTGTAGCCGAGCACGTTGATGAGGGTGGACAGGACGGAGGCCTGCTTGGCGTAGTACTCGGGCTCACGCAGCACGGTGATCGAGAAGCGCCGGTCGCGGCTCACCGAGTCGCGGAAGGCGGCGAGGCCCGCGTCGGATCCGTCGGCGAGGCGCGCCGTGACCGACTGGTAGCCGGTGCGCCGGAAGGCCGACATCGCCACCTCCGCGTCGGCCCAGATCTCGGACTCGTGAACGTCGCCGCCACTCTCGAAGACGCCCACCACCGTCCAGTCGCTATCGCGGAACGCGATGCGCGACCCCACCGTGAGCCCGGCGAACTGGGCCGCCGCCTTCCGGCCCACGATCACCTCCCGCACGCCCGGCTCGAAGCGGCGCCCGTCGACGAGCCTGGCCTCGTCGCGGATCGTGAAGGCAGCCCGCTGCACGCCGCGGAAGGGCACGTTGTTGGGATGGCTCTCGCCCCTGCGGGGCAGGTCCACCATCACCACCAGCTCCGCCGAGGCCTGCGGCCGGCCGGTGGAATCCCGGGCCACCCCGGGCAGCGCGGCCAGCAGCACGGCTTGGTCGCGGTCGACGCCGCTCGACATCTCGGCGTCCGAGCCGGCGCGAAGCATGATCACGCGATCGCCACGCCCGGTGCTGGCCAGCGTGTACCGGAAGCCTTCCGACATGGCGAGCACCGAGACCAGCACACCCACCACCCCCGCGATGCCGATCACCACCACCAGCGACGTGCCGATGCGCTGCGGCAGGTTCTGGAGATTCATGACCGTGATGGCGAGAATCTGGTTCAGCGTGCGCACGCTAGTGCCCGGACAGGGCGTCGACGATCTTGAGGCGGCTGGCGCGCCAGGCGGGCGGCAGGCCGATGATGAGCGCGACGCCGGCCGCGATGGCGCCGGCGAGGAGCCAGGTGTCCAGGCCGACGAAGAGGGGCGGGAAGCGCCCGCCGGTGGCGCCGTTGAGCCCGGGCATCGCGGCCACCGCGGCGGCCATCCCGAGGCCGCCCCCTAGGAACAGCAGCAGCACCGCCTCGGCCAGCACGAGCGCGGTGATCTTGCCGTCGGAGAAACCGAGCGTCTTGAGGATGGCCAGCTCCGGAATGCGCTCGCGGATGGACTGGGCCATGGTGTTGCCGGTCAGGATCAGGATCGTGAAGAACACCGCGACCAGGATGCGGCTCACAAGCGCGCCGATGTCGCCGATCTGCTTGGCGAAGCCCAGCGCGAACTCCTTCTCTGGCTGCGTCTTGGTCTCGTCCGGCGAGTTCATGAACAGCGCGTCGATCGAAGCGGAGATGCCGCGCGCCTGGCTCGAGTCGGCGACGCGCACGATGTACCACCCGGTCTTGCCGCGGCCGACCTGCCGAGCCTCGTCGAAGTAGGCCACGTTGATCAGCACCATGTCGGTGTTGCCGCGGACGGCGGGATCGTCGGCGTCGATGAGGCCGACGAGGTCGAACTCCCACGACATGGTGCCGTCGGTCTTCGGATGGATCTCCGAATTGATCGGCAGCTTCTGCCCGACCTTCCAGCCGAAGCGGTCGACCAGCCGCTGGCCGGCGAGCGCCCCGGTGCGCGTCTTGGCGAAGGCCTCCCGGTGCTCACGCGAGACCGTGAACTCCGGGTACATGTCGAGGTACCGCGCCGGCTCCACCGCGAAGACCGGGAAGGCGTTGGACTCGTTCTGATACCTGGCCCCGAACCAGTCCGCGTAGGCCACTCCGACCACGCCCGGCACCTGCTCGATCCGGCGCAGGTAGGCCATGGGCAGGGGCTCGATGATGGAGTAGCGTGCGGTGGTGAGCAGGCGCTTGGCGTCGGCGCTGTCGGCGCCCGACTCGAAGGCCACCTCCACCGCCTGCAGGAGGCCGAACAGCGCGAAGGCCACCACGATCGACAGCAGGGTGAGGATCGTGCGCGTCTTCTTCCGGAAGAGCCCGGCCCAGAGCAGCGGGAGGTATCTCACGCGGGGATCGGCTCCGCGGCCATGGTGCCCTTGTCGAGATGCAGGCGCCGGCGAGCGTACTCCGCCGCCTTGGGATCGTGGGTCACCATCACGATCGTCTTGCCGTGCTCCCGGTTGAGCATCTGCAGCAGCCGCAGCACGTCGTCTGCGGTGGCGCGGTCGAGATCGCCGGTGGGCTCGTCGCAGACCAGGAGCGTGGGATCGGAGACGATCGCGCGCGCGATGGCCACCCGCTGCTCCTGGCCACCCGAGAGCTCCCGGGGCCGGTGGCGCGCGCGGTCGGCGAGGCCCACCAGGGTCAGCGCGATCCCGGCCCGCCGGCGGCGCTCCGCCGCGGGCAGATCGGTGAGCAGTAGCGGGAGCTCCACGTTGCGCTGGGCGGACAGGGCGGGCAGCAGGTTGTAGAACTGGAACACGAATCCCACGTGGGCCGCCCGCCAGGCCGCGAGGTCGCCCCCAGAGAGCCGGTCGATGCGACGGCCCGCCACCACGATGGTCCCGTCGGTCGGCGAGTCGAGCCCGCCGATCAGATTGAGGAGTGTGGTCTTGCCCGAGCCCGACGGTCCCATCAGGGCCACGAAGTCACCGCCCGGGATGTCGAGGTCGATACCGTGCAGCGCCTCGATCCGCTCGCGGCCCCGGTGGTAGACCTTGGTGACGCCGCGGATCTCGACGAGGGCGTCCACCGCTACTTGCCCTCGGCCGCCTTGACCGCCCCGCCGTCCCGTAGCGCGGGCGGCGGCGCCAGCACCACACGTTCGCCCTCGCGGAGGCCGCTGACCACGCGACGCTGCCCCGCGGAGTCCGGGCCGAGCGTCACCGCGCGACGCTCCGCGCGCCCGTCGACGTACACGAAGACCACGGAGCCGCTCCCTTCGGCACGCACCGCCTCC
>Ga0335070_10005135_pt1 | contig 15383 bp, 17 predicted proteins | sample Lox_Sample_13_FD_206722 | JGI IMG/M metagenome (GOLD analysis project Ga0335070, IMG submission 206722) | Soil microbial communities from Loxahatchee National Wildlife Refuge, Florida, United States - Lox_Sample_1.3 | ecosystem: Environmental > Terrestrial > Soil > Wetlands | place: USA... | reverse complement strand
GGCCATGCGGTCGCGCAGTTCGTCCGCGTCGCCCGGCGCGCACGCAGCGAGGTGCCTCCACTCCGGCGGGTACTCCCGTGCGATGCCGGCCGCGACCTCGGCGAGGCCCGAGTGCTCGGCCACGAGCGGCGGCACGCCCGCAGCGGCCGCCTCGGCCGCCACCATGCCGAAGGCCTCGGGGAAGATCGACGGGACGACCGCGACGTCGCAGAGCGGGAGCAGGTGGACGAGGTGCCGGTGCTCGAGCGGCCCGGTGAAGAGCGTGCCCGGCGGCGCCTGCGCCTCGAGCTCGCTGCGGTAGTCGCCGAAGCCGACGATCACCGCGCGGGCGTCGAGGCCGCGCAGCGCCTCCAGCAGGACGTGGACGCCCTTGTTCTCGATCAGCTTGCCGAAGTAGACGGCGGTCGGCTCGTCGCGTGCGAAGAACGCGGCGAAGCGCCCGGCGTTGCCCTCGTCCGGATGACGCTCGTCCGCGTTGTCCGGGTTGGGCGGATCGTGGTGAGCCTCCTCCAGCAGGCCGGCGAGGGCCTCGGCGCGCGCCTCCGGCCGGAACTCCTCGACGTCGACGCCCGGCGGCACCTCGTGCACGCGCTCGACGTGACCGACCACATCCTCGAGCACCGCACGGATGTGCGCCGAGCCGACGAAGATCGCGTCGGCGGGCGCAAGCGACTCCGCTCCCCAGCGCTCGAGCTCGGGCCGGCCGCGCATCGAGTACTCGAGCTCGGAGCCGTGCGCCTTGACGGCGAAGCGCGCGCCCGCCGCCGCGGCGACCGGCCCGCCGAGCAGGACGTGGTTCGCGAAGACGAGGTCGGCCGGCTGGAGGGCGCGCAGCGCCGCGGCGTTCGCTTCGACGTAGCGCTCGCGCTCCTCCGGCGTGAAGTCCTGGAGGAGCCGGGCCTCCAGTCCCTCGTAGCGATCGAGCACGAAGACCGGGAGGAGCCGGCCCGGAAGCTCCGGGACGACGATCTGCGCCGCGCCGACGTCGTAGCGCTCCGGATGGCGCTCCTGGCAGACGACCGTGACATCGTGCCCGGCACGGCTCCACTCGCGCGCGAGCGCACGCGTGTAGACGTTCGAGCCGGTACCGCCGAGCAGATACCCGTGCCAGAAGAGGATCCGCATCTGCGCGCAGCCTAGTTCGGCCCCCCGCCCGGCCCGCGAGATGGAAGGCCGGTGAGGGGTCGACCGGTAGGGTCGGCTCATGCACGACCTCGCCGTGTTCGGGGCTGCGATTCTGCTCGTCTCGGTCGCGCTGCTGGCTGCGTTGCTCTCCACGAAGCTGAGCGGCCGACTCTCGATTCCCGCTGCGGCAGCGTTTCTCGTTGTCGCGGCGTTCGCGTCCGATCTCTTCCCGTCGCTCGACATCTCGATCCGGGTAGTCGAGCGAGTCGCAACCGTTGCCCTGATCGTGATCTTGTTCGACGGAGGAGCGTCGATCGGCTGGCGGCGGTTCCGAGCGGCGGTGGGGCCGATCGCGTCGCTTGGTGTCCTAGGAACATTCGCGACTGCGGGAGGCGTGGCGCTATTCGGGCATTGGACGCTCGGCCTCGGCTGGATTGCTGCGGGTCTTCTCGGTGCAGCGGTGGCACCGACCGACCCTGCGGTGATGTTCTCGGTCTTCGGCGGCCACGAGGTCGAAGGACGGGCCGGTGCGATTCTCGAAGGCGAATCCGGCGCGAACGACCCGGTCGGAATTGCGCTGATGATCGGGATGATCGAGCTTGCGACGCATCCCGACGCGACGTTCTGGATCGTCGTCCGCGAGTTCTCCATCCAGATGGCAGTCGGGCTCCTGGTCGGGGCACTCGGCGGTCTGGCGATGGGCACGTTCCGGCGCCGCCTCGCGCTACCGAGCTCGGGGCTCTACGCCCTGGGAATGCTCGCGGGCGCCGGGATCGTCTACGGCGTCGCCGCGGTCGCCCACGGCTCCGGCTTCCTCGCGGTGTTCGTGGCGGGTCTCGTCGCGGGCGATGTGCGTGGGCCGTTCACGGCCGAGATCGAGATCTTCCAAGACACGCTCGCCTCGCTGGCGGAGATCGTCGTGTTCGTCGGCCTGGGCCTTACGATCGCGATCTCGGGGATCAGCGTCACCCGGTGGGGCGAGGGGCTTCTCCTAGCGGCGGTTCTCGCGCTGATCATCAGGCCCGTCGTCGCGGGGGTGCTGCTCTTGCCGACAGAGCTTCGGCACGGTGAGCGGGCCTTCATCGCGTGGGAAGGGCTCAAGGGTGCCGTCCCGATCCTGCTTGCGTCGTTTGCGGTCGAGCGAGGTGTAAGCGAGGCCCGCCGGATCTACGAGATCGTGTTCGTCGTGGTGCTCGCCTCCGTCGCCGTTCAGGGCGGCACGATCCGGGTCGCCGCACGCCGCTTCAGCGTCTCGATGAGACCATCGGCTCCAGGCACCTCGGGTTAGAGGCTCTCACACAATGAGCGATTGTCCCGCCCGGCCCGATGGAGCGTGAAGGGAAGGCTAATGAATGTGATCGCGCGCAGACGGATCACCGGGCGGACCCTCGACACCATGACTGGCATGAAGAAGCGATCGAGCGCGCTTAGCTAGGTCAGATGGAAGTAGAGCGCGTACAGCAGCTCCACCGCCGGGTTCGACGTGTGGACGGTCACGTCGGACGGCGTCTCGAGCAGCGCCTCGGAGTAGTTGAAGATGATCCTGACCCCGGCGCCGACGAGGTCGTTTGCGGCCTGCTGCGCCGCGCCCGCGGGCACTGCGAGGACCCCGACGATGATGTTCTTCTCGCGCACCGCGTCGGCGAGCGCGCCGTACTCGCTGACCACCACATGCCCGATCGGCAGCCCGACCTTCTCGGGGTCGGTGTCGAAGACCGCGGCGATGTTGATCCCGTGCTCGCCGAAGATCGGCGAGCTCGCGATCGCCTGTCCGAGGCGGCCGGCGCCCACGAGCGCGATGTTGTGCTGCCCCTGGGTGCGCAGGATCTTGCGGATCTCGCCGAGCAGCGAGTCGATGTTGTAACCGACGCCGCGCTTGCCGAACTTGCCGAACGCAGACAGGTCGCGCCGGATCTGGGTCGCGTTGATGTTCGTGTACTCCGCGATCTCCTGGGAGGAGATCCGGGTCTTGCCCATCTTCCGCGCCTGCGTCAGCACCTGGAGATACCGCGACAGGCGGGCGGCGACGCCGACCGTCAGGCGATCCGCCACACGTCCTCCTCTGGTCGAGCTTGTAACAGCCGACGCCTTTCTAGCAGGCAGGACTAGGTGCCTGCTTGTGCAACCGCGCGCCGGAGGGCATCCGGCTGCACGTGATACGTGAACCGGCGCCGGCCGTCGATCTCGACGACCGGCAGCCATGCCCGGTACTCGGCCTCGAGCACCGGGTTGCCCGTGATGTCGATCTCGTCGAGCTCGAAGCCGAGCTCGATCTGGAGGCCGCGCACGATGCCGAGTGCGCGTTCGCACAGATGGCACCCGTCTGCGTGGTACACGGCGACATGCGCCATACCGCTAACCCTATGCCCGTGCAAACCGCAACAGGCCGGAGGCTACGGCGAGCGAAGCCGCCGTAGCCGCAGGCCGAACCCACGCGGGCGGGGACGCGAAGCGCCACCGCCCGCGCAGCAGCTCCAGGCGCCCCGAACCCAAAGAGGGCGCCGGCTCGGCCGGCGCCCGCTCTGCGAAGCACTCTCCTATCGTCGGAGAACCGCAGGTTCTCCGACGACGGCCGTTACGGATAGATGCCACGCGTGATCGTGGCCTCCGCGACCCGCTGCACGGCGAGCCCGTACGCGGCGACGCGCATCGGGACGTCGCGCTTCTGGGCGGTCTCCCAGGTCGCCTCGAACGCGCGGCTGACGATGTCGTTCAGCTTCGCGTTCACCTCGGCCTCCTTCCAGAAGTACTCCTGGAGGCCCTGCACCCACTCGAAGTAGGAGACGACGACCCCGCCGGCGTTCGCAAGCACGTCCGGCAGGATCAACACGCCGTTGTCCTCGAGGATCGCATCGGCGGCCGGTGTCACCGGTCCGTTCGCGCCCTCGCAGATCATCGATGCCTTCACCTTGGCAGCGTTCTGCTCGGTGATCACCTGCTCGAGCGCGCACGGCGCGAGGATGTCGACGTCGAGGAGCACCAGATCGTCGTTCGTGATCAGCTCGGCGTCCTTCAGCCCGGCGAGGGTGCGGTGCTCGCGCTTGTGCGCGAACGCGGCCGGTACGTCGATCCCCTTCGGGTTGTACAGCGCAGTCGTCGAGTCGGAGATCGCGATCACGGTCGCGCCCTCCTCGTGGAGGAACTTCGCGAGGAAGCTCCCGACGTTGCCGAATCCCTGCACGGCGACGCGCATGCCGGCGAGCGAGCGGTTCTGCTTTGCGACAGCGTCGCGGATGCAGAAGAGGCTTCCGCGCGCGGTCGCCTCCTCGCGCCCGAGCGAGCCGCCGATCGTGAGCGGCTTGCCGGTCACGACGCCGAGCACCGAATGGCCCTTGTTCATCGAGTAGGTGTCGAAGATCCACGCCATCACCGAGCCGTCGGTGCCGACGTCGGGCGCCGGGATGTCCTTCTCCGGGCCGATCTCGTTGATGATCTCGCTCGTGTAGCGGCGGGTCATCCGCTCGAGCTCGCCGCGCGACATCTTCTTCGGGTCGCAGACGACGCCGCCCTTCGCGCCGCCGAAGGGGATGCCCATCAGCGCGCACTTCCACGTCATCCACATCGCAAGAGCCTTCACCTCGTCGACGGTGACGTCGGGGTGGTAGCGGATGCCGCCCTTGGACGGGCCGCGCGCGACGTTGTGGGTCACGCGGTATCCCTTGAAGGCCCGCGTCGAGCCGTCGTCCATGGCGACGGGGACGGAAACCTCGACCGCTTTCTTGCACTGGCCGAGGACGTTGACGAGGTTCTGGTCGATGCCGAAGATCGTCGCGACGCGCTGCAACTGCGCGCGCGCGATCTCGAACGGGTTCTCGCGAAGATGCGAGACCGGTACTTCAACTGTGGTCACAAGCTGCTCCTTTTCCCGAGCAAATAGGAGGAAAAGCGCATATGCAGCGCGAGTATACGACGGGTCATCGGAGAGTGAATCCGAGCTTTCTACTGCTCGCCGAACCGGAATCGACCGGATAGGCGACGACACGCACGACGTACCTTCCCGGTGGCAACCGCCGCCCGCCGGGGCCGCGTCCGGTGAGCCCGAGGGTGTACCGGCCGGGGAGCACGTCGCGCATACGCGCGAGCACGCCCAACTCCGTCCCGCCGGCGTGCCATAGCTCGACGTCGAGCCGGCGTAGCGGCACGATCGCGGGCCGGCCCGATACGTCGAGCACGCGCCCGGCGTCGAGCGAGAGAAGCGCGGGCGTCGTGTCGGAGGCCGCGAACATCCTCGCCGACAGTTTCGCCGAGCGAATCAGGCCGACCGGCGCAGATCGAAACGCGATCGCCCAGGGCACGCGAATCTCGGCGCCGCCCTCGACCCTCGCGACGACGGTGCCGTCTGCGGGCGCGACGCCGACCGGCCGCGACCGCGTCACGGCGTCGACGTGCACGAGCGCGCTGCGCCCCGGCCGCAGGAACGCGCTCGCAGGGCGGATCGACAGCGAGACTGCCGCCGCTCCGTCGTCCTGCGTGCGGACACCGAACCGCACGCGCACCGGGTGCCCGGAGACGTTGCTCAGCGTGAACGCCGCCCGCAGGTGGCGTCCGGCTCCGCCCGCACGGCCGAGCGCAAGCGTCGCGGGTGTTGCGGCGATCTCGCCGCCGGCCGCAGCCCCTATGTCGACGCGCCCCGCTCCCTGCGCGGTGATCGGATCGCGCGCGAGCGGCCGGGCCGTGCCGACGAGCAATCCCTTCAAGGCGTCGGCGCCGAGCGAGGGGCGCGCCTGTGCGACGAGAGCCGCGGCTCCCGCGACGATTGCCGCCGCGGTGCTCGAGCCGTTGACGGTGACGAAGCGCGGCGATCCGTCGCTGTTCGCGCCCGGGTCGGACGTGGCGAGCGCGACACCGGCCGCGACCACGTCCGGCTTCAGCCGGCCGTCGAACCCGAGCCCGCCGGAGGAGAAGCTCGTGACCCGGTCGTGCTCGGGGTTCGCCGCCGGGCTCGCCGCACGCAGTGCGAGCGTCACCGGAGCTCCCGCGCCGAGCCGTGCGAGCAGGGAGCGCGCCCCCGCGGCCGGCAGCGAGACGACGGGTACCGGAACCGCCTCGTCCAGGCCGAGACCGCCCGCCGCGAGCGGGGCTGCGCCGCCGTGTAGCACGACCGCGGCCGCACCGGCTGCAGCGGCACGCTCGGACACGGGAGCGGGCGAGGCCCCCATGGGGACGAGCGCCGCACGCCCGGCGACGAGGCTCGCTCCGGCCCGCGTGAAGAAGTCGTGCAGGCGGGGCGTCGCCTGCCGCACGCCGTCCGCGCTCCCGCGCGGGAGGGCCACACGCAGGTCGAGCCGGCGCGCCGGGGCGAGAGCCCCGGCAAGCGGTGCGGTCGTGTCCAGAAGCGTCGTCAGCCCGCTCCGCAGGAGGATGCGGACGCGCTCGACGTGCGGACGCGTGTCGACCGCGGCGACGGTCAACGCGGCGGGCACGCCGCCGGGGCCGGAGACGTCGCCGTACCCTCCCGCCGCGGCCCCGTCGTTCCCGGCAGGCGCGACGACGAGCGTGCCGAGCGCGAGCGCGCCGGCCACGGCACGGCCCTCCGGTCCGTCGGTGAAGCCGGCGAACGGCTCGGCGAGCGCGACGAGCGCGATTCGCGCAGCGTCACGCGCGTCGCCGTCGTCGTCGGGGTCGACCGCGCGGTCGAGCCCGGCGACGATCTGGTCGCTGCGCGCGTAGATCGCCCAGTGGCCGAGCCCGTCGGGCTGCCAGCCTGCGACCCGAATCGGCAGCACGGCCGCCCCGGTGGCGACCCCGGAGAGGCCCGACGGCCCACCGGCCCCGACCAGCAGCCCCGCCATCTCGGTTCCGTGCCGCTCGACCTGGGTCGCATCGTCGGGGCGGACCGCGGCGAGCGCGCCCGCAGCTCCCCCGATCAGGTCGACCCCGCCGAGCACGCGTCCGTGGAGGTAGGGCAGCGCAGGGTCGACGCCGGTGTCGAGCAGCGCGATCGTGACACCACGGCCGTCCAGGCCGGGAACGCCGACCCCGACCCGGTGCCCGGAGGCGGGCCCGAACCCGGGGCTCGAGAGCACACGCGCCGAGATCGCCGCGGGATACGCGACCCGCACCGGATAGACCCCGGCGACGTCCGGGTCGCGCTCGAGCAGCGGAACGGTGCCGGTGTCGACGACGGCGGAGAAGCCGTCGAGGACACGGGAGAACGCGTAGCCGGGACGCACCGAGATCCCCTCCCGCGCGAGTCGGGAGAGGAGGCGCCTCTGGGCCGAGAGCGCGCCCGCCGTCCACCTGCGCTCCTGGGTCGCGGTGGCCGCGCCGCCCGCGGCGTCGACGCGCTGCGCAAGCGACGGCGTCCTGAGGACGACGATCATGCGCGAGCCGATCGCGACGCTCGGTCGGGAGCCGACCAGCCCGCGCCAGGTGGCGGCGACGGGAGCCGAGACGGGAGCCTGCCCCGCGCTCTTGCCGCCCGCCGCAAGCAGCGCCGCAGTCGCGATCGCCGTCAGGAGCGCGAGAATGAGGGCGCGCCGCGGCTCAGCGCGAGGCGTACGCATCGAGGCCAAGATAACCCGGGTACGCGATCGGCGCCGCAAAGCGCGCCGCCGAGGCGGTCATCGCCGCGTTGTCCGTGCAGAGCGCGAGCGGCGCGAGCGCAGCCTCCGGCAGCGCGGCTCGAAGCTCGGAGTTCGCCGCGACACCTCCGACGACGGCGATCCTCGTCTCGCCGGTCTGCACGACGGCCTCACGGACGCGCCCGACGAGCGCGCGGACGATCGCGCGCTGGTACGAGGCGGCGAGATCTGCGCGGCGCGCCGCCAGCTCGGTCTCCCCCAGCTTCCTCGTCGCGTACAGCAGCGCCGTCTTGAGCCCCGAGAACGAGAAGTCGAGGCCGGGGACGCGCGCGACCGGGAACTCGAACGCGTCCGGATCGCCCTCGCGCGCGAGTCGGTCGAGCTCGCGCCCGCCGGGATAGGGGAGCCCGAGCAGCCGCGCCCCCTTGTCGAACGCCTCGCCGGCTGCGTCGTCGAGCGTCGTTCCCAGCAGGTGCTCGTCATCGTGCCCGCGCACGTCGAGCAGCATCGTGTGCCCGCCGCTCGCGAGCAGGCAGAGGAACGGCGGCTCCAGCGGCTCCGGCTGGAGATAGAGCGAGGCGACGTGCCCGTGGAGATGGTCGACGGGAACGAGCGGCAGCCGCCGCGACCAGGCGATCGCCTTCGCCGCCGCAAGGCCGACGAGGAGCGCGCCGATCAGGCCGGGCCCCTGCGTGACGGCGACGCGATCGACGTCGTCGAGTGTCGCTCCCGCGGCCCCGAGGGCCTCGCGAACCACGGGTATTACGAGCTCGAGGTGCCGCCTCGACGCCACCTCCGGAACGACGCCGCCGAAGCGCGCATGGAGATCGGCCTGAGACGACACGACATTGGAGCCGATGTGGCCGTCCGCGCTTATGACTGCAGCGGCAGTTTCATCGCACGAAGTCTCGATGCCGAGGATCACGTGTGGCCGTCCTGGACGGCCGGTCCAGAGGAATGGCTCTCCGTCCGCGGCGTCGGCCCGAAGCGAATGCACGCGCTTAGCAAGACGCTGGCGCGCCGCGAACGTCACGTCTAGTCGCGCGCAGAGCGCGCGACCGGCTCCTTCCACATGATCAACGCGTCCTCGCGATTGTCGGTGTAGTAGCCGCGACGGATCCCGCGCCCTTCGAAGCCCAGACGCTCGTAGAGGCTGATCGCGGTGGCGTTCGAGACACGCACCTCCAGCGTGTAGCCACGGCGGGCGTCGGCGGCGGTGAGCTCGAACAGCCGCTCGAGCAGCATCGTCGCAATGCCGCGGCTCCGGTGCTCCGGGTCGACCGCGACGTTCATCACGTGCCAGGCGTCGACGTAGCGCGACACGATCAGGTAGCCGCAGAGCCTTCCACTCTCGCCGTCCGCGTCGAAGGCGCCGAGGCAGATCGAGCTCGGCTTGGCGAGCTCGCCGGCGAACATCGAGCGGGACCACGGCGTCGGGTACGAGCGCCGTTCGATCTCCTCGATCGCGCGCAGGTCCGCGAGCCCGAGCCGGCGCAGCTCGATGGTCGTCACCGCACGCTCCTCTCGGCATCGGGTACACGCAGGTAGAGCGGCTCGATCGCGTCGACCGAGCCGAGGTCGCCTGCGAGTGCAGCGTGGAAGCGCGCGCGCGGCAGGTGCCGCTCGTCCCGGCCCGGCGGCACGACGGCGCCCCTCTCCTCGAGCAGCGCGCGGTAGCGGAGCGCACCGTCCCCGACACAGACGGTCCCGGTCGCAACCTCGAGCGCGGACGGAGCCATGACCGCCGGTGTGCCGGCGACGAGCGTGAACACCTCACGCCGCCGCGCGTCCACGATCGGCATCGCTCCGGGCGCGCCGGCGGCGAGCGCGTCGAGCGTCGAGACGCCCGCGCCGCGCAGGTCGAGCGCGAGCGCGAGCCCGCGCGCGACTGCGAGCCCGATCCGCAGGCCGGTGAAGCTTCCCGGACCGATCCCGACCGCGAGTGCGTCCAGGTCGCCCGGGCGCGCGCCGCCCTGCCGCAGCAGCGCGTCGACGTCCTCGAGCAGCGTCACGGCGCGCGAGACTCGCTCGCCGAGCACCTCGCCGCCATCGACGAGCGCGCTCGTCGCCACCTCCGTTGCAGTGTCGAACGCCAGCGTCAGCACTCGTCGATCGAGACGACTCTCCGGGCGCCTCCAGCATGCCGCAAACGGACCGAGAAGCGCGGCGGAGGGAGCACGCCCTCGCCGGCCTCCGGCCATTCGACGAACGCGATCGAGCTGTCGAAGTACGGCTCGAGGTCGCCCCACTCGGCCGCCGAGACGCCCTGGAACCGGTAGAGGTCGAGATGCGAGATCTCGCCCTGCGCGGCGTGGTAGCGATTGCCGATCGTGTAGGTCGGGCTCGTCACGTGCTCGCAGACGCCCAACGCCTCGCAGGCGCCGCGGATGAACGTCGTCTTGCCGGTGCCGAGCTCGCCGGCCACCGTCACGACGTCGCCCGGCGCCAGCAGCCCGGCGAGCCGCCCTGCCAACGCTGCGGTCTCCTCGGGCGACGTGGTCTCCGTTTCCGTCACGAGGCACAGCGTAGAGTCATGCCCATGCCTGCGTATCTCATCGTCGAAACCGATATCCACGACCCCGAGCAGTACGAGCTGTACAAGGCCGCATCCCCCGCCGCGGTGGCCGCCGGCGGGGGCCGCTTCCTCGCCCGCGGCGGCGAGCTGGCCGTCCTCGAGGGCGACTGGCGGCCGACGCGGCTCGTCGTGGTCGAGTTCGAGGACCTCGACGCCGCCCGACGCTTCTACGACTCGCCCGAGTACCAGGAGGCGAAGGCGCTCCGCGAGGGCGCCGCAACGCTCCGCATGGTCGCCGTCCAGGGAACGGGGGCCTAGAAAAGGCCCAGCTGCTCGGCCGGCGGCTGCGGCAGGACGAGCGCGAGCTCCGGTTCGGGCGCGGCGGCCGGCTCGGGCGTGCGCCCGAGCAGCTCGGGCAGCCGTGCGAAGTCGGACTCCAGCACCGTGAGCATCGCGGGCGTGTAGAGCGCGGCGGCCGGATGGTAGAGCGGGTAGAGCAGCACGCTGCGACTGCCGATCGTCGTCTGCTGCTCCTGGCCGTGCACGCGGGTGATGCCGAGCGGGCGGCCGGAGAGGAGCTTCGTCGCGAAGTTGCCGAGCGTGGCGACGACGACCGGCTCGATCAGCTCGAGCTTCCGGAAGAGATGCCTCTCGCAGGCCTCGATCTCGTCAGGCTGCGGGTCGCGGTTGCCCGGAGGACGGCACATGAGCACGTTCGCGATGTACACGTCCTGCCGCGACAGGCCGATCCCCGCGAGGAGCTTCTCGAGCAGCTTGCCCGCCTGCCCGACGAACGGCACCCCCTGCTTGTCCTCGTGGAAGCCGGGAGCCTCACCGACGAACATCAGGTCGGCGTGCGGGTTGCCGGAGCCGAACACGACCTGCGTGCGGCCCTGGGCCAGACGGCAGCGCGTGCACCCGGCAACCGCTTCCGCGTACGCCTGGAGCTCGTCGAGGTGCTCGACGGGGACCGCGCTCACGGCCGGTGAGTGTACGACGCCTCCCGGACGAATGGTCAGCGGCCGATCGCGACGATCCTGGCCCGCCACGTTCCTCGCGGCGCGTCGACCGTGATCTCGTCGCCGACCGAGCGGCCGAGCACCGCCTGCCCGACCGGCGAGTCCGGCGAGACGCCGCCGACACTGGAGATCTCGAGCGAGAGCCGCTCGCCGTCGTCGCGCTCGAGGTCGACGCGCGAGCCGACGGTGACGACGCCGCTCGCGGCCGCGGCCTCCTCGTCGATCATGACCGCATCGTGCAGCCGAGCGCGCAAGATCGCGATCCGCCGCTCGAGCAGGCCCTGCTCGTTCTTGGCAGCGTGGTACTCGAAGTTCTCGGAGAGATCGCCGTGCCCGCGGGCGACGGCGATCGCGTCGACGACCGCCTTCCGGCGAGGCCCCTCGAGCTCTGCGAGCTCCGCCTCGAGGTGTTCCCGCTCGGCACGGGTCAGCTGGTCGGGCACTAGTGGCTGTGGCCGCAGCCGCACGAGCCGCCGCAGCAGCCACCTCCGGCGCCGCCGAAGCTCGGCTGCTTCGAGGCGCCGTGCACGGCGAAGGTCGAGAACTGGCGCGCGACGTTCGTGGCCTGACAGTCGGGACAGGCGACGTGCTGCTCGCCGCGGACGAGCTCCTCGAAATGCGACTCGCACTCCATGCAGACGTACTCGTAGATCGGCATGACCGGAAGCATACGCACTAAGTGCCGAATAGCGCGACCTGCGCGCCGAGCATCACGGCGAACGAAATGCCGCCTCCGAGCGCCAGCGAGCGTTTCGGCGCGTCCCGCAACGCCTCCGGCACCAGCTCCGAGAAGACCATCCAGATCATCGCTCCGGCTGCGAAGCCGAGCCCGGCCGGCAGCACCGCGCTGAACTGCTCCACGAACAGAAACGCGAGCGGTGCGATCAGCGGCTGCGGCAGGCTCGAGAACACGCTCCACCAGGCGGCGGCGCGTGCCGTCGCGCCGCGCGGCACGAGCACGAGGCTGACCGCCAGTCCCTCGGGGATGTTGTGCACCGCGATCGCGATCGTGATCAGGATTCCCAGCCGCTCGCCGCCCCCGTAGGAGACGCCGACACCGACGCCCTCGCTCGCCGAGTGCACCGTCATCACACCGACGATCACGAGCGCCTTCACGGCGTCCGCGCCCGCGAGCCGGCCGAGCACGAGCGTCTCGCTGTCGCCGATCAGCCGCCGAAAGCCCACGATGAAGACGGCGCCGAGCGCGGTTCCGGCGCCGAGCCTCCCCACGCCGAGCCCGAAGCCCTGCCACAAGAGCCCGACGCTCGCCGCGAGCATGAAGCCTGCCGCGATCGAGTTGGAGATACCGAGCCAGCGCCTGTCCATCCCGTTCCGGAGGACGGCGAACGGGGCCGCGCCGAGGCCCGTCGCCAGCGCCGTGACGGCAGCCGCGACCGTCACCGTCCAGACGTTGACGGGCATCACCTCGATGTTCCGACGGCGGCGGCGGCGCGCCATCCGGTCGAACCCGGAGCGGCAGCGCGGCTGCGTACCGATGTCTCGGTAGACTTGACGGCGCCCGGCATCCGCTCTGGAGCTGGAGCGATCGCAGTGGTCAACCGTATTCACGTCATCGGCTCGGGCCGCGTCGGCTCGGCTGTCGCCGCGAGACTGCGCGAGCGCGGCGTCGCCGTGCGCGCTGATAATCCCGAGCTCGTGCTCCTGTGCGTCCCCGACACCGCGATCGCCGACGTCGCCGCGGCCGTCGAGCCGGGCCCGTGGGTTGCGCACGTGAGCGGCGCGACGCCGCTCGCGGCGCTCGCGCCGCACACGAAGCGCTTCAGCGTGCATCCGCTCCAGACGTTCACGCTCACACGCGGGCCGGAGCAGCTCGACGGCGCCTGGGCGGCGGTCACCGCCGAGACGGACGCGGCTCGCGCGACGGGCTTCTGGCTGGCGGAGACGCTCGGGCTGCGACCGTTCGAGCTCGCCGACGCAGCGCGGACGCTCTACCACGCCGGCGCGGTGTTCGCCTCGAACTACGTCGTCACCATGCAGCGTGCCGCGTCGCTGCTGTTCGAAGCGGCGGGAGTGCCGGCCGAAGCGCTCGAGCCGCTGATGCTGCGCACGATCGAGAACGGTTTCGAGCTCACGGGGCCGATCGCGCGCGGTGACTGGGCGACGGTGGAGGCGCATCGCGCGGCGATCCGCGCCGGGCGGCCGGAGCTCGAGCACCTCTACGAGACGCTCGCCGCCGCGACCGTGGTGCTCGCCACATGAGGACGATCCGCACGGTCGACGAGGTGCGCGCGGCGCTCGCCGGCGGCGGGAGCATCGGCCTCGTGCCGACGATGGGCGCCCTCCACGACGGTCATCTCTCGCTGTTCCGGGCCGCGCGTACCGAGAACGAGACGGTCGTCGCGTCGCTGTTCGTCAACCCGGCCCAGTTCGACGACGAGGCCGATCTCGGCGTGTACCCACGGGACGAAGAACGCGACAGGCGATTGGCCGCCGCAGCCGGCGTCGACCTTCTCTTCGCGCCGTCGCTCGAGGAGATGTATCCCGCCGGCTTCCAGACGTGGGTCGAGGTCGGCGAGCTCTCGGCCGGGCTGGAGGGCGACGCCCGCCCCGGGCACTTCCGCGCCGTCGCCACCGTCTGCCTGAAGCTCTTCAACATCGTGCGCCCGGCGCGCGCGTACTTCGGGCAGAAGGACGCGCAGCAGGCGGCCGTGATCCGCCGGCTCGTGCGCGACCTGAACGTCCCGCTCGAGATCCGCGTGCTGCCGACCGTTCGCGACCCCGACGGGCTGGCGCTCTCGTCGCGCAATGCGCGCCTCTCGCCCGAGGAACGCGAGCAGGCGCGGTCTCTTCCGCGTGCTCTCGCCAAGGGGGCCGAGACGTATCGCTCGGGCGGCGACGCAGTCGCCGCCGCCGTGGTGGAGCTGAACGGCCTCACACCGGACTACGTCGAGCTGCTCGACCTCGACGGCGCGCTCGTGCTCGCAGCCGCCGTCCGCGTCGGCTCGACGCGCCTCATCGACAACGTCGTACTCCAAGGAGAGCTCAGGTGAACGAGAAGCCCCAGCGCTATGCGTCGTGGACCGCCGGCAAGCTGCCGCTGCCGGAGCTGGCGGAGATGAAGCGGCGCGGCGACAGGATCGTGATGGTGACCGCGTACGACGCGCCCAGCGGCCGGCTTGCCGATGCCGCCGGCGTCGACCTCGTCCTCGTCGGCGACTCCGCCGGCATGGTCGTGCACGGCCGTGAGTCGACGGTCGCGGTGTCGATGGACGAGATCGTGTTCATGACACAGTGGGTGACACGTGGCGCGAAGCGGCCGCTCGTGATCGCCGACATGCCGTTCGGCTCGTACGAGGCCTCGGACGAGCAGGCCGTGCAGAACGCGATCAGGCTCGTGAAGGAGGGCGGCGCGGACGCCGTGAAGCTCGAGCGTGGCGGAACGTCGATCTCTCGCGCGCGCGCGATCGTCGACGCCGGCATCCCCGTGATGGGCCACGTGGGACTGACACCGCAGACGGCGACGGTGCTCGGCGGCTTCAAGGCACAGGGCCGCACCGCCGACCGGGCGCAGCGGCTGATCGAGGAGGCGCAGGCGCTCGAGGCTGCAGGTTGCTTCGCCGTCGTGCTCGAGGCCGTGCCGGACGCCGTCGCACGCACGGTGACGCGTGCGCTGGCGGTGCCGACGGTCGGCATCGGCGCCGGTGGAGGAACCGACGGCCAGGTGCTCGTCTGGCACGACATGCTCGGCTACTACGAGGGCCACGCGCCGCGTTTCGTCAAGCGCTACGCCGAGCTCGGTACCGTGATCACCGAGGCGCTCGCGCGCTACGCCGAGGACGTTCGCAGCGGCGCGTTCCCGGAGCAGCAGCACACGTACGCAATGCCCGAGGAAGAGCTCGCCGCCTTCGAGGCCGCGCTTCCCGAAAGGCCCTACTAGGAGGGATTGCGGAGTGGCTCAGGCTGCGCGCCGTCCGCTCGCAGCTCAAGCAATATCCTTCCGGGTCGGTGAACGTGATCGTCCGCGAGTACCGCGACGGCGATGCTGCCGGGATTGTGCAGATCAGCCGCGAAAACGCTCGCTACTACGCTGCCCTCGCGCCGGACTACTTCAAGATCCCTGATGAGGAGGGCTTCGTCGAACTGTTCGAGAGGGACGGGAAGTGGCGCGACGCGCCCGAAAACCTCGCGCTCGTGGCGGAAGTCGACGGCAAGGTTGCGGGTTATCTTGAAGCGACCGTT
>Ga0335070_10005133_pt1 | contig 15384 bp, 9 predicted proteins | sample Lox_Sample_13_FD_206722 | JGI IMG/M metagenome (GOLD analysis project Ga0335070, IMG submission 206722) | Soil microbial communities from Loxahatchee National Wildlife Refuge, Florida, United States - Lox_Sample_1.3 | ecosystem: Environmental > Terrestrial > Soil > Wetlands | place: USA: Florida... | reverse complement strand
TCCATGATCAGTCCGTCTTTGTCGGTGGTCCACACTGTGCCGTCACGGCGAAGGAAGCTCGCCCCCGCACTCTCTTCCCCACCGAAACAGACCGAACCGTCGATCAGCCCGGACACAAACCATTTAAAACCCACGGGTACTTCCCGCAACTGACGTCCGCGTTTTTCCACGACGCGATCAATCATGCTGCTGCTTACCAGCGTTTTGCCGACGGCGGAGTCGGCGCTCCACTCAGGCCGGTTGGTCAGCAGGTACTGGATCGCGACCGCCAGGAAATGGTTCGGATTCATCAACCCCGCGGATGGAGTCACAATGCCATGGCGATCGGAGTCGGGGTCGTTGGCGAATGCAACGTGATATCGATCCTTGAGGCCAACAAGCCCAGCCATGGCGTATGGACTCGAGCAGTCCATGCGGATTTTGCCGTCATGATCGACGGTCATGAAGGAAAACGTGGGATCAATGGCCGGATTTACGACGGTGATGTCCAATCGGTAAATAGAACTGATCGGTTCCCAATACGGCCTGGCTGCACCGCCAAGTGGGTCAACGCCCAACCTCAGACCCGCGTGGCGAACGGCGTCCAGGTCGACGACATTCTTCAGATCCCGCACATACGGCAAAACGAAGTCTTCCGTGTGAGTAGAAGGCGCTTTCGTCGCCTTCTCATAGGGAATTCGTTTGACTTCGCGATTACCGCCTCGCAAGAGATCGTTGGCTCGATTCTGAATCCAGCCCGTGACCTCAGTGTCGGCTGGGCCGCCGTTCGGCGGGTTGTACTTGAAACCGCCATCTTCCGGGGGATTGTGCGAAGGTGTGATAACGATGCCATCTGCACGGGGACCCTGCCGGTCGCGGTTGTACGCCAGTATCGCGCGCGAGATAACGGGGGTTGGAGTAACGCCGTCGTTTTCCTGGATAATCGTCTCAAGATTGTTGGCCGCTAAAACTTCCAGGGCAGTACGCTGCGCAGGCGCGGACAAAGCATGCGTGTCCTTCCCCATGTACAAGGGGCCCGAAGTACCTCGCGAGCGGCGATATTCGCAGATCGCCTGAGTAATCGCGAGAACGTGTGCTTCTGTGAAGGTGCCGTTTAACGAGGTCCCGCGGTGCCCGCTGGTTCCGAAAGCGACTAACTGATTAGCATCTTCGACATTGGGCTTCCGCTCAAAGTACTCCTTTTCCAAACGAGATAAATCGACCAGCATTTCCCTGGGAGCGTGTTTCCCGGCTAGCGGCGAGATTCCGGAACGAGGCTGTGTTGCTGCAGGTATGTTCTCTAACGCATTGGGCATCGTTTCACCTTCAAATATTGTTATCGGATTGGGCGGCCCGCCTTTTTGCGTACGACTAATCATTTCACAACGGACGCGGATAGCTCTATGGTTGCGCTGAAAGTTCGTGATTCTGAAACACTGACATGTTCCAGGAGGGCTACGACATTTTCACTATTGCAGCCATCCGCACCGTTGCTCTTCGGCTATTACCGGTGCATGTCTTTGGCCAACTACCGAACACCGAACCCGGCCCGATCTTGACAGGATCAGATCGAGCGCTGCCCGCATTTGGGCACCCCAGGGCAGCGCTCTGCAGGCCGGTGGGCACGCGAGTCGGGCTGACGCCCTGATACCAGCTTACTCCCTCTTCCGTGAAGATCAGGAAGTCAGCTGGAGATGCGATCTGTGCAGGAAATGGCCAACGCGGCGGATCATTAGTATCAATGGGTTGCGGCTCACCAAAACCATGCACGTGAACCTGCGACGCGGGCGTCGATCATAGAGATGACTCAACTTCGATTGCCATGGATAGGGAATTGCTACATACTTTCGCGCGAAGTGCATGTCTCGGGTAGGGCATTCTCGCTGGCCGCAGAATCGAACCGGACGGAAGAGAGCACGCACGCATGACAGTCGCTGAAGATCGATATCGAAGTTTGCTGGATGCCTCCAGCGCCCTGGCCGATCAGCCCACCGTCAAGGCCGTCCTGCACAGCCTGCGTAGCGTTCTGTCCAGCGTATCTGCCCTGCACGGCGCCGAGCTCTTCGTTTTGGCCGACGACGGACAAAGCCTCCATGTCCTTGAGTCCGATAAGGAACCTGACGGGCCCTCGATCAAAATTGGAACCAGTATTCCCTGCATTGGCGCGGTTGCTGAAGTCATGGTGGAACAACAGCCAGTTTTCCTCCCGGACGTGGCGCAGGAAATGTTGAAGTATCCCGAGCTGGCTCCATTTGCATCTGAATCTGCCGGTCGAAGCACCTATTTATTTCCCGTATCCACCTCGCATAAGCAATATGGACTGCTTGCGCTGACAAAGGAGCGCGGACAGGAATTCCACCCCGAGGATGTCAAGCTGATGCATTCTATGGCCGCGCACGTTGCCGTCGCGCTCGAGTGCGCACTGGGCAGGGACCGTGAGAAACAGTATCAGCGTGAGCTTGCCAGTGAGCGCGACCGCCTTCGCCTAGTGCTCGAAATCAATAATCATGTGGCGAAATTGGATATCAACGATGTGCTCCACTCGGCCTCGGCCTCGATCCGTTCGTATTTTGGCTGTGATTCCGTGACTTTCTGGGTGCGCAACGAGGAAACTGGCCAGGTTCAAAAAATGTGGCAGGAGTTTCCCAGCGGTATAGGCGTGATGGCTGAAGTCGGTTCCGTGGACATCACTGCTCCAGAGCTTGAGACGCTGCGCAGACGCAAAGCCGCAATCTTCTCATCCGCGGACTTTGACAAACTGCCTGCAAGTCTTGGGGCTCCCCTGAAGGCGGAATTCATAAAGTCCTTAGCTTTTGTCTGCTTGGCCATCGAGAGCAGGTTGCTGGGCTTCATATCCGTGACCAGCCGAAAGGTGGAGGCTTTCGGTCAGGAGGACCTCGACCTTCTGTCGCAGATTGCCATCCAGATATCGCTCGCCTTGGATAATGCGTTAGCGTATGGTCGCCTGCACGCATCGGCGACTCGTCTCGAGGAAGAACGCCACTACCTTGAGTCAGAAATCGAATCTGAGTACAACTTCGAGGATATTGTCGGTAAGAGCGCCGCGATCCGTAAGGTGCTGGACCAGGTCGCGATCGTGGCGCCCACCAGTTCCACCGTGTTACTGCACGGCGAGACCGGTACGGGTAAAGAACTGGTTGCTCGGGCCATTCATAACCTCAGTCCGCGGCGTCAGCGCACATTTGTCCGGCTGAACTGCGCGGCGATCCCTTCCGGACTCGTAGAGAGCGAACTATTTGGCCATGAAAAGGGTGCTTTCACCGGGGCGCTGATGCAGAAGCGAGGCCGGTTCGAGCTGGCCGATCAGGGCAGTCTGTTTCTGGACGAGATCGGGGACATCACTTTAGATTTGCAGCCGAAGCTCCTGCGAGCCCTGCAAGAGCAGGAGTTCGAGCGGCTGGGAAGCACGAAGACCATCCATGTGGATGTTCGTCTGATTGCGGCCACGCACCGTGATTTGGAGAGCATGATCCGCAACAATCAATTTCGCGAGGACCTGTTCTATAGGTTAAGGGTGTTTCCGATCGAAATCCCGCCGCTGCGGGAAAGGCGCGAAGATATTCAGCTCCTCGTTCACTTCTTTGTTTCGCGCCTCTCGCGCCGCATGCAGAAGCGTATTCGATCTGTCCCGAGATCGGCGATGGAGGCTCTGGTCAACGCCGATTGGCCCGGAAATATTCGCGAGCTGGAAAATTTCATCGAGCGTTGTGTCATTCTCACGCAAGGGGATGAGTTGAATGTGCCACGTACCGAGCTGAGGAAATCGAATGGCCACTTCGCCGTCCCCGCGGCATCGACGTTTGAGCAAGCTGAGCGGCAGGCCATCCTCGACGCTCTGAAAAGCGCGTCTGGAAAAATAGCTGGCAGAGGCGGCGCGGCTGAGCGCCTCGGCCTGAAGAGAACTACCCTCCAGAATAAGATGCGCAGGCTGAGTATTACTCGCGCTGATTATTCAGTCTGACCGCATGCGGTCGTGAGACAAGCACACTTAAAACAACAAGGCGGTTGATTCAGCCGTCTTGTTGTTTGGCACAAAAGCCTGACCGCATGCTGGCAGTGCCGCGGGTCTGGCGGCAGTTTCGGTTCAAACCCTCCTTTAAAGTCAACCATTTACCTTAACAAACTCCGGCATAACACCTGCAGTTCCTATCAGTCAGCCATTGAGGCTGCTAACAAAGTAGAAGGGGCTTTACCATGCTACGCGTCAAAATGCAGGAATCCGTTGATGTTTTGACCTTCAGGCTTGAGGGCCGATTGACCGGAGAAGGAGCCGAACACGTTCGCACGCTCGTCACGCGATGCGACCCTGAAATGCGGCTGGTAGTCGACCTGACAGAAGTTATGTTCATCGACGGTGTTGGTGAAGAGGTGCTTTCGCTTTATAAGAGACTCGGGGCGGAGTTCATTGCCGAAACGTCGTACTCCCTTCATGTGTGCGAGCGCCTTGGCCTCCCTTTGGCGCGCACCAATGGATCGAATACGCCCCCGTTCGGCGGGTCGAATGGGAACGGGTTCTCATCTGGCTACTGATTCTCGGCGCCGATAACCCCGATGTAGGGAAGGCCGCTTCGGCCGTTCGGAAGATCTTTTGTACACAGAGTCTGGGGCATTTCGGATCAAACAGCTCCTATGCTCAGAATGCGCGCTACGCTTTCATGCTTGCCGGAAAGGCACCCCTGAGCCTCGAGATGAGGGCGTTCGCGGGCATGCAGTTTAAGAAGCCATTTCGAACAGAGAAGTAGATTGCGATTCCCTCAGGGCTAAGGCCCGCGTATTTTTTGGCTTCTCGCGGCACGGCTGATGCCGTACCCTCCCCAAAATCTTTATGAAGCAGCTTGTCCGCCTATCAAGGCGACGTCGTTCAAGGCCCTGGTTAAGCACGAAGAAACGCCGTGGGCAGTAAGGACCCGATCTCTGCCCACATGCGGGCAGCGACCATTGCCCAAACTGCGGCAGCCTATCCCTTGCACGCTTCAGGGCGTTTCTGATTCAACCACTTGCAGACAGCCCACAGTTGGTACGGCACCTGCAATATTGGAGTCTACGAGCGACAACAATGAGGAAGATCAAGTTGATCGCACGTGGGACCTCAGCCCAATTCCCAGGCAGAGAATTATGAAAACGAGATATCTTGTACTGGTTCTTACGGTCGTGATCTGTTTATCGCCGATCGGGTTGCTTGCCCAGCAGGCAACGTCGGACGCTCCCCTTCTCACCCTGGATGACGCAGTCTCCATTGCGCTCACGAAGAATCGGCTCGTGAAGAACTCCGTGCTGGAGGCGGAAAAATACGACTTCCAGGTGAGCACGGCCCGCAGCCGCCGGCTGCCGCACTTCCAATTCGCCGCACTCGGTGGCGAGTTGCTGCAGCCCTTCGATTTCACCTTTAGCCGAGGTGTGTTCGGGACCTATCCAGGGGTCGGACCCATCCCGGGGAAGCAATCCAAGGTTCACACGCCAGCACAGCCAACTGCGTACTTAACCGGCAGCCTCGATGTGCCCCTGTTGCAGCAATACAAAATCGGACTTGGGATTCGCGCAACCGAAGTCGGGCGCGAGATCGCTAAAGAAGATGTCCGCGCCGAGCGCCAGAAAATCGCGGCCGAGGTGCGCACTGCATATTTCGACCTTGTAGCGACGCAGGCCGGCGTGGACGCAGCACGCGAAGCCGTAAAGACGCTGGAAGAGGCGCAGAGAGTCACCATCCGTTACGTGGCAGAGAAAACGGTGCTCAAGGGAGATGCGTTGGAAGTCGATGCGCGTTTGATCAAGGCGCAGTATGACTTGTCAGTGGCCGAGAACGGACTCTCGACACAACACGAGCGCCTGAATCAACTCTTGGGACGCGATCTCGAAACTCCGTTTCGGGTTGAGTTCATGCCTGAGGAGGACACTACCAGTCTGACTCTGGAGGCGGTTCGGCAACAAGCGACCCAGAATCGACCCGAGATCCGCCAAGCTCATCTCAAGGAAAAACAAGCCGACTACGACCGCCGCATCGCCAAAGCCCAGTACATACCGGACCTCGGCCTTGCCGTCAGCTACATGGGGATTCAGAACGTGCAGGTCCTTCCGACCAATGTCGGCGTGGCGGGCTTCGCACTCACTTGGGAGCCCTTCGATTGGGGACGCCGCCGCGACCGCATTCGGGAGGCGTCCAACACACTGGCGCAAGCGCACAATGGCGCCCAAGAGACTGAATCGCAGGTCGGGGTTGAAGTTGCGGCGAAGTATCGCAAGTGGAAAGAATCTGCGCTGCTGTTGAAAGCCACCCGGACCGGCCACGAAGCCGCAGCCGAAGAATTCCGGGTCACCAGCAATAGATATAGCGAGCAATCCGCACTGGTAAAAGACCTTCTGCAGGCTCAGGCTCGAAGTACCGAAACCGAATATCAGTATCAGCAGGCACTCTCTTCTTATTGGAGTGCCCTCGCGGACTTGCGCCGCGCAATGGGAGAGGAATAACCGTGAGAATCACAATCGCAATACTTTCGTTGATGTTCTTCATGGCCGGCTGTGGCGGGAGTAAGCCCATACAACAGCCTCCACAAGGCGTGCACGCTGAAGCCATTCAAACGCAGACCGGTGTCAGCGCGGACGGCTTTCGTTTCTCGGCCTTCGTCGCACCCGATTCGGAAGTTCCCTTGTCCTTCCGGATCCCTGGCTATGTCATTGCACTCAAACAAGTGCGCGGCGAAAACGGCAGGATGCGCGACCTTGACGAAGGGGATCGAGTCAGTCGAGGCGCCGTGCTTGTGCGCATTCGATCGTCCGAATACGAGGACAAGGTGCGACAGGCCTCCTCGCAGGCTGCGGCGGCCGAAGCTGTGGCGCTCAAGGCGAAGCTCGATTTCGATCGAGCCACGCACCTGTATGACAGTCAGAGCCTGACGAAGACCGATTTCGATTCTGCTCGGGCCCAATACGACTCCAGCCAGGAGCAGGTGAAATCCGCCCGCGCTTTGACGAGCGAAGCGGAAATCTCCCTGCGCGACACGTCTCTGCTTGCTCCCTTCGACGGCGATATCGTGAAGAAAGCTGTGGAGATGGGTGCCTTCGTTGGCCCCGGACTTCCCCCGGCATTCGCCCTCGCCAGAACCGATACCGTAAAAATTGTCGTCGGCGTCCCCGATACCGTTCTCCATTCCGTGAAGTTAGGGCAACAGGTTGAGGTTGGCATTGACGCCTTCCCCACACGGACCTTCCATGCACGAGTCAGCCGCATGTCATCGGCAGCAGACCCGGTTACCCGTAACTTTGACGTTGAGATAGCAATACCCAACCGCGATCACCTGTTGAAGGTGGGAATGATCGGTTCTTTGCACCTGGCAAATGCCGATGCCGGCAGCCACGCTGCCGTGCTGCGAGTTCCAATTTCCTCAGTTGTGGAAGCGAAGGACGGCAAATACGGCGTCTTCGTTGTCTCCGACTCGAGTGCAGGCGAAGTAGCGCGCCTTCACAGCATAGATGTCGGAACCGTCACCGGCACCGAAATCAGCGTAGTCAATGGGGTGCAAGCGGGAGACCGCATCATCACCACCGGCGCTAATCTGCTTAAAGATGGTCAGCGTGTAGAGGTCCTTCAATGAAAGCCGAGAACCCCAATAACAGCCGTAACATCGCGCAGTTCTTTGTCAAAAACCGGCAGATTGCCTGGGTCGCATTGTTCGCCACTCTAGCCTGGGGCGTATTCGGGTACATGAACATGCCCAAGCGGAAGGACCCCGATATACCGGTGCGCATCGCGCTGGCAATCACGCCCTGGCCAGGTATCTCGGCGGATAAGGTTGAGCAACTCGTTACCCGCAAGGTCGAGCAGGCCATCACTGGAAACAGCAAGGTCGACCGTGTCGAGTCCACCACTCAGGACAACATTTCGGTTGTGCAAGTCAGGCTTTTGGACAGCATCAAGAACACCCAGCAGGAATTTCAGGATATCGGACAACGACTGAACGGGGTCACTGACCTGCCTGACGGTGCCGGACCTATCACCTGGATCAGCGACTTCGGAGACACGGCAGCCCTGATGCTGACCGTGGCCAGTCCCACTGTTCCCGACCTCGAGATAGGCTTGCGTGCACGCGGCGTGCAGGCGGCAATTGAGAAAGTCCGGCAGGGCAAAACAACGGGACGTGTTGCCGCTCTCTATTGTTACCCGGCGTCTATCTCACCTTCGGTAGTTGACCGGCCATTCTTGATCCTCTCGGCGCAGGCACAGCGAGATGGGTTCGGACAGGACGTTCGTCCGGTGTCGGTGGGAAGCTGTTCCGGAATCGATTTTGCGACGACCAAGTCGGATGAAGAACTGCGTGCCTACGGGCGCGAATTCATTGAGAAGAGGCTGCAAGAGTACGACATTCATCCCGACGCCTGGGGTCCAATTCTCATTCGCGATCCTCAAGCCACCAAGGAGCGTATCGCGGAAGTCGCGAGCAACCGCTATTCCTATCGGCAACTCGATGATTTCACCGATCTGATTCAGCGCACGCTCCAGCGTGTACCAGAGGTAGCCAAAGTTCAGCGAGTGGGCGTTCTGCCCGAAGAGATCTATCTGGAGTACTCGGACGAGCGGCTTGCAGCCATGAAATTGCAGCCCACGAAGATCAAAGACATTCTGAACACGAGGAATGTCACGGCTCCAGGTGGGATCCTCCAGACCCAATCGCGAAATGTGCTGGTGGATGCCACCGCCGAGTTCAAAAGCACGAAAGATATCGGCAACGTGCTCCTGGCATCGTCACCGAGCGGAGCGCCGCTTTACTTGCGGGACCTGGTGGACATATCGCGCGGATATCAGACGCCGACGCGGTACTTGAACTACCTGGTCTCTCGCGAAGAGAACGGAAAATGGCAGCGTAACCGTGCCATCACGCTGGCCGTGCAAATGCGATCGGGGGAACAAATATTCAAATTCGGCGAGGCCGTGGACAAAGCGCTTGCCTATGTGCGTCCGCAACTGCCTGCCGACCTCATTGTGGCTCGCACCTCGGACCAGCCGAGACAGGTGAAGGAGCTTGTCAGTCTCTTAATGGGTAGTCTCTACGAGGCCATTGTTCTCGTCGTGATCGTTGCCCTGGTCGGTTTCTGGGATTGGCGTGCTGCCATGCTGATGGCTGCCTCCATTCCCCTGAGCTTGGCGATGGCCTTCGGTATCGTTCACGTCCTCGGTATTGACATTCAGCAAGTTTCTATCGCGACATTAATCATCGCTCTTGGGTTGCTGGTCGACATGCCGGTCGTGGCAGGCGACGCCATCAAGCGTGAGTTGGGCTCCGGTTCCCCGCGCGATCTCGCATCCTGGGTTGGACCCACCAAGCTGGCGAAAGCGATTGTATTTGCCACAATCACGAACATCGTCGCCTACCTCCCGTTCCTCATGCTGACCGGCGATACAGGCTTTTTCCTTTACAGCCTGCCCGTCGTTATGACTTGCACTCTGGTCGCGTCGGTCATTGTTTCGTTCACCTTCATGCCGTTGATTGCGTACTACATGATCAAGCCTCCCAAGCAGCTTGAGCAGCCAATGTCCGAGCGGCGAAAGCACGGCTTCCCGGCACTCTACTATCGGCTGGGTAATTTCTTGCTTGAACATCGTTGGGGTACGTTCGCTGCCTCTCTGGTTGTTATTGCGTTGGGTGGCGTGTTTTTCACCATGCTGAAGCCGCAGTTCTTCCCCAAGGACCTTTCCTACTTGTCCTACATAGATGTCTGGCTTCCGCCCGATGCCCCGCTGGGTGCAACGGACGCGGTCACACAAAAGGCAGAGACTGTAATTCGGGAAGAGGCGGAACGGTTTGGAAAGGAACATCATGAGAAAGATGTTCTGAAATCGCTGACCACGTTTGTAGGCGGCGGCGGCCCCAGATTCTGGTTCTCGGTCGACCCCGAGCGGCAACAGCTTAACTACGCGCAAATCCTAGTCGAAGTTTCCGACAAGCACTTCACCAATCAGTTCGTTGGGCCGATGCAGACCGCGCTCAGCCGCGAAGTCCCGGGCGCCCGGGTTGATGTGCGACAACTCGAGACCGGCAAGCCGGTCGGCATTCCCGTTTCCATTCGAATTTCAGGCCCGGAGATGGAAGTTCTGCACCAGCTCTCTGGCCAACTCCAGGCAATGTTTCGAGCCCAGCCAAACGCGACCAGGGTAAGAGACGACTGGGGCGAACCGGCCATGAATGTTCGGCTGAAGGTTAATCCGGATCGCGCCAACTTATCCGGCATCACCAACCTTGATATTGCCTTGTCATCGGCAGCGGCCATGAGCGGACTGTCTGTCTCAACTTACAGGGAATTGGATAAACAAATCCCCATCGCTGTTCGTTTGCGAATGGAAGATCGTGCCGGCCTGTCGGACATTCAAAATGCGTACGTCTACTCTTTGTCCAGCAACCAGCGCGTGCCTCTGAGGCAGGTTTCAAACGTCACGACCGAGATGGCAGTATCGAAAATCAAGCGCCGCAATCAGTTCCGCACGGTTACGGTATCCGCATTCCCGATTCCAGGGGTTTTGCCCTCTGAGGTCCTTACGCCGCTGCTGCCGAAGATTAAAGAGTTCCAGAAGAACCTGCCGCCGGGTTATTTTCTCGAGATTGGAGGCGAATACGACGAGCAGGTGAAAGGCTTCAAGGAACTCAGCGTTGTCATGGCGATTTCCGTTCTGCTGATCTACATCGCGTTGGTTGTGCAGTTCCGCAGTGCGGTCAAGCCATTTCTGGTTTTCGCCGCAATCCCCTACGGAATGACAGGAGCCTTGGCCGGCCTGGTCGTGATGCATCAGCCCTTCGGATTTATGGGCTTCCTGGGAGTCGCCAGCCTTGTCGGTGTAATTGTCAGCCACGTTATCGTGCTCTTCGACTTCATCGAAGAAGCACACGAAAAAGGAGAGCCCTTGCGGGAAGCTCTGCTCGATGCCGGCATCGTCCGACTCAGACCCGTGATGATCACGGTCGGCGCCACAGTGCTTGGACTCATACCGCTAGCCATGCACGGCGGGCCGCTCTGGGAGCCGCTCTGCTACGCCCAGATTGGTGGCCTCACGATCGCAACCTTTGTCACGCTGCTGCTGGTGCCTGTTCTCTATTCCATCTTCGTTATCGACCTGAAGCTGATCAAGTGGGAGGCTGTGGAGAGTTCCTCCAACACGCCACGCAAAGACGCTTCGAAGGAGACGACCTTAGCTGCGGTTTCCTAATTATCGACGCCGCTGCTCAGACGCTGATCGGGCATGAATGAGATTGTGCAATTCGTCATTAAGCATGGCTACTCTATCCTGTTCGCCGCTGTATTCGCGCACCAGATAGGATTGCCGGTGCCCGCACCTCTGTTCCTGCTGGCGGTCGGCGCGCTCGTAGCCGCCCGCAAGTTGGGGCTCTTCCCCGTACTCGTTCTGTCTGTCACTGCCTGTGTTATCGCTGACTGGGTGTGGTACGAGGCGGGTCGGCGGAAGGGTGATAAGGTCTTGCACTTCCTTCACCGCCTCACGCAAGATCCTGACGCTCACGACCGCAGGGCTAAAAAGATCTTTGCCCGGTATGGGCCTCCACTTCTAGTCTTCGCGAAGTTCGTGCTTGGACTGGACGCGGTCGCGCCGCCTCTGGCCGGTACATCCGGCACCAGCCGGATCCGTTTCCTCGCCTTCGATGCACTTGGCGCCGGTATTTACTCCTGTGCCTATACCGGACTCGGCTACGTTTTCAGCCACGACCTGAACCGCGCGGCTGAATATGTTGGCAGAGCGGCGCGGGTTTTGGCGGGTGTTGCATTCGCTGGACTGCTTATCTACGTATGCGCCCGCAAACTGGTTCACGGCTATCGCCTCCGACACGTCTTTCGAGCTGTGCCGATCATCCCCGCTCATCCGATGTCATCGGCATCGTCCGTTGTCAATCACATTGGCATTGTTAAAGGAGTCAATCATGATCACTAATACCGCAACGAAATCGCAAGCGTGGCCCATGCTCTGCAGATGTGCACTGCTCATGACCACGTTCGCGATGCTGTCCCCTATTTGCCGTGCCCAACAGGAGCCCAGTTTCGATTCAGCCGTCGAGGTAGTGCGGGCCGACGAGCGGGCCGACAGAGCCACACTCATCACCGCGACAATGAAGTTCAACGACAAAGAAGCTGCCGCATTCTGGCCGATTTATCGGCGTTACGAGCATGAACGTTCCTTAGTCGATGATGGCCGCGTAGCGATCATAAAAGAGTATACCCAGAAGTTCCCCAACTTCAGCGATGCTGAAGCCAAATCAATGGCAGAGCGAATGTTTCAGTATGACGCTCGTTTGGCGGCGTTGAGGAAAACTTATTATAAGAAGTTCAACAAGGTGCTTCCGGCGTTGACGGTAACAAAGTTCTTTCAATTGGACCGTCGCATCGACTTGCTGATGGATATGAGAGTGGAATCCACGCTTCCTCCGCTCACTCAGCCACAGGACAATGGTAGTGGAGGCAACGACTAGAACTAGCGCATCGCAAGCTCGAGCGCAATTGTTATCTAAGGAGATCGTCGACGATGCGCAGGATTAACTGCCGGCCCTTCACCGTCGCAGCATTGCTGATGATGGTAGTCGTAGCATCGGCTCAAACGCGAGAAGAGGAAGAATTATCCATCCGAGGCTTCGCCGGAGAAGCCAATGTCGTTCGGCTGCAAGGCCGCGTGTTTGTGGACCTCGAGGACCTGGCGCGAATCACAAACAGCTCCGTCAGCTTTGAGAGGGGCCGAATGATTCTGGCGCTGGCGCATGGCGACGCTGCGGTGGCCGCAGCTGGCGACACCAGCCAATCGGGTTTCTCCCGTGCTTTTACGAGGGCAGCCATTGAGGCTATGGCTTCGATCCGAGCGTGGGGTGGGTTGCTGCAGGCGATTGTCGAAAATGGGTTTCCCTTGGGTAAATCCTCGTCAGGAAACACCATTACCGTCTACCAGGACCGAGCTGCCGCCAGTGTTTCATTAGCCGCAGCGGCAGCATCGACCGACTCTGACTATAAGGGGCTCGAGCTGCTTAGGAACGAGTTCAACAGTGCACAAGCCTGGTCCGACAGCTACGTCCAAGCCCGGACCTCCATGAGCGCAGCAGACATGACGATGTCGGAACACCCTGTTGACAACGATCAGGAGGCGCAAAAGATAATCACTTGCGGTCAATTCCTGGCGCAGATGTTCGCGAGCGGTACCTTTCAGGATAACGCCGCGTGTCACTAGAGTGTAAATAAGTGAAGCGTAGGATTCGTGAATCCGTCACTGCCAGCGAATGCGCGTCCGACGCACTGTCCCAGAAATCTCGCAGTTGGGCGCAAATAGAAGGGACCCCATTACCTCTCGGCGCTGCCTGGATTGAAGACGAGCAGGCGTTCAATTTTGCGGTGTACAGCGAACATGCTGAAAGTGTCACCTTGCTGTTCTACTCGCCTGACGACTTGGCGAGCCCCCTCTTAACGTTCCAGTTCGATTCTCTCAGCAACAAGTCGGGAAGGATCTGGCATTGCAGAATACCTCGCGATCAGATAAGGAACGCCCGCTATTACACTTACTGCGTTTCAGGAAAGACCATTGCGGGGCTGCGAGGTTTCGACCACGAAAAGGTTCTGCTTGATCCTTACGCCAGAGCTGTTTTGTTCCCTCCGGGGTTTGACCGCAAGCTGGCCATCGGGCCCGGCCCCAATGCAGAAAAGGCGCCGCTGGGAGTATTGCCCGGAAATCAGATCACCTTCGATTGGGCGGGAGATGTTTCACCGCGGCCCGAATGGGATACGATCGTCTACGAACTTCACGTAAAGGGGTTCACCAAGAATCCCAATTCCGGCGTGCATCCATCGCGAGCTGGCACCTACGCTGGCCTCGTCGAAAAGATTCCTTACCTAAATGATCTTGGGGTGACCGTCGTTGAGCTGATGCCCATATTCCAGCGCGACCCTCACGAAGGCGACTATTGGGGTTACATGCCCCTCAATTTCTTCGCACCTCACGCGCAGTATGCGTCGCATGACAGCGATGAACAGCACCTCGAATTCAAAAGAATGGTCAAGGCCTTCCACAAGGCCGGGATCGCGGTGGTGCTCGACGTTGTGTACAACCATACCTGTGAGGGCGCAAACGACGGCCCTACCTACAGCTTCAGGGGTCTCGACCCCGCGGGTTATTACATGCTGTCTTCCGACCCGGCCAATCCCTACGCCAATTACTCGGGCACCGGCAACACGTTGAATTTCAGCCAGCCACATGTGCGCAAGATGGTCATGGACAGCCTGCGGTACTGGAAGGACGAGATGCACATCGATGGCTTTCGCTTCGACCTGGCATCGGTGTTCAGCCGCAACGCAGACGGTTCGCTGAATTGGGGAGATGCTCCCATTTTCAGCGAAATCGCCGCGGATCCCGAGTTAGGCCGAATGGCGCTGATCGCAGAACCTTGGGACACCGGAGCCTATCAGCTCGGCCGTGGATTTCCGGGCACCACCTGGCTGCAGTGGAACGCGTGCTATCGCGACCAGGTCCGCCGTTTCGTTAGGGGTGATGCTGGCATGGTCCCCGAGCTGATGCGCCGCATTTATGGCAGCGATGACTTGTTTCCGGATAGCCGGGATCACGTCTACCATGCCTACCAGACGGTGAATTACATCGACTGCCACGACGGTTTCACGCTCTACGATCTGGTTTCCTACAACCAGAAACATAACTGGAAGAATGGTCAAAACAACCAGGACGGCATGGACCAGAATTACAGTTGGAACTGCGGCCACGAAGGCGACGAGGGCGCGCCCGCCGACGTCCTGGCATTGCGCCGAAAACAGGTAAAAAACTTCTGTTGTCTACTTCTGCTGTCCAACGGCATCCCCATGTTCCGGGCCGGCGACGAGTTCCTCAACACACAGTTCGGGAACAACAATCCCTATAACCAGGACAATGAGACCGGCTGGCTGGACTGGAGCCAGTTCCAGGCCAACCAGGACATTTTCCGGTTTTTCAAATGCATGATCGCGTTCCGGAAAGCTCATCCTTCTTTATGTCGTAGTAGATTCTGGCGCGAGGATATTTCCTGGTACGGCATTGGACCCGTGGTAGATCTGTCGCCAGATTCACGGAGCCTGGCCTTTTGTCTACGTGGTGCGTCACAGACGGATGATGACATCTATGTCATGATCAATGCGTATTGGCAAAAGCTGTCGTTCGAGATCCAGGAGGGCACGCCCGACGAGTGGCTGAGAATCGTGGACACCGACCTTGCAACTCCCGCGGATTTTTCGGAGCGAGGTCTGCCGCTGCAGTCGTCGATGTATGAAGTGGCCCCACGATCCATTGTCGTTTTTCTTCGTCCTAATCGACGGGCCTTCGCGGCGAGCCGCTGAGCAAGCAGGATCACTGGACGCGGTATTCATATTCAA
>Ga0335070_10005132_pt1 | contig 15386 bp, 12 predicted proteins | sample Lox_Sample_13_FD_206722 | JGI IMG/M metagenome (GOLD analysis project Ga0335070, IMG submission 206722) | Soil microbial communities from Loxahatchee National Wildlife Refuge, Florida, United States - Lox_Sample_1.3 | ecosystem: Environmental > Terrestrial > Soil > Wetlands | place: USA... | reverse complement strand
GGTTCCTATGGCCAGGCCGATCACCGAGGGCATGGAAAGTGCCTCAGCATACATCCTTTCCAGCTCTGATACAGGGGCATACGTATTGGAATAAGGCTGAAAGTACACAAGAAATTTTTTCGCTTTGTATCTGGCAGTGAGATAGGTGATGCCCTTCTGGACCTGCTCCGTGATGGTCTTTTCCGCCTTGCATGCAGAAGGCCTGAAGCTGTCGTTATTGCAGTAGACGCAGCCCGTTACTCCCACAGTGCCGTCCCTGTTGGGACAGGTGAACCCGGCATCCACATTCACTTTGTAGACAATGGTGCCGAATCGCTCCTTGAGAAAGGGTCCAAATGCATTATACCTTGGGGTCATGTTTAATTATTTCCTTTTGTAAGCGGTAATGTCAACGTAAGGGTGAATGAACATCCTTCTTGACGATTTTCTCCCTTTGATCTCTCACCTTAAGCTACAGGTTTAGTTTTGCCAGGACTTATTTTTGCTCTGTTTCTTGCTCTTGACAAAGGGCAGAGGTCATATTATCATAAGGTCATCAGATGGTCAGACCAATACCACAAAACGTCGGCGCTGAGGCATGTGGGAATTCCCGCGTTCAAGGGACTTGCACAAAGAACTTGAGGAGGTTTTGAGCATGGCAAAATGGAAATGCATCGCGTGCGGCTACATTTATGACCCTGAGGAGGGCGATCCGGACACCGGCATTGAGCCGGGGACCGCTTTTGAGGATTTGCCCGGCGACTGGGTCTGTCCCAGATGCGGGGTTACAAAGGATATGTTCGAGAGAATCTCCTAGAAGGAAGGACATGCAGGACCCGGTAATGGGTGCGGATCTGGAATTAAAAGTGAGTGAAGCATTCATCGAAGACGTGGGCAAGGGATGGGCCCGTCTCGACTCGGACGACATGAAGGCCCTGGGCGCCGCACTGGGCGATCTCATCGAAATCTCCGGCAAGCAGAAAACCATTGCACGGCTCACCGCAATCGCTGACCAGGACAGGGGTAAAAGGCTCATCCAGATAGACGGCATTATCAGGGAAAATGCCCAGGTCAATGTGGGGGATAAAGTGAAGGTATGTAAAGTTCCCCGTAAGACAGCAACGAGTATTGTCCTGTATCCTTTGGATATCAATAGCCCCCTTCCCACTGATGCCGAGCTGGAATACTTCGGGAAGGTCCTTCAGGGTTTTCCCGTTCTACAGGGCGACAAGATCAACGTACCGCCCTTTGGGGGGAAGGACCATTTCTTCAGAGTGGAAGGGACTTCACCTTCAGGGGGAGTGATCATCAACGAGCTTACCAAGTTTGTCTTAAGGCAGCCTGACTATTCTCCGGAGAGTGGTGCGACTGTCTCCTACGAAGATATCGGAGGGCTTGAAAGAGAGCTCAAGCTTATTCGTGAGATGGTGGAACTCCCCTTGTACCACGCGGAGGTGTTTGAACGTCTGGGGATCGAGGCTCCCAAGGGGGTGCTCCTCTACGGTCCGCCCGGTACTGGGAAAACCCTTATCGCAAGGGCCATTGCCAGCGAAGCGAAGCTCTATTTCATCAGGGTCAACGGTCCTGAGATCATTCATAAGTTCTATGGAGAGAGCGAGGCGAGGCTGCGGGAAATCTTTGAAGAGGCATCACAGAATGCGCCCAGCGTGATCTTTATCGACGAGATAGACGCCATCGCTCCGAAGCGAGCAGATGTTCTCGGAGATGTGGAGAAAAGGGTGGTGGCCCAGCTCCTTGCGCTCATGGATGGTATGGTCTCGAGAGGTCATGTGATCGTGATCGGCGCCACCAATATCCCTGAGATGATTGATGCGGCGCTGCGCCGTCCGGGACGGTTTGACAGGGAGATTGCCATTCCTGTTCCTAATGCAGAAGGACGGCTCGCCATACTGAAGGTTCACAGCAGGCGCATGCCGCTCTCACCCGACGTGAATCTGGAACGCCTCGCCCAGATCACCCACGGGTTTGTGGGGGCAGACTTGGAGGCGTTATGCAAGGAGGCGGGGATGGTTACCTTGCGGAGATACCTCTCTCTTTGCAAGGATGGAGATTTCGACTTCAGTAGTGCACGGGAGCATCTCCAGATCACCATGGGAGACTTCCTCAGCGGCCTGCGTGAAATAGACCCCACCGCCACCCGTGAGTTTTTCACCGAAAGATCCACGGTGAAGTGGGAACACGTGGGCGGCCTTAAGGACATCAAGGAGACCCTTGTCTCGACTGTAGAATGGCCTTACAGGTACCCCGAACTCTTTGCTGCGGGCAGGGTTTCCCCTCCCAGGGGAATTCTTTTTACCGGCCCCTCCGGGACCGGCAAGACCCTTATGGCAAAGGCCCTGGCAGGTGAGACCGGCCTGAATTTCATATCCATAAGCGGCCCCATTCTCTTTTCTAAATGGCTGGGAGAATCAGAAAAAGCCCTCCATGAGCTCTTCAAGAAGGCAAAACAATCGGCACCCTGCATACTCTTTTTTGATGAGATAGATGCCCTGGTGACCAGGAGGGGTATCTCCAGTGAAAGCGGGGCAGTGGAACGGGTGTCGAGCCAGTTTTTCAGTGAGCTGGACCGGCTGAGTGATCATTCGCAGGTCATCGTCCTGGGAGCCACCAACCGTGAGGACCTCATCGATCCCGCCCTGCTCAGGGCAGGCCGCCTCGATTTCATCCTCAGGTTCCCCGTGCCTGATGAAAAGGGGCGGTGGGAGATTTTTATGGTACACGCCTCGGGAAAACCCCTCAGCGAGGATGTGGACCTAGAGGAGTTGGCCAGAGAATCTGAAGGGATGGTTGGTTCGGATATCGCCTTTGTCTGCAAGAGAGCGACCATGCTCGCAATCGCCCAGGTGGTTCATGCATCTGAGGGGAAGGATTCGGAAAAGCTTTCAATATCCGCGGTTCATTTTAAGGTTGCATTGAACGAAGTGGGGAAGAAAAAGGAAATCTGACATGCTGAAGGCAGTGGAAAAGAAAAAGGCATATGAGGATATCGTGAAGCAGATTCGCGACCTCATCGAGAAGGGAAGACTGAAAAAGGGGGACCAACTCCCCACCGAAAGGGAACTGACCGAGACCTTCAAGGTGTCCCGCGCCACGGTGCGTGAGGCCATTCGCACCCTGGAATCCATGATGCTGGTTGAGAGCAGACAGGGAAACGGTACCTATGTGCTCGCCTCGAGTGAGGAGGCCCTTGTGCAGCCTCTTGCTGCCGCTCTTTTCCATGAGAAGGACGACCTCATGGATATCTTTTACATCCGCAAGCTCATAGAACCTTCCATCGCGCAACTTGCCGCCGGAAACGCGACCCGTGACGAAATCAAGGAACTTGAGGAGATTCTGGGGAAGCAGGAACAGGACATTGAAAACGGGGTAAGCAGCCTTGAGACCGACTCTGCATTTCATACTATTCTTGCGCGAATGGCAAAAAACCGGGCTTTGGGACGTCTTCTTCTCGCCCTTGTTGATCTCCTGGAAGAGACTCGTGAAGAGTATCTTCAAAACGGTGTCCGGGCAAGGGAATCGCTCCAGGGACATCAGAAAATTCTTGCCGCCATAAGAAGTGGTGATTGTGCTGCGGCACGGCAGGCGATGATCCGCCATCTGGAGGGTGTAGAAGGGCTCTTATTCAAGAAAAAAAGAGGGGGTGGAAAATGCGAATAGCGTAGTATTCAACCATAGGGGTTCTTGAACTGTTAAACCGGCCGGTATCACCGGCCAATACTGAGGAGGTACGTGTATGGCCAAGGTTCACGAAATCACAATATGGACGCGGGGAGTTGTCATGGACAAAGAAGGCCGTGACATTGCGAGCGCCTTTGGCGATGCGGTTGCAATGGAAGGCAAACATGTGCAGGTATTCGACAATTATGAAGACCTGCCGGACCGTGTGCTGGTAACTACCCGTAAATATGTGAGGGTCAGCGACGAAGAGATAGAGCACAAGTATGTGTACACCAATGACCATCCTGACGTGGTTGTTGTGGCCGAACCCACCATAGTCAAAGGGATCAATGTGCTGAGAGGCATGCAGGAAGGTGGTCTCCTGCTTATCAATACCAACCGCCCGATCGATTATATGCTCAAGTTTATCCCCAATGCCGACCTGCTGGGTGCCATTGCGACGGTGGATGCCGACGGGATCTCCGGCGTGAAGACCGTCGACTTCTCTGGCTCTGAGGGCGGTGTTGACACTGCAGGCGTCGGCGCTGGCATCGCAGCCCCCATTGTCGGCGCTATGGCAAGGGTGACAGGGATGGTCAAGAAGGAAAACGTCGCCAAAATCGTTAAGGATGTGGCAGGGATGGAAAGAGGATATAACGAGGTAAAACTGCAGAAGTTCCGCAAAGCCCGCGCGGTATACTCGTGGGGCGGGTAAGAAAGAACTACGAGCGTACACAAAAAGACAAAAGGAGGATTCTATGTCCAAAAAGCTTCCAGAATTCGGGACCATCAATGTCCCTCATGAAAGAGCAGTACCCTTTGGGGCGGTAACGCCGGCCCCGGAACGCCAACAGGACCTCTTCATGACATCCAACTGGCGGATTGTCCGTCCTGTAATCGACCACGAGAAGTGCACACGCTGTCTCACCTGCTACATTGCGTGTCCTGATTCATGCTGGGCATACAATGAAAAAGAAGACATGATGGAATGGAACGCAAGCTTTTGCAAGGGGTGTCAGATCTGCATCAAGCAATGCCCTTCAGATGCGTTAAGCGCAGTTCCCGAACTTGATTTTGAGGACGGCGTGGTCCGTCTCGAAAAACCCTTTTAGAGAGGAGAGATAATATTATGGCTCAGGAAAAAATGTTAACCGGCTGCTCTGCAGCTGCCCAGGCGTTAAAGCTTGCGGAAGTGGAAGTGATCTGCTCCTACCCGATCCGCCCCTATACCGCGATTATGATGGAGCTTGCCAAGATGGTCGCCAACGGTGAACTGGACGCGGAGTTTGTGCATGGCGAGGGCGAGCATGCACAGCTCTCCGTGGTGTTGGGCGCCTCTGCCTGCGGTGCACGCGCCGTGACAGGGAGCGCAGGCGTGGGAGTCACCTATGCCTTTGAATTGTACAGCCCCGTAGCAGGCGGCCGTTATCCTCTTCAGATGACGATTGCCGACCGTACTCTCGATCCTCCGGGCGATTTCGGCTCTGAGCATACCGATGCAATGTCAACCCGGGATCAGGGCTGGATCCTCGGCTGGGCCTCCAGTCCCCAGGAGGTATTCGACAACACCCTGATGGGCTACCGCATTGGCGAAGACCCCCGCATCATGCTTCCCCAGATGACCTGCCAGGACGGGTATTTCATCTCCCATATTCCCGATAAGGTAAAACTCGCAGACCTGAAGCAGGTGAAGGAATTCCTTCCCCCCTATAGTGCTCCCCATCCCATCAGCACCACCTGCCCAGTGTCTCATGGTCCGCAGATCAGGCCTGACCAGGGAGCGCCCATGGATGCCCAGAGGGCGGCCACCTTCCTGGATCTTCCCAAGGTCATAAAAGAGGCAACTGAAGATTACAACCGCATCTTCGGACGGAAGTATGATCCTTTCCTCGAGAAATACAAGCTGGAAGACGCTGAAATAGCATTCTTCATTCAGGGTGCCCACGCCAATACCTGCAGGAAAACGGTGGATGCGCTTCGCAGACAGGGGTTAAAGGCCGGTATGGCACGCCCCCGCTGGGTCCGTCCATGGCCCACCCATGAGATTGCGGAATCTATGGGGCATATCAAGGCAGTGGGAGCCGTAGAGACCAGCACTTCCTACGGAGGGGCAATGAGGGGCGGCAATCTCATCCATGAACTCCGCGCCTCACTCTACGATCTGGACGAGAGACCGCTTACGACTTCCTTCATGGCTGGTCTCGGCGGAGAGACGATCTGGCCTGAGGATTTCGAATTCATGGCAAAGGTCCTCTCACAGATGATCAAGGAGAAGAGGGCCCGAAAGTACGTATACTGGATAGGCTTCGAAGAATAAAATTAAACTGATTACAAGGAGGATAATGAATGAAAGCGTTTGACTATAAGTTCCAGCACTTTCAGCCGATAAAGTCATTTAAGGCCGCACCAATGGAAGAAATGTACGTGCCGGGGCACCGTACCTGCGCAGGCTGCGGCCCTGCACTGAACTACCGCCTTGTGGCAAAGGCTGCGGGCAGGGACACCATATTCATCGGACCTACAGGGTGTATGTACGTCGCCAATTCCAGCTATCTCTGTACCCCCTATGCCGTATCCTGGATACATGCCCAGATCACCAATGGCGGCGCCGTGGCATCAGGCATAGAAGCCGCCTATAAGGTGCTCGCGCGCAAGGGCAAATATAAAGGGCCGTTCCCGAATATTATTGTCATGGCAGGTGACGGAGGTACGGTTGATATCGGCCTCCAGGCTGCTTCGGCAATGATGTATCGCGGACACAAGATTCTGTTCATCTGCTACGATAATGAGTCCTATGCAAACACCGGCATCCAGACATCTCCCACAACACCCTATGGGGCGAATACTACCTTCACCCCGCCTGGCAAGATGATACCAGAAGGCAAGACCCTGTTCCCCAAAGATCCGCCTCAGCTCTTTATCGGCGGCCACCCGCTGCTGAAGTATGCAGCAACCACTTCCGTGGCATATCCCCTTGACCTGATGAACAAGGTGAGGAAGGCCCTCAGTTACGAAGGTCCGACCTTCATCCACATGCTCACCCCGTGCCCCAAGGGCTGGAAGTTTGACGAAAAGCTGACCATGGAAATGGGCAAGCTTGCAGTCGAGACAGGTATGTGGACCATGTACGAGTGGGAAAATGGTGAATACAGATACACCCACGTTCCCAAGAAGTACAAGCCTGTGGGCGAATACATGAAACACCAGGGGCGGTTTGCTCATCTTAAGGAAGAGCACATCGCAAAGATGCAGGCCTTTGTGGATGAAAAGATTAAGAAGGTCAAGGCTGCGGCAAAACCGGTAGAGGCGCCTGTCCCGACTCCCAAGAAGAAGGGCTGATTGACAGGATGGGCAGAAAGGCCTAACTAAGGAAAGAGAATACTACTCCCTCCCTGCGGGGAGGGAGAGGAAGAACTCAGGTTAGGCAAATCCCTAAATAGTATTAACAAAAGGGAGAAAAGACATGGAACAAGCGAAGAGCTTAGATCCAAAAGTAGCATACGGGTCTGTAGTAGGCAACAGGTGGATACAGCTTGGCATGGCAGTCCTTGGAATGGTCATGATCGCCAACTGTCAGTATGCCTGGACATTATTTGTGCCGCCTTTGCGGGAAGCTTTCGGCTGGTCTCTGGGAGCAGTACAACTCGGCTTTACCCTCTTTATAGCCTTTGAAACGTATACCATGCCGGTCGAGGGATACCTTTTGGACCGTTTCGGACCGAGGGCACTCTTTACCGCCGCGGGCATCATGGTGGGAATCGGATGGACCGCTTTAGGATACATCACGTCCCTGCCGGGCCTCTATTTCTTTTACGCACTTGCAGGCACAGGAGCAGCCATTATCTATGGCGGAAGCATTGCGATGGCGATCAGGTGGTTTAAGGACAAAAGAGGCCTTGCTGCAGGAATTATTGCAGCAGGATTCGGTGCGGGATCCGCGCCCTTTATTCCCTTTATCGGCTGGCTCCTGAAGGCCTATGGCTATCAGACGGCCTTCATAGTGACGGGCATCATTCAGGGAATAATCATTCTCGTTGTTTCCCAGCTTCTCAAATATCCTCCCGGCGACACCGGATCTCATGCGGCAGCTAAAAATAAAGCAGATTCAAGCAGAGGGTTCAATCCCTTTGAAATGCTCAGGACCGGGCAGTTTTATCTTATCTATCTCATGTTTTGCTGTATGACAACCGGCGGTCTTCTCATCACGGCCCAGACAAAGCCTTATGGCAAAGATATCGGCATCGCGGCCTGGGTAGTGATTATTGCCGTGACGGTTGACCGCATTTCGAACGGCCTGGGCCGTATCGGGTGGGGAGGCATTTCCGACAAATTCGGACGTGAAAATACCATGGCTGCGGTGTTCATCGCAAATGGCATCTTTGTCGCCTTGCTTCCCTTCCTTGGAACAGGGAACATATCTTTCATCGTGCTGCTCGCCTTGATCATGTTCACCTGGGGCCCGATATTTGCCCTTTTCCCCTCGGTGACCGCTGATCGGTTCGGGACTACGTATGCTGCAAGCAACTACGGCGTCGTGTACACCGCGAAGGGATTCGGCGGCATCATGGGCGGCGTGGTTGCCGGTTATCTGGTTACAAATTTTGGATGGACCACGATCTTTATGTCAGCAGGAGGATTTGCCGTGTTGGCAGGGCTCGGCGCACTTGTCTTGAAGGCGATACCGAAGCCGGTACGCATAGGCTTTCAAGATGCATGTCCCGTATGTGAACTGCCGGAGCAAAAGACAAAATAATAGGATCATTCGCCACGGGATTGAGGGGTTGCGGAGCACAGGTGGCATTCTGTGAACGCCCCCTCTTTTTTTTCAAGAGAAGACGGAGAAACTGGGACCAGTGTGATATTATCAATAGACGTCATTTCCAGGCGGATTATTTCAAAAAGGGGAGAGGACGGCGGCGTTAAGGGTCTTTCTTTGGCACCCCTCGCATTCGTCTGAAGTCTCGAGAAGGATGGTGAGGAACGCCATCTCTCTGTGTTACCACGGCATGAAGAGATCCGAGTGAAAAGGTGCAGGACAGTTATTGTAAAGCACACGAAGCTGACGTATAAGGCATTTCCATAGGAGAGTGTGGATGATCGATTTGGGGTGGTTTGGGTACTTAAGTTTTGATCTGGCATTTCTGTCTTCACTGCTCAGCATTATCTTCATCAATCTCGTCGTATCAGGTGACAATGCGGTGGTCATTGCCCTTGCGGTCAGATCTCTTCAGAGGAATCAGAGAAGGTTAGGCATCATTTTTGGATCAGCGGCAGCGGTGCTCCTGAGGGTAATCTTCACATTCTTTGCTGCCAGACTGCTCCAGGTACCTTTTCTCAGGATTCTCGGGGGGGGGTTAATTGCCTGGATTGCGGTGAAGCTCTTTGTTGAAGGCGCGTTTGATGATGAGATTCACGAGGCGACGAACATCTATCAGGCGATCAAGATTATCTGTATTGCGGATTTGGTGATGAGCGTTGATAATGTCCTCGCAGTGGCCGGCGCGTCAAAGGGCAATATGTTCCTTCTCCTCTTCGGACTCGGCTCAAGCATTCCCTTGGTGGTGGGCACGAGCACCCTCCTCTCCATACTCATGGATAGATATCCTATAATAATCTATATAGGTGCTGCGGTATTGGGCAAGGTTGCGGGAGAGATGATCATCACTGATCCGCTGGTGGTAAAAGCACTCCGGCCCGCACATGCCCTGGAATATGCGATGCAAGGGATATCTGCGGTGGGTGTTATTGTGGCAGGAAAGCTCCTGATGAAGCGGAAGGTTGCCAGGGAAGAGAGAAAAATGCTGCCTGACGAGAAGACCGACTGAGGAAGGAGAGCGATAATGGCCATTGTGACAATAACCAGGCAGGCGGGGAGTGGCGGTGAGGATATTGGAAAAGGTAGCGCCGAGAGGCTTGGCTATGTGTATGTGGGAAAAGAGCGGACATTCCAGGAGCTCGAAAAACACGGGGAAAGGTGGCTGGATTGGGGGAGGAATCTGGACGAGCACTGCCCCACCCTCTGGGAGCATTATGACCCCTCTTTTTCCGGATTTGTGTCCCTGATCGAAGAGAACATCCTTAATTATGCGGTGAAGGACAAGGCAGTCATCATGGGGAGGGGTGCCCACTGGCTCCTCAGGGATATCCCCCACGTTCTAAGAATCCTGATTATCGCCCCGCTGGAGGTGAGAATAAATCGGATAATCGACCACGAACATGTCAATGGAGAGACAGCAACCCGTCTCGTGGAGTTCAGCGATCATGAGAGGTCATGTTACATACATGCGGTGTACCGCAGGAACTGGGTTGATCCCGGCGACTATGACGTGATGTTCGATACCGGCCGCCTCAGTTACGAAGAGGTGATAAAGATGGTGCTGGATGAAATCCCTGAACGGGACAAACAGGCGACCCATGAAGCAAAGGAGAGATTACAACGTCTTGCCCTGGCAGCGAAGGTCAAGGCAGAGATCGCAACAGACTTCAGGTTCTTTGTCCCCACACTGGAGGTTGTTCACGACGGCTCAATGATTGTGGTACGCGGCATTGTACACAGCATCAAGGAACACAAAATGGTGGAGAATATAGCCAGGGCTGTAGCTGCACCCACAGAGATAAAATGTGAACTTCACTACCGTGCAAAATAGGAAGAAGGGCGAATTGTCTGCCACTTTTGGAGACTATTTGTTATAATATTTGCCCCTCTGCAGGGGTGAGCTTTTTGGAGAATATCCGTCAAAGAGGAGGAGATGTATGTCGAAAACCTATAAAATAGCAGTTATTGCTGGTGACGGGACCGGCCCGGAGGTTGTGGCAGAAGGGACCAAGGTGCTGAATGCAGCAGCCCGGAAATACGGGTTCAAACTGGATTACACATCGTTTGATTTCGGCGGCGAACGATATCTGAAGACCGGCGAACTCCTTCCCGAGACCATATTTGATGACCTGAGAAAGTTTGACGCCATCTACCTGGGCGCGATCGGGCACCCTGAGGTAAAACCGGGGGTCCTGGAAAAGGGCATACTCCTCAGGATGAGGTTTGAGCTGGACCAATATATCAATCTCCGTCCCGTGAAGCTCTTTCCCGGGGTTGACTGCCCGCTGAAAAACAAAAAACCCGAGGACATCGACTTTGTGGTGGTGAGGGAAAACACGGAAGGGCTCTATACCGGTGCAGGCGGATTCCTGCGGAAGGGAACCCCTGATGAGATCGCAACCCAGGTCTCGGTGAATACAAGGAAGGGTGCGGAACGATGTATCCGGTTCGCCTTTGACCTTACCAAAAAGAGGAACAAGGCGCACAAGCTCACCCTCTGCGGCAAGACAAATGTCCTTACCTATGCCTTCGATCTTTGGGAAAGGGCATTCTATGAAGTGGGAAAGGAGTATCCTGGCATAAAGACCGACTATGCCCATGTGGATGCCATTACCATGTGGTTTGTGAAAAACCCTGAATGGTTCGATGTGATTGTCACGGACAATCTGTTTGGGGACATTATTACCGACCTTGGAGCCATGATCCAGGGAGGGCTCGGCATTGCTGCGGGAGGGAATATCAATCCCAAAGGGGTCTCGATGTTCGAGCCCATGGGTGGTTCTGCCCCGAAATATAAGGGGAAAAACGTCATAAACCCCCTTGCGGCAATCCTGGCAGCCGGCCTGATGCTCGATAATCTCGGGGAAGCCAAGGGAGCAGAAGCGGTGGAAAAGGCAGTAATGGAACTCACCGCAACCAAGATCAAGGGCCTCGCTGCAGGGAGCATGGGGTATTCCACCACAGAAGTGGGGGATATGGCTGCGGATATTGTCGGGAGATAGATTTTTCTTCCCAAAAAACGGCGGTTATGGTAAAATTTTTTGCTTTCAAGACGGGGAGAGTCTTGAGAAAAAACAACATCCTAAATAATTCAAAAAAAGTGATGGTTCGCAAATTCTTCGCAGGAGGCATGCTATGGCTGTAAAAAAACATGTGTACTTCTTTGGCAGTGGAAAGGCCGATGGGAGCGGCAAGATGAAGGACCTGTTGGGCGGTAAGGGAGCGGGACTTGCCGAGATGACAAACCTCAAGATCCCGGTTCCCGCAGGATTTACCATTACCACCGAGGCGTGCAACGAATACTTCAGAAACAAAAAGAAATATCCGCCCGGCATGTGGGACCAGGTGCTGGCGAACCTCAAGAAGGTAGAGAAGGCGATGGGAATGAAGCTTGGGGACAAAGAGAATCCCCTCCTTGTTTCGGTTCGTTCAGGGGCCAAGTTTTCCATGCCCGGCATGATGGATACAGTCCTGAACCTCGGTCTTAACGGAACCACTCTCCAGGCCCTTATCAGGAAAACCGGAAATGAGCGCTTTGCCTATGACGCATACAGAAGGTTCATTACCATGTTCGGAACAATCGTTATGGGGATAGAGAGGCAGGTATTCGAAAAGGCCCTTGACAGAATGAAGGAGAAGAAAGGCGTTCATCTCGACACACAGCTTCCCGCAGAGGACCTCAAGGAACTGGTTAGGGAATTCAAGGGGATTTATCAGGCAGAGACAGGGACCGAATTTCCCGAAGACGCCCTTGAGCAGCTTAAACTTGCCATCAACGCGGTCTTCGGGTCATGGTTCGGGGACAGGGCGGTCAAGTACAGGAAGCTCAACGCCATACCGGACAACCTCGGAACTGCGTGTAATGTCCAGGCCATGGTCTTTGGAAATATGGGAGAAAATTCGGGAACCGGTGTAGGCTTCACAAGAGATCCCTCTACCGGGGAGAAACGGTTCTTTGCGGAATGCCTCATCAATGCCCAGGGTGAAGACGTAGTTGCGGGTATAAGGACTCCTCTTCACATAGATGAACTGAAGAAGAGGTTGCCCGCCGCCTATAAGGAGCTTGACAGCATTTACAAGAAGCTCGAGAAGCATTATACGGACATGCTTGATATCGAGTTCACGGTTCAGGAAGGCAAGCTTTACATGCTCCAGACCAGGGTTGGTAAGAGGACTGCTGCGGCGGCACTCAGGATTGCCATCGACATGGTAAAGGAGAAGCTTATCGACAAGAAGACCGCGGTCATGAGGATAGACCCTGACCAGCTGGACCAGCTTCTCCACCCCATGATAGATACCAAGGCAGCTGTCAAGGTCATTGCCAAGGGACTTCCCGCCTCGCCCGGAGCTGCGGTGGGTAAGGTTGTCTTCTCCGCGGATGATGCCGAGAAAGCGGCAGCACGCAATGAGAAGGTCATCTTGGTGAGAGCCGAGACATCCCCTGAAGATATAGGGGGAATGTATGCGGCCCAGGGCATACTCACTGCCCGGGGAGGGATGACCTCCCATGCAGCGGTTGTGGCAAGGGGCATGGGGAAATGCTGCGTGGCTGGCTGCGGTGACATCAATATCAATGAAGAGCTGAAACATTTTATGGTGGGTCCCCATGTCATCAAAGAGGGGGATTACATCACCCTCAATGGAAGCATCGGTCAGGTAATCCTCGGACAGGTTCCTCTCATACAGCCCGAACTTACCAAAGACTTCGGCACGATCATGAAGTGGAGCGATGAATTCAGGAAAATAGGGGTGAGGGCAAATGCCGATACACTTGTTGATGCCCGTCTGTCGAGGCAGTTCGGTGCAGAAGGCATAGGACTCGTGAGGACAGAGCATATGTTCTTTGAGGTTGACAGGATCAAGGCGGTGCGTGAGATGATCCTCTCAGACGATACCGCGGGCAGGAGAAAGGCCCTTGAGAAGATTTTACCCATGCAGAGGGGCGATTTTGTCGCCATATTCACCGAGATGAAGGGTCTGCCGGTGACCATACGGCTCCTTGACCCTCCGTTGCATGAGTTTCTCCCCAAGACGGACGAGGAACTCCATCTGCTTGCGGAAGACATGAATGTCTCCTTCGAGAAGCTTAAGGCGAGGAATAAGTCCCTCCATGAGTTTAACCCCATGCTCGGCCACAGGGGATGCAGGCTTGGCATCACCTACCCTGAGATCTACGAGATGCAGGTCCAGGCGATCATTGAGGCCGCCTGTGAGGTTGCGAAGAAAAAGATAAAGGTCATTCCCGAGATCATGATCCCCCTGGTTGCAGATGTGAGGGAACAGGAGGTTATGAGGGAGATGACGGTGCGCATTGCAGATGAGATTATCAAGAAGCATAAGATAAAGATTCCTTACGCCGTAGGGTGCATGATCGAAATTGCCCGCGCTGCCCTGACCGCGGATGAGATAGCAACGCAGGCGGAGTTCTTCTCCATGGGCACGAATGACCTTACCCAGACCACCTTCGGGCTCTCACGTGACGACGCAGGCAGGTTCCTCCCCTACTATATAGAAAAGGGGATACTGCCGGATGATCCCTTCATGACCATTGATCGCAAAGGGGTTGGCGCGATGATGAGGATGGCGGTTGAAAAGGGTAGGAGAACCAGGAAGAATCTGAAGATAGGGATTTGCGGGGAACAGGTGGATCCCAGGTCAGTAGAGTTCTGCGATGAGATCGGACTTACCTATGTGAGCGCTTCACCTTACCGGATTCCCATTGCCCGTCTCTCGGGAGCACATGCAGCGCTCAAGAGGAAAATGAAAAAGGACCTGAGCAAGGCATCGGTCTGACGCGGTCACCCTGAATTGTCAAAAGGCTTCTCTTACATGCACGTAAGAGAAGCCTTTTCATTGGGTGGACTATTTACACGCCCTAGCTGTCCCGGCTGCGCTCTATAACCAATTTTTCCAATTGTTCACGGTACTGTTGTAATGCTTCCTCGACCCGTTTTCGGTCTGTGATGTCCTGCCATATGGCTTGAATGACTTCGCGACCGAATAACTTCAGTGCCCGTGCATTCACACGGACATCCCTTATTTCCCCGTTTTTGGTTTTATGCTTCACTTCGAATTCGCAGCTGCCTTTATTTAACACTTCCCTGATCCTGTCGTGTATCTCTTCTGTACTCTGGGGATTGATATCAAAGAGACGGAGCTTCGCGAACTCCTCCCTCGAATACCCAAGCTCACGGCGAGCCGTCTCATTGAATTCAACTATATTCCCGTTCGTATCCATGATTAAAATACCATAAGGAGACTGTTCAAATATTGCATGGTAACGGCGTTCTGCTTCACCCTCTTTTTTCAGTTTGGTGATGTCTTTAGAAACGATACTCACTGCTCTCACCTCTTTGGCCGGTCCTTTGATCGGGCTCAATGTGCGGAGAAAGTATCTGCCGTCCCTCGCACTTCTCAGTTCTTGCTGCAACGGTTCGCCTGTCTCAAATACCCTGTTCAATTTCTCGCGGAAAACGACTACTTCTTCCGGCGTATGAAAGTCGCTAAAGGCCTTTCCCATATACTCTTTATCGAAGACCATACCCAGTCTGGTACGGTGCTTGGCGTTCATAAACAAATATTCGCCATTCCTGTTCACCACATATATTGAATTATCGGTAGTCTCTACGAGGGAACGAAACTTTGACTCGCTTTCCTGCAGGGCTTCCTCGGAGCGGTTAAGGTCTCTTATAGAAGTTGCCAGCGGTTCATATACGAGATAATAAATGACCGGGAAAAGTATAACCGCCAGCAGTCCCGCATCAAAGAGTGAATACTTAATATCAATGGACAGGGGAGAGAAAATAGATAAAAAGAGATTCACAAAGGCCGACGTCGCAAATATCGAGGCTATCACGATAATCAGGAGGCTGATCGGCTGAATCACTATTCCTTTGGACTTTCTATAAGTTGC
>Ga0335070_10005131_pt1 | contig 15386 bp, 15 predicted proteins | sample Lox_Sample_13_FD_206722 | JGI IMG/M metagenome (GOLD analysis project Ga0335070, IMG submission 206722) | Soil microbial communities from Loxahatchee National Wildlife Refuge, Florida, United States - Lox_Sample_1.3 | ecosystem: Environmental > Terrestrial > Soil > Wetlands | place: USA... | reverse complement strand
GAGCGGCGCCCGGCGAAGTTGGGCATGCCGGCCGCGCCGTTGTTGGCGATGGCGACCTGGCCGGCGCCGAAGTCGAACGTGCGAAGCGCGGGAAGGCACGTGTGGGAGCTCGCGAAGAGGTCGGCGCGCGAATCGCGGAACGCGCTCTCGACCCAGCGGCGATGGCCCGCGTCGGCGAGGCGGTCGTGGGCGAAGCCCCATCCGGCGAGCGAGGAGGCGTCGCCGTGCACGATGCCCACGCGTGCATCGCCCACCTGCGCGACGAGGTTCATCGGCAGCTCCCCCAGCTTCTTCCTCACGTGCGGGAACTCGCGCGCCGTATCGCGAAGCCGCTCGATGATGCGGTTGGAGCGCAACACCTCGGCGTCGCTCACGTCCATCGGGTAGGCGCAGCCGCATCCGGCGCCCGACTCCTCCGACGCGATCTCGGTCTCCACGTTGCCGCGGATCGCGCGATGCCCCAGCACCGTGCCGTCCACCGCGAGGAAATCCTCGCGCGCCACGTCGAACCAGTGGAAGTCGCCGTTGAAGACGAGCGCCGCGTCGCGATCTTCCGCCGCCATGGCGCGCACGCGATCGAGGGCCTCCACGTTGCCGTAGAGGCCGCCCACCACGTAGATCGCGTCGGCCACGATCTCCGGATCGCGGTCGAGCGACGCCGGAGCGTAGCGATAAGCGAGCGGGCAGTTGCGCCCGGGACCCGTCTCGCGCGAATCCATCTACGCGAGCGCCCCGCCGCAGGACGAGCCCTGCCCCGCCGTGCACCCGTAGCAGTGGTCGCGCACCGCGATGGGATTGCCGTCGAGGTCGCGCGACACCGCGTCCCTCACGTGCACGCGCGCCTTGCCCGCGACGCGAAGGGGCAGCCCCAGCATCTGGTTGAAGTCGCAGTCGTAGAGGTAGCCCTGCCAGTCCACGGACACGAGCGTGCGGCACATCACCGCCTCGAGGTTCGCGTCGCTGTGGGCGCCGCGCAGCAGCTTCATGTAGTCGCCGAACTGGCCCCGGGTGACGAGCGTGGAGCCGAAGCGCTGGATCGGCATGTTGGCGAGCGTGAAGAGGCGGTTGAACACGATGCCGAACTTCCCGCCCAGGATGCGCTTGTAGTCGCCCTCGAGCTTGTCCTGCGCGGGCGGCAGCGACGGGCCCTGCGGGTTGTACACGAAATCGAGCGTGAGGCCGCTTTCCTCCGCGCCATAGCCCAGCGCGTTCAGCCGCCTGATGGCGGCGATGCTCTTTTCGTAGACGCCGGCGCCGCGCTGGCGGTCCACCAGCTCCTCGGTGTAGCAAGGCAGCGACGCCACGATGTCCACGCGGTTCGCGGCGAGGAACGCGGCCGTGTCCTCCTGGCCGGGCTCGAGCAGCACCGTGAGGTTGCAGCGGTCCATCACCTACACGCCGCGCATGCGCGCTCCCAGCACGAGGTGGCGAAAGTTCGGGTTCAGCTCCGGCGCGCCGCCGGTGAGGTCCAGCGCCTGCGCGCCGCTCGCGGCGAGGTAGGCCAGCACCTCGTCGGCGGTCTCGCGCGACATGGACTCGGTGCGCGTGGGCCCGGCGTTCACGTGGCAGTGAAGGCACGCCTGGTTGCAGACGTATCCCACGTTCACCTGCAGCGTCTCGAGGCGGCGCCTCGCGATGGGCGGGAAGTTCGTTTCGGCGAGCAGGGGGAGCGTGGCGTGCATGTGGGCTTTCCTTCGAATCCATCTTACCAATTGCGGCTAGACTTAAGGGCTTCCCATGGCTGGCGAGAAACCCCCTTCCCCCTTCGACGGCGCGCGCCTGGATTTCTCCGGCGCGATGAGCTACGGCGACTACCTGCGCCTGGACCTCGTGCTGGGCGCGCAGCAGCCGCGCTCGGGCGACCACAACGAGCTGCTGTTCATCATCCAGCACCAGGCCTCGGAGCTGTGGATGAAGCTCGCGATCCACGAGCTCACCGCGGCCCGCGCCCACGTCCGCCGCGACGACCTGCAGCCCGCGTTCAAGATGCTCTCGCGGGTGGCGCGGATCATGGCGCAGCTCAACCAATCCTGGGACGTGCTGGGGACACTCACGCCCGCGGAGTATTCCTCCTTCCGGGCAGACCTCGGCGCCTCGTCGGGGTTCCAGTCGTTCCAGTACCGCTCCATCGAATTCCTCCTCGGCAACAAGAACGCCGTGATGATGGAGCCCCATCGCCATCGCGCGGAATTGTTCGAAACCCTTGACGGCCTGTACCGCGAGCCTTCCCTCTACGACGAATCCATACGCGTGCTCGCCCGCCGCGGATTCAGGCTCGATCCCGGATGTGTCGAGCGCGACTGGCGCTCATTACACGCTTTCAACGAATCGGTGCGCGACGCGTGGGTCCAGGTCTATCGGGCCACCGACAGGCACTGGGATCTCTACGAGCTGGCCGAGAAGCTGGTGGACCTGGAAGACGCCTTCCGCCAATGGCGCTTCCGCCACGTGACCACGGTGGAACGCATCATCGGATTGAAACGCGGCACCGGCGGGACTTCGGGCGTGGCATACCTGCGCCGCGTGCTCGAGGTGGAGCTCTTTCCCGAGCTCTGGCGCGCGAGGACCGAGCTGTGAGCGCCGGCACCGAGATCGAGCTCAAGTTCGACCTCGCCCCGGAGGCGCGCTCGCGCTTCGCCTCCGCCGCGCCGCTCGCCGACGCGAGCCCGCATCGCACGCGCATGCGAAGCCTGTACTTCGACACGCCCGAGGGCGCCCTCGCGCGCCGCGAGATGGCGCTGCGCCTCAGGCGCGAGGGCCGGCGCTGGGTACAGACCCTCAAGGCCGGGCGCGGCGGCACCGGGGGACTGCACGAGCGCGAGGAATGGGAGCATTCGCGTCCGGGTCCCACGCTGGACCTGACGCTCCTCAGCGAGACGCCCCTCGCACGCATGCAGGACGCGACGCATGTCCGCGAGCGGCTCGCGCCCGTCTTCGAGGTGAATTTCACGCGCACCGCGTGGACCCTCGCGCCGGAACCCGGGACCCGGCTCGAGGTCGCGCTCGACGCGGGCGAAGTGGCGAGCGGCGAGCGCAGCGCGCCCATCTGCGAAGTGGAGATCGAGTGCCTCGAGGGCGACCCGGGCCGCGCGTACGACCTCGCAGCGCGCCTCATGCAGGAGGTGCAGCTGCATCCGAGCGCCGTCTCGAAGGCCGAGCGCGGCTATCGCCTCGCGCGCGGCGAAGCGCCGCGGCCGGTGAAGGCCGCGAAGATCGCGCTCGACCCCTCGATGACGCCGGTGGATGCCGCGCGCATCATCGTGGGCGCGGGAGTCGCGCAGCTGCAGGCGAACGAGGAAGGGCTGCTCCTGTCCTCCGATCCGGAGTTCGTGCACCAGGCGCGCGTGGCGATTCGCCGCACGCGCTCGGCGCTGCGGATGTTCCGCCGCGAGATCGGCGTCGAACGCTCCGAGGCATGGCACGAAGCGCTGGGCGACATCGGACGAGCGCTCGGCGCCGCGCGCGATTGGGACGTCTTCGGGACGCAGACGCTGCCCGGGGCGCTGGAAGCCTTCGGCGACGCGGCGCTCGCGCGATCGCTGCGGGCGAAGGTGGCGCACCGGCGCCGCGGCGAACGCGAGAAGGCGCGCGAGGCGATGCGATCGCCGCGGCTTTCGGCCGTGCTGCTGGAGCTCTCGCGCTGGCTCGCGCACGCCGACGGGCCCGGCGCGAACGCCCCGGCCGGCGAGACGCTCCCGCAATTCGCCGAGCGCGTGATCCGCAGGCGCCACAAGCGGCTGCTGGGCGGCGCGCTCATGCTCGCGAGCATGACGCCCGAGGAGCGCCACCGCGTGCGCGTCGAAGCCAAGCGCCTTCGCTACGGGGTCGATTCGCTCGCGTCGCTCTTCCGGCCGCGTCCGCTCGCCACTTTCGCCGCGTCGCTGGAGACGATCCAGGACACGCTGGGCGACTGCAACGATGCGGCCACTGCGCTCGCGCTCGTCGGGGAGATCGGGGCGCCCGAGGCCTTCGCCGCGTTCGCGCGCGGCTGGTTCTCGGCCCGCGCGCGCGGCGAGCCCTCGGCGCTCGAGCCCGTCGTGGCCGACATCGCGCGGCACCGCCGCTCCTGGCTGCGGAGGGCCTAGGGGACGCGACAATTGACGGCGCGCAACGTGCGCGCGCGGAGCCGGCGCAAGCTGGCCTGCCAATCCAGGGAGAAGAGCCATGTTCGAGTCCGCCGAGATCGGCCACAAGCTGAAGAAGTCCGAGTACAAGCGCGAAGAGCCCAAGCTTCGCCAGCGGCTGCTCGACCTGCAGTACGACCTGCTCAAGAACGGCTCCTTCCAGACGATCGTCCTCGTGAACGGAGTGGACGGGGCCGGCAAGGGCGAGACCGTGAACCTGCTCAACGAGTGGATGGACCCGCGCCACATCCAGACGCGCGCCTTCGGCGGGATCGAGGACGCCGAGCGCGCGCATCCCGAAATGTGGCGCTTCTGGCGCGCGCTTCCGCCGAAGGGAAGGATCGGGATCCTCTTCGGTTCCTGGTACACCGACCCGATCCTGCAGCGCGTGATGGGCAACGAGAAGCGCGCGGAGTTCGAGCGGCGCCTGCAGCGCATCCGCCACTTCGAGCGCATGCTCGTCTCGGAAGGCGCGCTGCTCGTGAAGTTCTGGTTCCACCTGTCCAAGCGCGCCCAGAAGAAGCGCCTGAAGCAGCTCTCCTCGCACAAGGACACCGCGTGGCGCGTGGGGCCGGAGGAATGGCGCCACTACGAGCACTACGACGAGTTCGTGCGCGTGTGCGAAGACGCGCTGCGCGAGACCAGCACGGGCGAAGCGCCGTGGGAGGTGATCGAGGGCAGCGACCACGAGTACCGCTCGCTCACCGCCGGGCGGCTGATCGAGCAGGCGCTGTCCACGCGCCTGAAGGGCGCGCCGCCCGTGATCTCGCCTCCGGCGCCGCCGCCCGCGCCGCCGCTCGACAAGCGCACGCTGCTCATGAGCTTCGACTACAAGCGCAGCCTCGGCCGGGAGAAGTACGCGAGCCGGCTCGTGAAGCTGCAGGGGCGCCTGAACCTGCTCGCGCGCTCGAAGAGGATGCGCGAGCGCTCCATCGTCATGGTCTTCGAGGGCATGGACGCCGCCGGCAAGGGCAGCACCATCCGGCGCATCACGCAGGCCATGGACGCGCGCTTCTACCGCGTCGTCCCCATCGCCGCGCCCACCGACGAGGAGCGCGCGCAGCCCTACCTGTGGCGCTTCTGGCGCCACGTCCCGGGCCACGGCGGCGCGGTGATCTTCGACCGCTCGTGGTACGGGCGCGTGCTGGTCGAGCGCGTCGAGGGCTTCTGCACGAGCTTCGACTGGATGCGCGCCTACTCCGAGATCAACGACTTCGAGGAGCAGCTCACCGAGGCGGGCGCGATCGTGGCGAAGTTCTGGCTCGCGATCACGCCCGCGGAGCAGCTCAAGCGCTTTCGGCTGCGCGAGAAGACTTCCTACAAGCGCTTCAAGATCACCCCCGAGGACTGGCGCAACCGGCGCAAGTGGCCCAAGTACGAGCAGGCCGTGAACGACATGCTCGAGCGCACCTCCACCGACGTGGCCGCGTGGGACGTGATCGCCTCGGACGACAAGCTCTTCGCGCGCGTCCAGACGCTCGAGCGCCTGTGCGAGCGAATCGAGTCGCAGCTGTAGGAGCGCGCCGATGGGCGTGAGCGAGCTGCTTCGCACCGAGATGGGCTGGGCCATGGGCCTTTCGCTCGTGCTCGCGCTGGCGCTGCTCGCGCTTCGTCCCGGCGACCGGCCGAGCGTTCGCAACACGCTCATCCTACTGGGCATCTGCGCGCTCGCCCTGGTGACCGTGCAGCTCACCACCGCGATGGGCGAGCGCCAGGCGGCCTCCATCGCGGCGGACGTGGCCGGCGCCCTGGCGGGCATCGCGCTCGTGCGCCTCTCGACGATGTTCGTCTTCCGCGTGATCCTGCCGGCGGTGGGGATCCGCCCCGTGGGCATCGTCGAGGACCTCGTCACCGCCGCGCTCTACGTGGGCTGGACCTTCGTGTGGCTCCGGCTCTCGGGCGTCGATCCGGCCGGCCTCGTGGCGACCTCCGCGGTCCTCACCGCGGTGATCGCCTTCTCGATGCAGAACACGCTGGGAAACGTGCTGGGCGGCGTGGTGCTGCAGCTCGACAACTCTCTTCGCACCGGCGACTGGGTGCGCGTCGACGACGTGAGCGGCCAGGTCCTGGACATCACATGGCGGCATACGAGCGTGCGCACGCGCAACGGCGAGACAGTGATCGTCCCGAACGGCTGGCTGCTGCAGAACCGGTTCGTGGTGATCGGCGCGCTCGGCGAGGCGCAGACCCCGTGGCGGCGCTGGGTGCGCGTGAACGTGGACATCGCCATCGAGCCGCAGCGCGTGTGCGCCGTGCTGGAAAGCGCGGTGAAGGACGCGCGCATCGATCGCGTGGCGCAAAGTCCCGCTCCCAACGCGGTGATGATGGAGATCGGGCCCGGCTTCGGCGGCTACGCGCTTCGCTACTGGCTCACGGACCCGCTGCACGACGACTCGACCGACAGCGTGGTGCGCGCGCACGTGATCGCGGCCCTCGCCCGCAACGCGATGCCGCTCGGCGTTCCCCACCAGCAGGAGCTCGGCGTGCGCGACGACGACGCGCATCGCGCGCTCGAGCAGGCGCATGAGCGCGAGCTGCGCCTCGCCGCGCTCGCCGCGGTGGACCTCTTCAGCCCGCTCACGGCCGAGGAGCGCGCCACGATCGCCGGCCACCTGGTGTACGCGCCTTTCCTGGCGGGCGACATCATGACGCGCCAGGGCGCGACCGCCCATTGGCTCTACCTCATCATCAGGGGCGAGGCCGACGTGTGGATCGACACCGCCGCGGGCCGCAAGCCCATCGCCACCATCGGCGCGGGCAGCGTCTTCGGCGAGATGGGCATGCTCACGGGCGAGCCGCGCCGCGCGAGCGTGAGCGCGCGCACGGACGTGATGTGCTATCGCCTCGACAAGTCGGGCTTCGAGCAGATCATCCGCGATCGCCCCGACGTGGCCGACGCCATTTCCCAGGTGCTCGCCACGCGCGAGTCCGAGCTCGAGGCGCTGCGCGCGATCGGGGCGGCGCGCAACCAGCCGCCCCCGCCGCACGCCGACATCCGCGCGCGCATCCGCTCCTTCTTCGGCCTTTCCTGAAATCGACGCTCAAGCGAGCGTGAGGCGGATGCGGTTGCGCCCGTACACGTACGCGTAGTCGGCGCTCGCCGTGAGCCCGTGCGCGAGAAGCACGCCCAGGCCCCCTTCGCGCCGGGTGTCCGCGAGCGCCTCGAGCATCTCCTTCGTGGCACGCGAGAACGGGTTGAAGGGGCCGGCGAAGTCCTCGTACGTGAGCGAGACCTCGCCGCCGGAGGCCGTGAGCGTGATCCAGATGGGAGCGTCGCTGCCGCCGCGGTGGCCGTGCTTCACGGTGTTGAGGAAGAGCTCCTCAAGGACCAGGTTCGCCTTGAGGCAGCGCTCGCGGTCGATTTGTGCGCTGCCACAAAAGCCCTCCACGAAGGCGCGCGCCTCCTTCCACCGCTCCAGCCGGGAAGGAAACATCCCCATTCGCGTAGTGACAAGGTTCACAGGCAGCCTCCTCGCGGATTTGGCATGATAGGGCGGTAAATCGACATCCGTCGAGGGGAGATTCGTCATGCGCAAGGCGTGGATCATTGTCGCGGCCCTGGCGGTCGCGGCACCGGCGATGGCGGCCGACAGCATCGGCCTCGTCAAGGTTTCGAAGGGCAACGTGTCCATCCAGCGCGGCTCGGAGAAGCTTCCGGCCGGCGTGGGCGCCTCCTTGCAGGCTTCCGACACGATCGTCACCGGCGCCGACGGCTCCGCGGGCATCACCTTCACCGACAACAGCCTCGTGTCGGTCGGCCCGAACAGCGTTTTCTCGATCGACAAGTACAGCTTCGACTCGACCACCCACCAGGGCGAGTTCGCCGGCAACCTGAAGCAGGGCCGCCTCGCGGCGGTGTCCGGCAAGATGGTGAAGCAGTCGCCCGAGTCGATGACGATCCGCACGCCGTCCGCGATCATGGGCGTGCGTGGAACGGAGTTCGTGGTCCAGGTCGAGAAGTAGGTTCCGCGATCTTGAAAGCTCTCGCGCTCCTCGCCGCGGCGGCGCTCGTCGCCGCGTGCGCCAACCAGCCCAAGCAGGTCGCGCCCGAGCTCTTCGCGGTGGTGCCCGCTCCCGACGGCCACATCGGCACCATCGTCGTGCGCCCGGCGAGCGGCGGCGAGACTGTCATCCACACCGCCTACGGCGCCGAGCGCATCAAGAGCGACGGCAGCATCGAGCAGGCGCGGATGAGCGAAGGCGAGATCAAGCAGGCGTTCGCCGAGACGCTCGCGGCGCTGCCCGGCAAGCCCACCTCGTTCACGCTCTATTTCCTCCCGGACAAGGACGAGCTCACGCCCGAATCGAAGGTGGAGCTGGAGAAGATGCTCGCCGAGCTCAAGAGCCGGCCGCTGCCCGACATCGTGGTGATCGGCCACACGGATACCGTGGGAAGCCTCTCCTACAACGACAAGCTTTCCCTCGCGCGCGCCGAGCGCGTGCGCGAGATGATCATCTCGCTGGGCATCCCCGCCGAGCGCATCCAGGCCGCGGGCCGCGGCAAGCGCGAGCTGCTCGTGCCCACGGACGATAATGTGTCCGAGCCGCGCAACCGCCGCGTGGAGATCGACGTCCGCTAGTCGCGGCCGGCATCGCCGGCCCAGCGCACCGCGAGCAGCGTGATGTCGTCGGCGGGCTCGGCGCCCGCGGAAAAGCGCTTCACCTCTTCGTTCACCTTCCTCACCAGCTCCTCCGGACCCACGCCCTCGGGCAGCCACGAGAGCGCCGTGCGCAGCCGCTCCACTCCGAAGAACTCGCGCGACGGATTCATCGCCTCGGTGGCGCCGTCGGTGACGACGCACATCCACTCGCCGGGCTCGAGCTTGCGCATGCCGGTCGGATACTGGAAGCCCGGCACCACGCAAAGCGGCGGCCCGCCCGGGATCTCGAAGCGCTCGGGCGCGCCGTGCGCGGTGCGCACGAACGGCGGCTCGTGGCCGGCGTTGGAGAACTCCAGCTCGCCCGTGGCGATGTCGAGGATGCCCGCGAACGCGGTCACGAAGAGCTGCTCGGGATTCTCGTGCTCGATCTCGTCCTGCGCGCGCGAGAGCACCGTGCCGACGCTTCCGCCGCGAAGCGCCGCGCTCTTCAGGTGCGACTTCACCGACGCCATGAAGAGCGCCGCCGGCAGCCCCTTGCCCGACACGTCGGCCACGACGAAGAAGGCGTGGGTCGCGTCGATCATGAAGCAGTCGTAGAAATCCCCGCCCACGGTGCGCGCGGGCTCGAGCAGCGCCGCGAGGCGGAAGCGCCGCTCGTTGCCGACGGCCTCCTTCGGATCGGGCAGCAGCCCCATCTGGATGCGCCGCGCCGCATCGACCTCGCCCGCCATGCGCGCGGCCGCCTCGCGCAGCTGCCGGCGCTGCCGTTCCGTCTCCGAGAGCGTGCCCACCACGACGCTGCCGAACACGGCGAGCGTTCCGATCGCGGGCCATGCCCAGTCGAACAGCAGCGAGTAGTGGCGGAAGAGCACGATCCCGATGAGGAAGCTCGTGAGCACGAGCACCACCACGAGGTTGATGCCCTGCAGCGCCGAAAGGCGCGGGATGAACCAGATGAGGATGAGCCCCGAGAGCACGAGCAGCGCCGCTTCCGAATACGCCATGGCCGCGGGCCGCACGAGCGACACGCCGTTGAACAGGTTCTCGATCACCTGCGCGTGCATCGTGACTCCCGGCACGAACTCGCCGAGGGGCGTGGTCTTGTAGTCCTGCACGCCCAGGCCGCTGATGCCGATCAGCACGACCTTGTCGCGGATGAGGTCCGGGTCGACCTTGCCGTCGAGCACGCGCGCGGCCGACACGTATCGCGCGTTGTCGCCGTGGCTGATGCGAAGCCACGCCGTGCCGTCGTCCTGCATGCGCGTCACGATGTCGCCGAAGCGCATGGTGATGAGGCCCGCGGGCGCGTCCTCCAGGCGGATGCCCGCGCCGAGGGCCACGCGCAGCGCCTCGACGCCCAGCGCGGGCACGATGGCGCCCTGCACGCGCTCCACGAGCGGCACGACGCGCACCACTTCCTGGGCGCTGCCCGAATCGAGCAGCCCCCGGCCGGCGGCCGCCTCGTCGAGGACCGCCACGTTGCCGATGTGTCCGCCGAAGCTTCGCAGGTTGTCGGCGCGCTCGCCCTTCACGATCACGGGCGCCGCGCGCGGCGCCGAGGGGAAGCGCGCATCGGCGGAATCCTGCGAGCCGATGCCTAGCACCACGTTCTTTCCCCTGATGGCGTTGGCGAGGACCTGGTCGTTCGACGGAAGCGCGCGCAGCGCCTGCGCGAGGTTCGTGGGGAGGATCGGCAGCTCGTCGGCGATCGTCCCCGGCGAGAAGCGGTCGGGCTCGCCGTAGATGATGTCCAGGCCGATGGCCGCGGGCTGGTTCCCGGACAACCGCGTGATCAGCTCGGCCATGCGCGTGCGCGGCCACGGCCACTGGCCGTACTTCGCGAGCGCCTCCTCGTCGATCATCACGAGGGCCACGGGATCGGCCACGCGCTCCAGCGGGAACATGCGCTGGTAGCCGTCGAACACGACGTTGCGAAGCGAGGCGGGATACGGCGTGAAGAGGAGGAAGAGCGCGAGCGCCGCGAGGAGCACCAGGGCGAGAACCCGCAGGCCCCGCAGCGTGTTCAGAGATCGATCTCCAGGCCGTCGTAGGCCGCGGAGACCTTGAGCGCCTGGTCGCCGCGCGTGAGCTCCTCGAAGCGGCGCGCTTCCTTGAGCAGGCCCTCGAGGGTGGCGTCGTTGTTGGCCGGCTCGTGGTGGAAGAGCACGAGGTGCTTGGCGCGCGCCATCTGGCAGAGCTCGACGCCCACGATGTTGCTCGAGTGGCCCCAGTCGGCCTTCACGCTGATCGCCTCGGCGAGGGCGTACATCGCGTCGAAGATCACGCAGTCGGCGTCGCGGAAGAAATTCGCGAACGCCTCGGCCTCGGCGCGGTTCTCGAGCTTGTGCTCGGAGTCGGTGGAGTACACCACGCTCCTGCCGTCGCGCTCGAAGCGGTAGCCGTAGGAGTCGCCCGAATGCAGCTGCAGGTGCGGCGTGACTGTGAGCGCTCCCACCTTCTGCGGCTTGTCCACCTCGAGCTTCACGAACTCGATCTTCGCCGCGAGCTGCGTGAAGTCCACGGGGAAGCACGGCTCGCGCATCTGCATGCGGTAGGCATCCTCGAGCACCGCGTGCACTCCGTGGATGCGGATCGTCGTTCCGGGGACGTACGCGGGCCCGAAGAAGGGAAAGCCCATGATGTGGTCCCAGTGCACGTGGGACTGGAAGATGTTCACGACGGCGGGCTTGCGCGCCTGGCGCGCGAGCACGTGGCCGCCGAAGGGGCGCGCGCCGCTGCCCATGTCGCACACGTAGTACTCGTCGCCCGGCGCCTCGATCTCGACGCACGGCGTGTGGCCGCCGAACGTGTGGGTCAAGTTGAAGTCGAGCTCGCTGGCGGCGTAGGCGTGCGCCTCCTCGTAGCTCTCGAACGTGCGCCCCGAGGCCTGCACCAGCGCCTGGGCGAGCTTGTCGCGGATGTCCGCCGCCGTCAGCGCGACCGGGATGGAACCGCGGGTTCCCCAGAACCGGACGCGCATGGGCTCATCCCTTCTCGAATGCGGCGGACGCTTCGGCGCCTACCGCCCCCATCGCCTCGCGCACCGAAGGAAACACCTGGAACACGAGGTTGAAGTGGGAGATCTCGAAGATTTCCTTCACCATCGGCTGCAGCGCCGCCACGAAGATGCGCCCGTGCTGGCTCTTGGCCTTGCGCGAGGCGAGCATGAAGCAGCGCAGCCCGGCGCTCGACACGTACTCGAGCTTCGAGAGGTCCAGCACGATCGCGCCGCCGTCGTGCGCGTTCGATTCGACGTGGGACATGAGCTTGCCCGTGAATTCGGTGCACGTGTCCTGGTCGAGGCGTCCCTCCACGTGGAGTACGTCGGCATTGGCGTAGCGCCGGGAGGTGACGTTCATGTTGTAGTAGTTCTGACGGCAGGCGCGCCTATTGTGTCACAGCCTTTGCTCCCGGAAGAACCCCAGCTTTTCCTGGGCCGCGCGGTCCGAATACGAGAAGAGGGTCCAGTGCTCCTCCGCCCCCAGCGTGTAGGGCGCCCAGCCCGGCACCACCGCGACGTCATGGGGCCGCAATTCGAGGACCTTCCCGCCCGTCTCGATGCGCCCGCTGCCTTCCACGCAGGCGAAGACCATGCTGTCGGTGGAGCGATAAGGCTTCGTGACAAAGCCGGCGGGCAGCGAACGGATCATCGCGGCGATGGTGGGCATCGCCCAGCCGCCGTCCACGGGATCGGTGTAGCGCATGAGATAGCCCAGGTGCGGATCGGGCGCGCCCGCGCGCGCCATGCCGTCCAGGGCCGCGCGGGCGCGCGAGTACGGGAAATGCAGCAGCCCGCCGAAGCGCGCCTCGGGCGGCTTCCATGCGTCATGGTCTTCGCGGAACGACGTGTTGAATCCCTGCACCATCGGGATGTCGAGGCCGTCGAGCCACACCATCGGATCTCTCGTCTCGTTGCCGTGCGTGTGCCAGCGCCACGCGGGAGTGACGATGAAGTCTCCCGGATGCATGACGACCTTCTCGTCGTCGATCGTGGTGTACGCGCCCGCGCCTTCGACGATGAACCTGAGCGCCGATTGCGTGTGGCGGTGCGCCGGCGCGATCTCGCCCGGCATGATGAGCTGCAGGCCCGCGAAGAGCGTGGGCGTCACGCGCGAGGCGCCGCGGAACGCCGGATTCTCGAGGATGAGGACGCGCCGCTCGGCCTCCTCGGCGCTGATGTGCGCGGCCGATTCCATGAGGTGGGGACGCACCTGCGCGTAGCGCCAGAGGTGCACCTCGCCCGGGGCGGGCTCGCGCCGCACGAGCCCCTTCAGGCGCGTCCACAGCGGCGCCAGCGCGAGCGGCTCGATGCGCTCGTAGAAGGCGTTGCGCAGCGCTTCGGGGTCCCGGGTGTTCATAGGCAGCTCTCCACGCGCCATCCGTACAGCCATTCGACCGCATCGTAATACCTTTCGGGGGTGCGGCCTTTCCACAGGTCGTTGCGCACGAGGCGCTCCACGCCCTTCGCATGGTAGAGGCGCCCCATCTCGCGCACCATCAGCACGACGCGCGCGGCACGCGTGACACGCGCCTTCTCGTAGCGCCTGAACGCGGCGGCGAAGTCGCCCGGGTGCGCGCGCACCGCTTCGCCGAGCGTCACCGCGTCTTCGAGCGCCATGCACGCGCCCTGCGCGAGGTACTGCATCATGGGGTGCGCCGCGTCGCCCAGCAGCGTCACCCGATCGAAGGACCACGTCGCGATCGGCTCGCGATCGGCGGTGGCCCAGCGCTTCCAGCTCCTGGGAAGGTCGAGGAGCTGCCGTGGCCGCTCGCCGATGCCGTCGAAATAGGACAGCACTTCCTCGCGGCTGCCTTCGGTCACGCCCCACTCTTCCGCCTTGCGGCTGTGGAACGTGACGACGACGTTGTACTGGCCGCCGCCGCGCAGCGGATAGTGCACAAGGTGGCAATCGGGACCGGCCCAGAGGCACGGGGCATTGAGCTTCAGGTTCGATGGGAAATGGGCCACGTCCACGACGGCGCGATAGACCACGTGGCCCGTGACGCGATGCGGGTCTCCCACGTATTGCGCCCGAACGTTGGACTTCACGCCGTCGCAGCCCACGAGCGCGGCACCGCGATGCTCGTGGCCGTGCTGGTCGATCGCCGTCACGCCGCCCGCGTCCTGCATGACACGCTCGACGCGCGTGGAAGTGAGGAGCTCGACGCCGCTAGAAGCCCGCACGGCCTCGAGGAGCGCGCCGTGCACGTCGGCGCGATGGCACACGGCGTAGGGATTGCCGAAGCGCTTCCGGAAGGCTTCGCCCACGGGCATGTTGCCCACTTCGGACTCGTCGATGGCGTCCATCATGACGAGGCGCTCGACATACACCGCGTCGCCTCGCGCGCGCTCGCCGATGCCCAGCGCGTCGAATGCCGAGAACGCATTGGGACCCAGCTGGATGCCCGCGCCGATCTCGCCGATGGACGACGACTGCTCCATCACCTTGACGGCAATGCCCTGGCGCGCGAGTGCCAGCGCCGCGGCGAGGCCACCGATGCCGCCGCCGGCGACGAGTACGGGAAGGGACGAGGGATGCGCCATGTCCGGGATCTCGCGGTCGAGATTAACCGAACCTGGCGCGGCGTTCAGCCACTGAGGGGATCAGCGAGCGGGGAAGTTGGTGGCCTGGGGCGGAATTGAACCACCGACACATGGATTTTCAGTCCACTGCTCTACCAACTGAGCTACCAGGCCGGAAAGCCTGAAATTATAACCGTTTCGACCGTGCCGAAGCCACTGTCGGCCCCCCGCGGGCTCACCGGGGCAGGAGCTCCGCGGCGAGCGCCCGGCGATCCTCTTCGTTGAGCCCGGGACTGAAGCGCAGCAGGCGATCGAGGATGTCCTCGGTCTCGAAATAGGGCTTGCGGCACGCGAGATGGATGAATCCGCCCGGGGAGAAGTTGCCTTCCTCGTGGAAGACGAGCCGCACGCGCCACGCGCCCTTCTCGATCATCTCCTTGCAGTGGCGGCAGCGCGCCTGGCTCGAGGGCGAACGCTCGGCCCCGTCGATGCGCGGCACGCGGCGATGCTCGATGCCGAATCGCGCGGCGCGCTCGAGGCCTTCGCGATCGGCGACCTCTCCCGTCGCCGCGGCGATGCCGTCGAGCAACTCCTGCGGGATCTTGTACGCGGCACAGAGCGGATGGAACCAGTGCGTGACCTCGCCCTCGGCGAAGGGATTGGGCAGGCGCTCGCCGAAGCGGATCTCGCCCTTGGGCAACGCCTGCCTGCAACCGCGGCACTTGGCGCGGCCGCTCGCTGCCGGCTCGAAGACGTGGGGCATGGCCGGATTGTCCCGCATAATCGCGGCCAGCATGAAACGCTACCTCTCGGTGGACGCGCTTCGCGGCGCGGCGGTCGCGTCGATGATCGTCGTGAATACGCCCGGCGACTGGAACCACGTCTATGCGCCGCTGCTGCATTCGGAGTGGAACGGATTCACGCCGACGGACCTCGTGTTTCCGCTGTTCCTCTTCATCGTGGGCGTGTCGATCGCGCTGGCGCCGGCGGCCGATTCCCGGTCGATCCTCACGCGCGCGATGCGGATCGTCGTGCTTGGCCTTGCGCTGAACGCGCTCGCCTGGTGGCTCCTCGACCGGCCGGCGTTGCGCCCGTGGGGCGTGTTGCAGCGCATCGGCATCTGCTACGCGGCGGCGG
>Ga0335070_10005130_pt1 | contig 15386 bp, 14 predicted proteins | sample Lox_Sample_13_FD_206722 | JGI IMG/M metagenome (GOLD analysis project Ga0335070, IMG submission 206722) | Soil microbial communities from Loxahatchee National Wildlife Refuge, Florida, United States - Lox_Sample_1.3 | ecosystem: Environmental > Terrestrial > Soil > Wetlands | place: USA... | reverse complement strand
TGTACCCGCGCCCCGCCATGCAGGCGCTGAACGCGCGATTGTAGTTGGCACGGCCCTGCGCCAGGGCGTTTTGCTGCTGCGCCTGATACGCCTGCTGCTGCTGCTCCTGCTGCTGCATCTGCTGCTGTCGCTCCTCGTTGGCGTGCGCCCGGCGAATCAATCCAAAGAGGCCGCCAACTGCGGCGCCGATGGCGGCGCCCTCTCCGGCATTTCCGCCGATCGCGCCACCCACGGCCCCCAGCGCAGCTCCGCCCGCGCCATACGCGAGCGCGCCCCCGGCCAGCGACTGCTGGGGAGGCGGCGAGTACATGGGCGGCGGCGGCGGCATGGCCACGCGGGGATTCGCGGGATCGAAACCGGTCTGCTGCACGGCCCAGCTGTAGCACTGTCCCCGGTCCGATTCCTCCTGCTGCGGAGACTGGCCGCGCTGCGGATAGATGTAGGGCTGGTACGAAGGAGGTGGCGGCGGCGCGTAGGCCGGCGGCGGTGGCGCGTAGGCCGTGGGCGGCGGACCGTAGGCGGGCGGTGGTGGCGGTGGAGCATAGGCAGGCATGGGAGGCGGCGGAGCCACCGGCGGCTGATAGATGCCGGCATCGCCGAACTGCCCCTGCCCGGCGCAGCCGACGGCCAACTGAGCGAAGATCAGGACCGCACCGTACCGCTTGAGCATGCCGTGGTCATCCCCCCTTCGAGGCGTGGGGCGCCTCAACACCCCGAGGCCAGGCACTCTAAGGCAGCGCACACTGGCCGAAGATCACGAACCCTTCGCCGTCCCCGGTGATCGCCGCCGACATCCTGCCGGTGGTCTCGTTGATCAGCGCCGTCCATCCCCGCTCGCCGTCGGCCCCGCTCAGCGTCATCCGCCCGTTCGCGTGGTCGACGCTGCGAATGGTGGACTCTCGTCCCTTCTCCGCCTCGAGGTTGCGCATCTTCATGGCCTTGACGTCAATCCGGAAAAGGGGTGGAAAATTCACGCGCTCCGGATGGCGGCGCTGGCACTGACCGTCCGCATCGCACTCGGCTACCGCCAGGGCCGCGCAGATCATGGGCGTCGACCCGTCGTAGCGGCCGGCCGCATCCGCCCGCATGGACAACGCGCTCGCCGCCATGAACCCGAACGCCAGCACGACTGCCCCAATCGGTCTCCGAGTCCTCATCAGCGCACCGTGTAGCCACGCGCCGACATGCAGGCGCCGAACGCGCGCTCGTAGTTCTGCCGTCCCTGGGCCATGGCGCTCTGCTGCCGCTGCGCGTACATCGCCTGCTGCTGTTGCTGCATCTGCATCTGCTGCTGCTGCTCCTCCTCGTACCGCATGCGCCGGATGCCGCCGAAGAGGGCGCCCACCCCGGCGCCGATGGCCGCGCCTTCGCCCGCGTTCCCGCCGATGGCGCCGCCCACCGCGCCCAGCGCCGCGCCGCCTGCCGCGCCGCGGAGCATGCCGCCTTGCGGAGACGGCTGCTGCGGATAGTACGCCGGCGGGGGCGGCCCCACGTTGACCTGGGGATTCGCCGGATCGAAGCCGGTCTGCTGCACGGCCCAGCTGTAGCACTGGCCCTTGTCGAGTTGCTCCTGCTGAGGCGGCTGCCCGCGATCGGGGTAGATGTAGGGCTGGCCCCAGGTCGCGTGCGGTACCGTCACAATGGCAGCACCCAGCAGACAGACCATGAAGCGGGTACCGACCTCGAGCATGCGCCCTGTCTCCAGATGACCTCCGGGTCAGCGTCGACGCGTCGCCCACAGCCGCGCCACCGGGCGAATGGTAGCACACGCGCGCGTGCGGGCCCGTTCAGAAGCGCGTGGAGCCGCTCGAGGGATCGCGACTCGTCCCCGAATTGGGTTATCATGCGGCCGGAGTCGCGACCGTCACGAGGACGCCCGCCAGGAGGCGGGCCATTTCGCTCATCCGCTCCGACCGGAGGTGCACGCGGTGAGATCCGACCACTATCGGAGCCCATGGAAACCATCCTGATCGTCGACGACGAGCCTGAGGTCATGGCCCTGGCCGCAAGCCTCCTGCGGGAGGAAGGCTATACGATCATCGCCACCGGCGATCCGCGGGAGGCGCTCCGGATCGCCCGCGCGCGGCCCGAGCGGATCGATCTCCTCCTCACCGATGTGGTCATGCCCGGCATGAACGGGCGCGAGCTGGCGGGCCGGCTGCGCGTCTTCCGTCCGGGCATCAAGATCCTCTTCATGTCCGCGCACAACGTCGAGACGGTGGAGAACTACGGCATCCGGCTGGCGCCGGGCGAGCCGTTCGTCGTGAAGCCCTTCGCGGTGGCGGACCTGGCGGAGAAGGTCCGCGCCGTGCTCCATGACCACCTACCCGTCGCCGGGCCGCACGGCGCCCCCGTCACCCGGAGGGAGTGAGAGAGCAACTCCACCATGGCGAACTCACCAGAACAGCCCGTCAAGGTGTATCGCGCCGCGGACGCTCCCCCCAGGGCGCTCGCCGGCGAGCTGGTGGCCGTGCTCGGCTACGGGCATCTCGGCCGCACCGCCGCTCTCAACCTCCGGGACTCGGGCATCAAGGTCCGCGTGGGCAACCGGGAGGACACCTACGCGGAGCAGGCGCGCGCCGAGGGCTTCGAGGTGATCCCGCTCGCGCAGGCCGCCGCGGACGACGTGATCTTCGTGCTCCTCCCGGACGAGGTCATTCCCGAGGTGTTCGAGCGCGACGTCGCTCCCGCTCTCCGCCCCGGCGCCGCGATCGCGTTCGGCTCCGGCTATAGCCTGGCCTTCGATCTGATCCAGCCGCCCGCGACCGTCGACGTGCTCCTGGTGGCGCCCCGCATGGCCGGCACCACGGCCCGCACCCGCTTTGTCGCCGGTGAAGGCTTCTGGGGCTGCGTCGGGGTCGAGGCCGACCGCAGCGGCCGCGCTCGCGAGCGCATGCTGGGCCTGGCCGACGGGCTCGGCGTCCTGCGGGCCGGCGCTGTCGAGATGACGGCCAAGGCCGAGGCCTCGCTCGATCTCTTCGTGGAGCAGACCATGGGCGCGCTCCTCGGCACCGCCGTCATGGCGGCCTTCGAGGTCGGGCAGGAGGCGGGCATCCCGCCCGAGGCGCTGGTGATGGAGATGTACATGTCGGGCGAGATGGAGAACGTCTTCCGCGCCTTCCGCGAGATCGGATTCTTCCGGTCGTCGGGAGACCATGGGCCGACCGCCGTGTACGGCGGCATGATGCGCACCTTCGAGATGGACCGGGACGGGATCATGACGGTGTTCCGGTCCATCCTGGAAGACATCCGGAACGGAGGCTTCGCCCGGCGCTTCCAGGAAGAGGCGAAGAACGGCTATCCGATGCTCGAGGTGGCGCGCAACATGATCGACGGTCCCATGCCGATCACCGACGCCGAGAGCCGACTGCGCCGGCTCGCGGACTCTTCTCCCGCTGGATCGGAGTCGTCAGAGAAGGCCTGAGGCGGGCGGACGCGATCGCCGGCTCGAAGTGAGCGCACCGGAGGCGGTCCGAGGGAGCCACGGATCATGAACCCGGATGCCGTGTGGAAGGCGCCGGTGACGGCGGCCGAGCTTGCGGACCGGATCGAGGCTCAGAGCAGGGCGGCGCTGCCCATCCGCGAGATCCGCACCGATTCCCTCGAGGACTACTGGAGGGAGTGGTCGGCCATCCAGTCGACACCGGACGGGGACCCGCTGGAGATCTACCCGCCCGTCCTGACCGACGACTTCACCTGGATCCAGAAGGGTGAAGGCCTGCTGCGCCTGCCGGACGGCAGCCGCTGGATCCTGGCGAGCGCCCGGCTCGTGCGCCAGAGAGGACGGGAGCCCAATGCGTTCCTTCGCCGGCTGCATGCCCTCCTCCTCGAGCACGAGCGGCTCCGGCGCCCTCACGCCCCGGCGCGGACAACGATCGTGCTCGATGCAGACACGCTCGACGTGCGAAGAGTGTTCTGCACCGACTGCCGCGACTGGCGCGACCTCCAGGCCGACGCGGAAGAGGCCGACCGGACGCTGGGGCCGTGGCCGGCCGGGGCCGAATCTCGGCCGGCGGGCTAGTCCCCGCCCGCGTGCCTCACTCCGGGCGGAGCGCCCGGCCGGCGGACAGCACGGCCACGCCCGACATGACGGCCAGGCCCACGAGAATCGGCCGGTAGCCTCCCCACGCGGCGTAGGCCACACCGATGCTCACCGGCGCCACGGCACGCGCGAGCGTCGACCATACCGAGAGCGCGCCGGCGATCGCGCCGTAGTGGGTGCGGCCCCAGAGGTCGGCGACCAGCGAGGCGCGCACGAGCGTCGCCATGCCGTTGCTCATCCCGGAGAGGACCACGAAGCTGACGAGACCTCTGAGGCCGTGGTCGCCCCACAGAACGAGAAAGGCCACGCTCTGGCACGCGAGGATCAGCATGGTCACCGCGCGCGCGGACAGGCGCGTGCGGAGCGGCGCGAAGACGATGCGGCCCACCACCTGCATGGCGCCCACGAGGCCGATCATCGTCGCCGCGAAGGTCGGCGGATAGCCCCACTCGATCAGCATGGGCACGGAGTGGAGGCTGATGCCGGCATGCGCGAACGACTGGATGAGGAACGCGAGGGCGAGGAACCAGAAGGTGGCGGTGCGGAGCGCCGAGCGGGCGTCGAGGTCCGGCGCCACGTGGGCCGCCCCTTCCGGCGGGTCGGCGAGGGGGGGCGGCGCGTCATCCGCGGCCGGCGCGCCGCGCAGCAGGAGCGCATGCATGGGAATGGTGGTGACGCCCAGGAACGCCGCGAGGAGCAGGACCGCCTGCCGCCAGCCGACTGAGCCAGCCAGCCAGCTCGTGATGGGATTGAAGATGGTGCTGGCGAGCCCGGCCGCCAGCGTCAGGATCGTGAAGCCGCGCTCCCGGTCGTGCACGAACCACTTGGCGAGCACGGCGAAAGCCGGCTCGTAGAGGACTGCCGCCATCGTGACGCCGACGGCCGCCCACACGAGGTAGAGCGCGGGCAGGCTGTCGACATGCGCCCACGCGACGAGCAGCACCGTGCCCGCGCACGAGCCGAGCGTCATCATGAGGCGGGCGCCGCCGCGGTCGACCCAGCGGCCCGCCGGCACGGCGCCGACCGCCGCCACCAGCAGCGCGATGGAGAAGGCGGCCGCGCTCTGCGCGCGCGACCAGCCCATCTCCCGCTCCATCGGCGCCAGGAGGACGCCGAAGCCGTAGTAAAGGATGCCCCAGGAGATCGTCTCGGTCACGGACAGCGTCGAGAGGATCACCCAGCGGTAGCCCGGCGCCTTCGCCACCCGCCCCGCGGATCCGGTCACGGCACCATCGAGGGGACGCCCATCGCCGGGCGATCGTGACAGAGCCCTCGATCCAGGTCAAACGGCAGACCGGAAGGCGCCTCTCGCACTACAATGCCCGGGTGTCCCGCCCACCCCTGATCCCGGCGCGGTCGAGGCTGATCGCAACGATCGAGCGACCGGGAGAACGGCCGCCGTCCCTCCGCCGGACCATCGCGGACTTCGGCAGCGTGTACGGCACGAGCGCGCTGGCCGGGTTCATCTTCGCGGCCACCGGCCCCGTGGCCATCATCCTGACCATCGCGACGCGGGGCGGGCTCGGGCCGTCGGACGTCGCCTCGTGGCTCTTCGGCGGCTTCCTGATGAACGGCGTCATCAGCATCGCCTTCTCCTGGTGGTATCGCCAGCCGCTCGTCCTGCTCTGGTCGATTCCGGGCACCGTGCTCGTCGGTCCCGCGCTCACGCACCTGACCTTTCCGGAGATCATCGGCGCCTTCCTCGCCACGGGCGCGCTCATGCTGGTCCTGGGCCTGAGCGGCTGGGTCCGTCGCTGCATGGACGCGGTGCCCTTGCCCGTCGTCATGGGCATGGTGGCCGGCGTGTTCCTCCGCTTCGCGCTGGACCTCATCTACGCGCTGCGCGATCGCTTCTGGATCGCGGCGCCCATGGTGGTCGTGTTCCTGGCCGTGAGCGCCGCCCGCGGGCTCGCCGCGCGCGTGCCGCCCCTCATCGCGGCCTTGATCGTGGGCGGCGCGATCGTGGTGGCGCAGGGCGACTTCCATCCGGCGGCCGGCGGGATGGTCGTCCTCGCGTGGCCGAACCTGCATGCGCCGGTCCTGGCCTGGCAGGCCATGATCGAGCTGGTCATCCCGCTCGCGATCGCCGTCCTGGTCGTCCAGAACAGCCAGGGCATCGCCGTGCTCCGCGCGGCCGGCCACCGGCCTCCCATCAACTCGATCACGGCAGCGTGCGGCGCGATGTCGATGCTCACCGCCTGCACGGGCACTGTATCGACCTGCCTCACCGGGCCCGTCAACGCCGTCATCTCGGGCGCCGGCGAGCGGCGGCGCCAGTACACTGCGGGCATCGCGGTGGGCCTCCTGGCCATCGGATTCGGGCTCTTGTCCCCGAGCGTGACCCGGCTCATGCTGGCCACACCGCACGCCTTCGTTGCCGCGCTCGCGGGCCTGGCCATGCTGCGCGTGCTGCAGGCGGTCTTCGCGACGGCCTTCTCCGGACGATTCACCCTGGGCGCGCTCGTCGCCTTCATCGTCACCGTGGCCGACGTCACGATCGCGAACGTCGGCGCCCCCTTCTGGGGCCTCGTCTTCGGCTTCGCCGTCTCCTGGCTGCTCGAGCGCGGGGATCACGCGCCGCCCGCCGCCTGAGGAGCGGCCCGGGCGCGTCAGTTCGCGGTGCCGAGGGAGCGGAGCATCTCGCGCGCCCGCGGCACTTCCACGAGCTGCCACCGGGAGCGATCTTCCGGAGCGGGCTCGTCGAGCACCCCCTGGAGCTCCTGGCGCGCCTCGGGGATCCGACCCTGGTTGATGTAGAGCTTGGCCAGCTCGATGCGGCCGCCCGAGCGATGCGGGGCGAGCCGCTTCGCCGTCTTGAAGTGCTCCTCGGCCTTCGCCTTGTCGCCGCCCAGGATGGCGGGAATCTCCCGGTTGAGGCTGCCCGCCATGATGTGCGCGTCGACGTTGTTGGGATCCAGGCGCAGCACGGTGTCCACCTCGCGCCGGATGGTATTGAGCGTGATCAGCGAGCGGAAGAGCCCCTTCACCTGCGCCCAGCTGCCGAGGTTGATGGCCAGCCAGAGGTGCGCGTCCGGGTCGTCGGGCGCGCGGGCGATGGCGCGCTCGGCCGCGCCGCGGCCCTTCTCGTACGCGGCGAGCCGCGCCTCCTCCGTCTCCGTGCGGTTCTCCGCGTAGAGGTACCACGCGCGGGAGAGCAGCACGAGGGCGCGCACGTCGGTCGCGTCGCGGGCCACGGCAGCTTCCAGGAGGTCGCGCGCGCGGTCGATGCGCGTGATGTCCTCGCGGTAGCTGCCGAGGAGCGCGCGGGCCTGCTCCGCGGGCGGCGGCTGGGCGGACCCGGCGGGCGGGACGGCGAGCACGACGGCGAGCCCGGCCGCCATGCCCAAGGCGCGCCAGGGCCGGGCACGCCGCAGCATTCTCGCGACGATGCTCGCGCGCATCCCGGCCAATCTAGCACGGCCAAAATCGACGGCCCGCGGAATTGACGGCCGCGAGCGCGTGCGGCTAAGATCGAGGCCGCATGCGAGGTGGATGACCGCCATGAGCAAGCCGCTGACGGTCGACCAGGTCAACTACCTGAACGTCGGCCTCATGATCGCCGCCGCCATCGTCGCGTTCCGATGGCCGTTCGAGACCTTCCTCTTCGCGTACATCGTGCTCGGGCCCCTCCACTACCTGACGGAGATCTCCTGGCTGCACGATCGCGGCTACTTCACGAAGCGGAAGCGCGACTACCTCGCGCTGGTCGCCGCCGCCGCCGTCGTGACGATCGTGTCCTTCGTCCCCATCGTCCACCCACCGCCGGGCACCATCGTCGCCGTCTCCTTCGCCGCCTTCGCGACGGCCCTCGTCTTCGTCCTCACGGACCGCGTGTCCATGCGCGTGCTGGTCGGAGGGGCCGGCCTCCTCGTGGGCGGTCAGATCGCCGCGCGGCCCGCGCTCGACAACATCTTCGGCGTCTTCCTCCCGACCATCATCCACGTGTTCGTCTTCACGGGACTGTTCATCCTGGCTGGCGCCCTCCGGGGGCGCAGCGTGTCGGGGCTGCTCTCGCTCGGCGTGTTCCTGGCCGTCGCCCTCGCGTTCGCGCTGGCCCACCTGGCGCCGGGAGGCTACCAGCCGAGCGAGTACGCCAAGAGCGCGTACGGCATGGCCACCGTGCGCGGCACCTTCTCGCAGAGCTTCATGACCCTCAACTACCTGCTCGTGACCGGCTTCGGCCTGCACGACTTCGGCGTGCAGCAGGCGACGGCCGCCGGCTTCGCGGCCAGCATCAACACCTATCTCTACGAGCACCCCGTCGCGCTGTCCGTGATGGCGTTCATCGCCTTCGCGTACCTCTACCACTACCTCAACTGGTTCTCGAAGACGTCGGTGATCCGCTGGAACGACATCTCGCGGACGCGCCTGGCCGCGGTGATCGCGGTGTGGGTGATCTCGGTCGGGCTCTACGCGTACGACACCGCGGTGGGATTCCGGTGGCTCTTCTTCCTGAGCTTCAGCCACGTGCTGCTCGAGTTCCCGCTCAACCACGTCACCTTCATGGCGATCGGGCGGGAGACCAGCAGCCTCCTGCGCGTTCGCAGGGTCGGTGCCTCCCCCGGCTGATCGGCTCACCCTAGGAGGATGCGGCGCGCCTGACGCGCGCGACGCGAGCCTCCGGGCGGCCGGCGCGCTCCTCGAGCATGCGCGCCCCCTGGGCTCGCGCCACCGCCCGCGCCCTGTCGAAGCACGCCTCCGCGTCGGCCAGCGCGGCCGCTCGCGTCGACCTGCCGCGAGGCCCCTGCCGCCGCCTGAGCTCACCGCGCAGCCGCCACAGCTCGGACTCGAAGAGCCGCTCCCCGCTCTCGCGGCAGTAGGCCAGCCCTTCATTGACTGCGGCCAGTCCCTCGTCCACGCGATGCATCCGCAGGCAGGCGCCCGCGAGGATCGAGAGCTGCACCGAATCCCCGAGCCGAATCCCGACGGCACGAAGCACGTTCAGGCCTTCGCGGATTTCCCCGAGGCCCCGGGCACCTTCACCCTGCTCGACGAGGGCGCCGCCGCGGATCACGAGGGCGCCGCCGCGCCATCGGGGAAATCCGTACTCGTCGGCGATCTCGATCGCCTTGCTCGCCAGCGCTCTGGCCTCGGCCGCGCGCCCCTCGAGGAAGAGGACCCGGGCGCCGAGCGTCGCGGCCTGCGCGATCGTGAAGGGGCGGCCGTGCTGCTCGGCCAGCGTCAGCGCCTCCGCCTGCACCACGCTCGCGCCGTCAAGATCGCCCACGACCCATCGTCTGAAGCCCTCGAAGGCCCGCGCCGCCACGACCGGATTGGCGCCGTATGGACGATCCGCTTCCGGCAAGGCGGATCCCGACGACAGCGCCCTGATGAAGAACGACGCAGCGGCGCTCAGCTTACCCCTCCACAAGGCGACGGAGCCGCGCAGGAACTGGCACTGCAACGCGGCGGATGCGTCCTGGCGCTCGGCAATGGGCGAGAGCTGATCTGCGAGGTCTTCCGCGCGAACGAGATCGCCTTTGTTGGCATGCTGCAGGAGGAGCCCGCAGAGCGCGTCGAAGAGCGCCGGCGAGTCCTCGAGCTGCTCCGCGAGAGCCTGCGTCCGCTGCAGATTCTCGAGCAGCGCCTTGGACGCGTAGCCCGCCGTCTGCGACAGCACGATGGCATACATGCGCCGGAGCCGGAGCTCGTCCCGTGCCTGCGCGGACGTGGCGGGCAGATCGCCAGCCAGGCGGAGGGCGGGCTCCAGGCACGCGATGACGTCACCGTAGGCGCGCCGCTCGTACGCGCGGATGGCAGCCTGCTCGAGATAGATGAGCGTGCGAGACTGATCACGCCCGATCTGAAAGTGCTTGGCCAGCTCCCCCGCCGCCTCCACCGTCCGGCCGGCATAGCCGGTCTCCAGCCGTCTGCCGATGCGCTCGTGGAGGCTTGCGCGCCGGCTTGGCGACAGGCGGTCGTAGAGCGTGCGCTGGTAGAGCGCGTGCCGGAAGGCGTAGCGCGTGGCGAGGGCGCCGTCGGGCCATGCGCGGCTGTCCACGTGGTGGAGCCAGCCATGCGCGCTGCACAGCCCGTGACAGATCGACTCCACCTGATCGGCAGGTGCTCCGACTCCCGCCGCCACGGCGGGCGCGTCGAAGACGACGCCCGCGACGCTGGCCACTTCGAGCACGTCCCGCTCCTCCGGCGCGACGAAGCGCAGCTGCCCCTCGATCAGCTGACGGAGGTTGTCGGGCACCTCCTGCTCGATGGTCGAGCGGGACGTCGTCAGCCGCCACACCGAACCGTCGCGAGCGAGCCAGCCGCGCGAGACGAGGTGATCGACGAGCACGACCATGAACAGCGGGTTGCCGTCCGTGCGCGCGTGCACGACGGCGACGACATCCGGGGCGACGCGGGCGTCCGGCAAGCGGCGCGCGAGATACGCGGCGACGTCGTCCGGCCTCAGGTACTCGAGGGCGAGGATGGTGCATCGGCCTCGAGACCGCAGCAAGGTCCGCACCTGCTGGATGGGATGGTCGAGGGCCGCCGCCTGCGCTGGCCGGTACGTCCCCACGAGCATCATCCGGGCGCGCTCCGGCCGTTGAGCCAGCACGGAGAGGAGATCCACCGTACCCTGGTCACTCCAGTGCAGATCCTCGAGCACGAGCAGCAGCGGATGCTCGCGCGAGACCGTCTCCGCCAGCCCGGCGAACTCGCGCAGCATCCGGTGTGGCGTCGTGTCGGCGTGGCCTCGCCGGAGCCATTCCTCCTCGCTCGGCTTCAGCAGCGACGGCATCTGCGCCAGCCAGCTCGGGGCCACGGCGCGCAGGGCGGAGCGCACGGCCTCGCCGGATGATCCATCGCTCAGGCGCTCCAGCGCCTCCAGCACCGCCATGTACGGCTCCTGCTGGCCGTACTGCTCGACGCACTGCCCGTAGCCGATCAGCACGCCGCCCCCCGGCGCTCTCACAGTGCCGAGAAAGGCCTGGACGAGCGCGCTCTTCCCTATTCCCGGTTCCCCCTCGATGAAGACGATCTGGCGTTGACCCGCCGACGCCTGCCGGAACAAGGCGCCGAGGCGTGCGAGCTCCTGGTCGCGACCCACGAGGGCGCTGGTTGGTCCCGCAGAGTCACCCGGCGGCGTGGTCGACGATCCCGGCGTCAGACCTTCGTCGACGGAGTGGTGAAACTGGCCGATGAAGCGAAAGCCGCGGCGATGCACCGTCTCGATGATGCGGGGTCGCCGCGCGCTGTCTCCCAGCGCCTGCCGGAGCTCGCCGAGCGTGCGCGTGAGCGTGTCGTCGGACACGATCACGTCGCCCCAGACCGCCTGGTGAAGGTCCTCCTTCGTGACGAGAAGATCTGCCCTTTCAACGAGATAGCAGAGGAGAGCCCAGGCCTTCGGTCGGAGCTCGACCGGGCGGGTGCCCCGCCACAGACGACCGGCCCGAAGGTCGAGGCGGTACGGGGGAAATTCGACCATGCGGGCACATGATATGCCGTCGTGCGTTCACGTGCCGAACGAAGAACGTTCGGAGAAATTTCAGGCTTTCGTCATGACTTTCCGGCGAGATGGCCTCATAGTGCCCGCATGATTACCGCGGCGGCGATGAGGCTCAGCCGTGCTTGGCCGAGCACGATCTTCATCCGAGCGGCCGTGGGGCACGGGAGAGGCGAGGGTATGACGTCTCGACTGGCGAGTACGACAGGAAGCTCGATGAGCGCATCGCCGCGATCCGATCAACCTGCAAGATCAACGAGGGCCCGGGCATCTCGCCGGCCGCGGCTCTTGCGCGGCCTCGAGCTGTGGGCGGCCGTGATGGCGGCGATTCTCGCGCTTTCGACCTGGGCCCTCGCCGAGGAGGTCGAGCCCGACGCCACGCTCCAGCTCACCCAGAGCTCCGTGGCCCTCGTCATCGGCTACACATGGGGGAGCGGGACGTTGACTCACCAGGGCCAGACCTATCCCGTGGAGATCGATGGGCTCTCGTTCCTCGCGCTCGGTTTCACCCGCGCCAAGGTGAGCGCCGAGGTCTTCAACATGAAGTCGGTCGACCAGTTCAACGGTACGTACGTGGCCGCAAGCGCGGAAGGCACGGCCTTCGCCGGCGCGGGCGCCACCATCATGCGGAATCAGAACGGCGTGGTCATCCAGCTCTACACGACCACCGAGGGGCTCAACGTCAAGCTGTCGCCGGAAGGCGTCCGGCTCTACATCAAGTGACGGGCCCCCACCCTGTCGTGCCGAAGCCCACGGAAGGAGCATCGATGCGCAGCACCACGTTCATATGGATGGCCCTCGCTCTCGCCCCCCTGGGGTGCGCCACCCAGCAGCAGCTCCTCGAGGTGGAGACGCAGCTCAAGGCCCGGATCGAGAAGACGGAGACGGCCCTCGCCACCGAGAAGGCACGCGTGGACAAGCTGACCACTGACCTCGCCGCCGTGCGGGCCACGGCCGATGAGGGCAAGCGCATCGGGACGGAGGCGACGGCGATGGCCACCGATGCCCGGCAGCGCGCCGACGCAGCGGCGGCCAAGGGCGAGGCCGTGGACGCGCGGGTGACGAAGGCCCTCACGAACCGGCTCGCCCGCACGAAGGTGCAGGAATTCCAGGTGACTTTCCAGACCGGGCGTACCGATCTCTCCCCCGGCGACGAGCAAACCCTTCTCGAGGCGGCGAAGCTCCTGGGGGACAACCCCACGTACACGGTGGACCTGATCGGCCACACCGACGACGTCGGGATGGCCGGATCCAACGTGAACCTGAGCTGGCGCCGCGAGGAGATGGTGCGCCGCTTCATGGTGGAAAGCGGCATCGCGCTCAACCGCTTCTCGTTCATCGGGCTCGGGGAAGACCGGGCCTCGGGCACGAGCAGCACGGTACGGGCCAAGGAACGCCACGTTTCCATCGTCGTGTATCGTCCGGCGGAGTGACGGCACCCCCGGCGGAGAAGTCACCGGGAAATTTCCGGGTTTCGTCGGGACTTCCCGGGGTGCCCCGCCCCATCGTGAGAGGGTGATGGACAAGTCCAGACGCAAGGCTGCTCTGCCTGGAACCCTCCGTACCCCTCGGCGCCGGGCGGTCGCGGTCCCCGCCCTTCCCTATGCCAAGGCGTTCGTCGTACAGTTCGCCGAGGACGCCGGTCCCAGACTGGAGCCGGCCAAGGGGCGGGTCGAGCACCTGCAGACCGGACGCCGCGCGGGCTTTGCCTCGGTCGCCGAGCTCTTCGCGTGCATGGTGCTCTTTCTGAGCGACGCTGAGTCGGCGAAGCAAGGCGGACCTCCGACTCATGCGGACCGGCCCCGGGCTTCGAAGAGCGTGCATGGGGCGGACTCGGCGTCGTCGCCGTGACCGCCCGGGACTCGCCAGGGGGAACGCCCATGAAGAGCACGAAGAGCCACGTCCAGGTCGCTCTCCGTTACCTTTCGATGCTCCTGGCCGTCTCGATGGGGTGGTTCGGGCTCGCCGGGGCCGACGACGCCCCCCCGCCGCCGCCGGTGCTGGCGCCGCTCGAAGTCCTTTTCGTCCCGGTCAAGGAGGCAGTAACGAAGCTCCAGCCTCCTTTCCTCGGAGACACGGATCTCAAGGTCCACTTCCGTTCCTACTACTTCAACCAGACCCAGCCTAACGGCACCCAGAACGAGGCCTATGCCCTCGGCGGCTGGATCAGCTACAAGTCCGGGTGGCTCTTCGATACGTTCCAGATGGGCGCGACGCTCTTCGGCTCGGCGCCGCTCTACACGCCGCCGGACAAGGACGGGACGCTCCTTCTCCAGCCCGGCCAGAACGGCTACTACGTCCCCGGCGAGGCCTGGGGCGCACTCAAGTATCAGGACTACGCGCTTCTCACGGGCTACCGCCAGAGGGTCGACCAGGGCTACATCAACCCCCAGGACAACCGGATGACGCCCAACACCTTCCAGGGGATCACGCTCGGGGGCAAGGTGGGCTGGCTCCAGTACCTGAGCGGGTACCTCTGGCAGATCAAGCCGCGCAACTCCGACGACTTCATCAGCATGGCCAACCAGGCCGGGGCAAAGAACAGCACCGACGGCGCGGGGCTCGCCGGCGTGCGCCTGACTCCGCTCGAGGGCCTCAGGATCGACCTGAGCAACCAGTACGGCGTGAATACGTTCAACACGATCTACGGGGAAGGTCAGTACCTCCTGCCGCTCGACAAGGACTGGAAGCTACGCTTCGGCGCCCAGTTCACGGATCAGCGCGCCGTCGGCGACGCGCTCCTCGCGCCGGGCAACGGCAAGTACTGGGTCACCCACGTCGGCGGGACTCGCCTCGAGGTGCTCTGGCGGGATCTCACGGTCACCGGCGCCTTTTCGATCACGGGCTCGGGCAACAACATCCAGAATCCCTGGGGCACCTACCCTGGGTACCTCTCGATGATCTACCAGGACTTCGACCAGGCCCGCGAGAAGGCGGCGCTCTTCGGGGCCGCCTTCGACTTCTCGAGGACAGTCACCAAGGGCCTCTACGGCAACTTCAACCTCGTGTGGGGCTGGGATGCGATCAATCCCACCACGCGCAAGAATGCCCCGAACCAGGCTGAATACGACGTCACCGTCGACTATCGGCCGCCCTTCAACGTGTTCCTGCTCCAGGGCATGTGGTTCCGGTTTCGCTCCGCCGTCAACGAACAGCAGGACGCCAAGCAGCTCGGGTACCAGTTCCGCATCATCATCAACTGGGACCGGGACCTGATCTAGGTCTCCGGCCCTCACGCAGGGGAAGCCGCCATGACCAATCCAGGCCCGTCGAGCTCGACAACCGATCTTCGGGACTTCTTTTCCGCCGCGGAGGCGAGGATCGATCACTGGCGTGAGCTGAGCGCCCTCGCGCGAGCATGGGAGGCGGCCGTGACACAGGGCCAATCCGCCGGGACCGCTCACGCGGCCGTGGTGCGGCTTCTCGGCGAGGTGGCGCCACTGGAGGATTACTGGGCCTATCCCGGGCCCCGGCTGATGGAGACCCTCGGCGAAGCGCTCCAGGAACGGAGAGCTGGGGTATTCGCTCGACTCGCGCAGAAGCTCTCCGCCGCGCTGCTGGCGGGCAGCTACCGCCATGACACCAGCGCCTGGGACCCGCTCGAGGAAGGCGAAGCCCGTCTCGCCGACGTGCTGCCTCCGGATGTCGGAGCGGCCAACGGTCACCGGCCCTACTTCGAAGTCCTGGTGGTCACCCCCGTCGATCCGGGCCAGTGGGCCCGCTCGCGAACCGACCTGAAGCGGCTCCGCCGCCCGGAAGATCCCTTCACGTACGAGGTCGTGCAGGTGGGCAGCTTCGAGGACGGTGTCATCGGCGCCATCTTCAACACCAACGTGCAGGCGGTGGTTCTCTACGACGGCTTCTCCTTCCGCTCGCGTCACGATCTGCCGGTCATGCGCG
>Ga0335070_10005129_pt1 | contig 15388 bp, 8 predicted proteins | sample Lox_Sample_13_FD_206722 | JGI IMG/M metagenome (GOLD analysis project Ga0335070, IMG submission 206722) | Soil microbial communities from Loxahatchee National Wildlife Refuge, Florida, United States - Lox_Sample_1.3 | ecosystem: Environmental > Terrestrial > Soil > Wetlands | place: USA: Florida... | reverse complement strand
AAGACGTTGGCCACCACGCGGGCCAGCACGGTGCCCTTACCACGTTTGGGGTCTCCCGCAGCGCGCGCCGTGGGCATAGTCCCCTCGCCCCCGTCCCGATGCGCGAACGTGCAGGTCACATATGCAGCCGTCAAGGCTCAGCCGATGGCGTAGGAAGCCGCAATTCCGCCGCCACCTTGACCGTCTCCGCCCAAGGCCACAGGTTCGACTCCTGTCCGGCGCACCTCGGGAAGTCATTGAGAGGCAGGAACTTGGGGCCGCCCGTCTTGGCGGCGGGAGGCACAGTGCAGAGGCGCAAACTGGGCAAGAGCGGTCTGGAAGTCTCCGCTCTCGGCCTCGGCTGCATGGGAATGAGCTTCTCCTACCCTCCGTTCCCCGACAGACGGGAGATGGTCTCGCTGGTTCGGCGGGCGGTTGACCGCGGCGTGACGTTCTTCGACACTGCGGAAGCATACGGGCCGTTCACGAACGAAGAGCTCGTGGGCGAAGCGCTCGCTCCCGTTCGCGATCAGGTGGTGATCGCCACCAAGTTCGGTTTCCGGTTCGGTCCCAAGGGCGAGCAGACGGGCCAGGACAGTCGGCCGGAGCACATCCGGCAGGTCGCGGAAGCCTCGCTGAAACGTCTCAAGGCCGACGTCATCGATCTGTTCTACCAGCACCGTGTGGACACGGAGGTGCCGATCGAGGACGTGGCGGGAGCGGTGAAGGACCTGATCCAGGCGGGCAAGGTCAGGCACTTCGGCCTCTCGGAAGCGGGCGTGCGGACGATCCGTCGTGCCCACGCCGTCCAGCCGGTCACCGCACTGCAGAGCGAGTACTCGCTGTGGTGGAGAAAGCCCGAAGAGGAAGTGATACCGACCCTCGAGGAGCTTGGCATCGGCTTCGTCCCGTTCAGCCCCCTGGGCAGGGGCTTCCTGACGGGCAAGATCGACGAGACGACGACTTTCGAGCGCTCCGACTTCCGCAACATCGTGCCCCGCTTCACGCCGGAGGCTCGGAAGGCGAATCAGGCCCTGGTCGACCTCCTTCGCGCCCTCGCGGAGCGCACGAAGGCGACGCCCGCCCAGCTGGCGCTCGCCTGGCTGCTGGCCCAGAAGCCGTGGATCGTGCCGATCCCGGGCACCACGAAGGTGCGGCGCCTGGAGGAGAACATCGGCGCGGCCGCCGTCGAGCTGACGGCCGAGGATCTGCGGGAAATCGATGGCGCCGCTTCGCAGATCACGATCCAGGGAGAGCGGTACCCCGAGCACCTCGAGAAGAGAACCGGCCTCTAGGCAGATCCCGGCCCTTGCAGTATGGCGTCATCACCGCCATTTTGAGACTCACAATGGCACTTCTCCCGCGTGTCCTCACTCCGCCCAAGGGCAGCTTCTTCCTGTTCGGGCCCCGCGGCACCGGGAAGACCACCTGGCTTCGCCAGGTGCTGCCCGACGCGCTCGTCGTCAACCTCCTCGAGCCGGAAACCTATCGCGAGATGGCCGCGCGGCCCGAGCGGCTGCGCGAACTCGTGCTCGGCAACCGCAGCAGGAAGGACGTGGTGGTCGACGAGGTGCAGCGTGTACCGGAGTTGCTGCACGTCGTCCACGACCTGCTGGAGCGCCGGCCGGCACCGAGGTTCGTGCTGACGGGGTCGAGCGCGCGGAAGTTGCGCCGCGGCGGCGTGGACCTCCTGGCGGGGCGGGCGGTGGTGCGCACGCTTCACCCCTTCCTCGCAACCGAGCTGCCGGCCTTCGACCTTGCGCGGAGCCTGGAGCGCGGGCTCCTGCCGCTCGTCGTCGCCGCACACGAGCCCCGCGAGACGCTCGCGGCCTACGCCACGGCCTACCTCGAGCAGGAGGTGAAGGCCGAGGGCCTGGTCCGCAACATCGGGAGCTTCGCGCGATTCCTCGAGGTGGTGAGCTTCTCGCACGCCGCGGTGCTGAACACCAGCGCAGTCGCACGGGACAGCGCTGTCCATCGCAAGACGGTCGAGGGCTTTCTGGAAGTGCTCGAAGACCTGCTGGTGGCGTTCACGGTCCCCGTCTTCACGCGCCGGGCGCGGCGCGCGACCGCGGCGCACCCCAAGTTCTTCCTTTTTGATGCCGGCGTCTTCCGGTCGCTGCGTCCACGGGGGCCGCTCGACCGACCGGAGGAGATCGGCGGCGCAGCGCTCGAGGGCCTGGTGGCGCAGCATCTGCGGGCCTGGATCGCGTACTCGTCGCGCGATACGGCGCTGTACTATTGGCGCACGCGCTCCGGCGTCGAGGTGGACTTCGTGGTCTACGGGGCGGGGGGCTTCTGGGCGTTCGAGGTGAAGAACGCCGCACGGGTCCGTCCCGAGGACGTGCGGGGACTGCGGGCCTTTGCCGCCGACTACCCCCGCTCCCGGCAAGTGCTGCTGCACCGGGGGACCGAGCGCCTCGAGGTCGGAGGAATCCGCTGCGTCCCGGTGGAGTCGTTCCTGACGCAGCTCCGCCCGGGCGCAGACCCGACTGGCTGAGGCCTGTGGATGGTCGGGGACGACACGGCCCCGAAAACTCTCGGGGCCGTGGTCTCTAGCTGTTGTGCCGAAGGACGATGCTCAGGGCCGCCGTTCGTTGGCCGTGGGGAAGGCCGGCGGCTGCGCGCCCCCGTACTTCTCGTCGGTGTACTCGCTCGCCCAGAAGTCGGGCGGGCCTTCGCTGTCCAGCACCTTGTTGGTCACCGGCTTCAGGCCGCGCTTCAGATACGCGGCGATGTCCCACAGCTCCCGCTCCGGCAGGTAGCGCCACGCCGGCCAGGGCATGGGCACCGCGAGATAGTGCGGGTGCTCCGGGAAGTTCCCCTTGCCGGGCGTCCGCGACGTGATCGTGACGTCGGGCGTGTCTTCAGGCCGCAGGCCGTAACGCAGCGCGTTGTAGATCTGCCGCTCGGTGAACCGGCCCAGGCCGGTTTCGTTGTCCGGCGTGAGGTTGCGCGGCCGGGTGGTGAAGGGGCCGATCTTGAACTCCATCTCGGGGCTCGTCACGCCGGTGAGCCAGCCGGGGGATGCGGGGCTGGTGCCGCCGTGACAGCCGGCGCAGTCGTGCGTGATGACGGAGTAGCGGCCGCGGAGCACGTCGCCGCGCGGCGCAGCCACAACCGTGGCGCCGGCCGGCCGCGCTCCGGCCGACGAACGTGTCCATGCAGCCACGATGACCACCAGGACCAGCACCGACACCAGCAGCCCCGAGAACCGTGAAGCCGCGCGCAACACCTTGCTCATCAGCTACCTCCGCGTTGGGGTGACCTGGAGAATCCCCATCATGCCCTCGTCCTCGTGATCGAGGATGTGGCAGTGGTACATCCATTTGCCCGGGTAGTCGTCGAACCGCACGATGATGCGCACCCTCCCGTGCTTCGGGACGTTGATCCCGTCGCTCCAGGCGCGGAACGGCTCCGGGACGCCGTTGCGATCGAGCACCTGGAACTGGAAGCCGTGCAGGTGGAAGGGGTGATCCATCCCGACCACGTTCTCGATCTGCCAGATCTCGGTGGCCCCGAGCCGCGCCCGCTGGTCCACCCGGTGCATGTCCATCTTCCTGCCGTCGATCAGTCCCTGACTGAACACGATGGTGCGCCGGACCGTGGCCTGCGCGGTGTCGAGCGCCGGGACGTCTCGCAGGCGGTCGGGCAGCGCCACGGGCGTGACCGGCGGTTCGTCCGTGTATTGCAGCGTGAGCAGATCGCGCGGGACGCTCCAGTCCGCGGGCCGGGTTTGCGGCGCGTAGCGGTCGTAGGGCAGCGCGCGCAGCACGGCGCGGCTCCCCGGCGCGCCGGTGGCGCGCACGAGGACCTCCGCCCGCTCCGAGTTGGCCAGCACGATCTCCTTGACCCCTACCGGGCGCTCGAACAGGCCGCCGTCGGTGCCGACGTACAGAAGCTCGTACCCCTCGAGCGCGAGGCGGTAGACCCGCGCCGCCGACGCGTTGATGATGCGCCAGCGCTGGACCTCGCCGCTGCGGATCGAGAGCGTGGGCATGATGCGGCCGGTGACGAACTGGACGTCGCCCTCCCGTCCGTTCTCCTCGTCGATCTCCGCCTGCGGCGATTCGGGAGACGGGAAATCCACCTCTCCATCGGGCCGGAACCGGTTGTCCGACAGCAACAGCACCCGCTCCGGGATGCCCGCCAGCGGATCGTCGGCGGCGCGCACGATGAGCGCACCGTAGAGCCCCTTGGCGATCTGGTAACCGGTGCGGCGGTCGGGATGCGGGTGATACCAGTAGGTGCCTGCCGAGCCGGGCAGGAGGGTGAAGACGTAGTCGTAGCTGCCGCCCGGCGGGACCGCGTTCAGCGGGCTGCCATCCGACCTGGCGGGGATGTGCAGCCCGTGCCAGTGGATGGTCGTGGCCTCGGGCAGATCGTTGTGGAAATGGATGACGACGTGGTCCCCCTCGCGGAACTCCAGCGTGGGACCGGGGACCTGGCCGTTGAATGCGTAGACGTCAGTGAGCTTGCCGGGCAGCAGCGACAGCCGCGCGGGCGCGGCCGTCAGCGTCAATTCGACCGTGCGCGGCGCGGCGGCGACCTGGGCGAAGGCGACACCAGGCACACTGAGCGACACGATCAGTGCGGCAATCGACGCGAGGCGACGCTGGCGCCGTCTTGAGACCATCAGCTATGTCCGTGCGGGAGGTCCGCCAATGTCGCGACGGCGCGACCTTCGCACAAGGAGTACCTCTACCGGGGGAGAAGTGCAGGTCGTCTTATCTGCACTCGTCCGGTCAATCAGGGCGCGCGGCCGGACCGCGGCCTGACGTCGGCGCCGAGCGGCAGGTTATCCGAGGCATCCCCGACGGCGATGTGATAGTCGCCAGCGGTCACCACCCAGCCCCGCACCGCCTCGTCCCAGTGCGCGAACCCCTTCGCTTCGAGCGAGAACGTCAGGTGCCTCGTCTCGCCCGGAGCGAGCCGGACCTTCTGGAAACTCTTGAGCTGCCAGGGCGGCTCGCCGGCCGAAGGCGGGAAGCCGACGTAGACCTGCACCACGTCCGCGCCCGGGCGCCGGCCCGTGTTCGTGATGTCCGCGCTCACGGTCACCGACCGGCCCCGCCGCTGCGACACTCGCAGGTTCTCGAACCGGAAGGTCGTGTACGAGAGGCCGAACCCGAACGGGAACAGCGGCGCGATGCCCCGCGCTTGGTACCAGCGGTAGCCGACGTTCAGCCCCTCGGCGTACTCCACCCGACCGTCAACGCCCGGCCACCGGGCGGCGCTCGCCGCCGGCACGTCGGCCAGACTCTTCGGGAACGTCACCGGCAGCTTGCCCGACGGGTTGACGTCGCCGAACAGCACCGAGGCGATGGCGTTGCCGTCCTCCTGACCCGGATACCACGCCTCCAGAATCGCCTTCACGGAGTCGGCCCAGGGCATCGTGACCGCGGAACCCGTGTTGAGCACGACGATCGTGTTGCGGTTGGCCGCGGCCACCGCGTGGATCAGCTGGTTCTGCTCGCCGGGCAGATCGATGTCCTTGAGGTCCGCGCCTTCGGTCTCGAAGTCGCCCACGAACACCACGGCCACGTCCGACGACTCGGCGAGCGCCACAGCCTGGCCCAGCAGCGAGGGCTGGCCCGGCACGCGCCAGCCGAGGCCGAGGGAATCCCCGCCCTCGTTCTGGTAGAAGTCCACCTCGATCGGGACCGCCTGCCCGGCGGTGAGCGTCACCTTCCCGAGCTCCGCCGTCGGCGCCTGCTCCCGCCAGTTGTCGATGATCCGCACGCCGTTGATGAACAGCCTGCTGCCATCGTCGCTGGTGAGCGAGAAGGTGTACTCGCCGGTGGCGGGCGGCGTGATCGTCCCGGTCCACTTGGCCGACCACTTGTTCGCGCTCACGCCCGGCCCCGGCGGCTGGTCGTGCCAGTCCGCGCCGATGACCGAATCCACGCGCGTGAGCACTGGGGGACCGGTCAGCGTCATGTTGTTGTAGAACTCGGCGGCGAGTCCGCGGCTGCCGCCCGTCGACGGAGCGAGCGCCGCGGACGGCACAGGCGGCAGCGTGCCGTTGGGCGGCGGAGCGCCTTCGGAGTACCGCACGGTCACCGCGCTGCCGGCGCGCCTGGCAATCGCGTCGAAGGGGGTCACGATGTAGGGCGCGACCACGGCGGCGCTGCCGCCGCCACCCGTCAGCGCGTCCCGGCCCGCGCCGGGCCCAATCACCGCGATCGAGCGCACGGTCGCGAGGTCCAATGGAAGCAGGCCGCCCGCGTTCCTCAGCAGCACGGTGCCCTGCTCCGCGACGCTCCGCGCCACGGCGGCGTGCTGCTCGCTGGTCACCACGGTGGAAGGAGTGCCCGTCTGCTCCCGATCAAAGAGATGGAAGCGAAACTCCTGCGTCAGCACCCGGCGCACCATGTCGTTCAGCCGCGCCATCGGCACGCGGCCCGCCCGCACGGAGTCCCGGAGCGTGGGGCCGAAGCGCGAGCTGTCGGGCATCTGCATGTCCAGGCCGCTGTCGGCCGAGGCCACCGTGGAGTGCGTGGCCCCCCAGTCGGACGTGACGAAGCCCGGGAAGTGCCACTCGTCTTCGAGCACCGAGCGCAGCGTGTAGCCGTTCTGGCAGGCCCAGGTCCCGTTGATCGTGCTGTAGGCGCACATCACCGACGAGGCGCTGCCCTCCCTGACCGCGGCCTCGAACTGCGGCATATAGATCTCGTGCAGGGTTCGCGGCGCAACGACCACGTCGTCGGCCGGAGTGTTGCGAGCCGTCTCCTGGTTGTATGCGACCCAGTGCTTGACCTGGGCCATGACGCCCTGCGCCTGCACGCCCTGGATCTCCGCGACGGCGATCCGCCCCGTGAGGTACGGATCCTCGCCATACGTCTCGAACGCCCGGCCGAACCGCGGATCGCGGACGATGTTCACGGTGGGGCCGAGATTCACGTTCGCACCCTTGCCCCACTCCTCCGCCCCGACGACCGCGCCGTATGCCCGCGCGATCGTGGTGTCCCAGCTCGCCGCCACCGCGACCGGGGCGGGCAGCTGCGTCACGCCCGCGAGCCCGTCGGCCACGCCGCCCGGGCCGTCGTGCAGCTTGAGCGCCGGAATGCACAGCCGCGGGATGGCGGGGACGTAGCCGGCGTAGGGCGTTCCGCCCGCTCCGTGCGCGAGTTGGATCTTCTCATCCAGCGTCATCCTCGACAGGACCTGCGCCACGCGCACCGGGATCGGCGCGCTCGAGCGCACCCAGGGGCACGCGTCGGCGCGCGCGAGCGCCGACGGCCCGTCGGGCATGAGCGCGCCCCGGCCCGCCGCCGCGATCACCGCGGCCGCAAGGAGAGATCCGCCTCGCGAGATTCTCATCTTCCAGCCCCCGTTGGTCCGCCCCAACCATCCGCCCAGCGGGGCCGGCCGTCAAGCGAGCCGCAGCCGGCAGCCATGCGCGCCGCCGCAGTCACAGCGGTGCGCGCGGCCCGCGCTCGGCCATAGCGAAGGTCATATGCCGCAAGCACTTGCGGTGCCCGCGCCGCGACGCCGTCTTCTTGACTGCCCCCTAATGGCCAACAACGCTATCGGATTCACATATGTCCCTAGAGTCGGGCAGTGTTGACATCACCTCCGCCGGACGTTAGTGGTGGTGGCGAGTGCTGTTGTCCCCCATAGAGGAGGTGATTGGCACACGTATTGCTCGACTTTCCGAACGATCGCACGGTGCACGAGCAGGTCACCCGAGTTGCAGCTCGGCGTACTCCCCCGCGCATCCACCGCTATCCGCGCACAGTCTGCTGCGAGCAGACGAGCCCCGCGCGGCCTTCGCCCCGGTATCGCGATCGGCCGAGGCGCTTTTGAGCCCAACAGCTTGAGGAGATGCGTATGAGACGAGCAGGGTTCATCACAGGTGCGCTCCTGGCAGTGTTGTGCGCGGTGCCGTTGCGCGCCCAACAGACCGCGGCAACGGTACGCGGTCAGGTCGTGGACGACGCGACCAAGCAGCCGATCGCAGGAGCCCAGGTCAGCGTGGCAGGGCGCACGGCGCTGTCCGGCGCCGACGGGCGCTACGTCATCTCCGGCGTGCGCGCGGGGAGCGACACGGTGCGGGCCCGGCGGATCGGGTACGCGCCGGCCACGCAGGCCGTCACCGTCCTCGGAAACGCGACGGTCGTCGCCGATTTCTCGCTGAGCCCTCAGGCTGTGGGCTTGGCTGAAATCGTGGTCACCGGCTACGGGACCCAGAGCGCCGGCGACATCACCGGCGCCGTGAGCCAGATCAGCGCCGAAGAGTTCAATACCGGCACGATCGCCACCCCGCAGCTCCTCATCCAGGACAAGGTGGCGGGCGTACAGGTCCTGGACAACAACCAGCCGGGCGGCGGGCTGTCGATCCGCATCCGCGGCGCCACGTCGGTCAACGCGAGCAGCGAGCCGCTCTACGTGATTGACGGGATGCCGGTGGGCACCGGCGCCGGCGGCGGACTCTCCGCCGGCCGCGACCCGCTCAACTTCCTGAACCCGAACGACATCGCGAGCATCACGGTGCTGAAGGATGCTTCGTCCGCGGCGATTTACGGGGCGAACGCGGCCAACGGCGTGGTGTTGATCACGACGAAGTCGGGCTCGGGCGGCCGCCATGGGACGCAGATCGAATACACCACTACGTTTTCCTCGTCGTCCGTGACGCGGACTCCCCAGCTATTGAACGCGACGCAGTTCCGGGCCGCAGTGGCGGCGAACGCGCCGTCCAAGTCCACCCTGCTGGGGAGCGCGAACACCAACTGGTACGACCAGATTGACCGCACGGGGTACGGCACGGACCAGAACCTGTCCGTGACCAGTTCGGGCGACAACACGTTCTATCGTTTGTCGCTCGGGTACTTCGACCAGCAGGGGATCATCCAGCAATCGGCGACCCAGCGTCTCTCGCTGGGCTTCAATTACGATCAGCGCCTGTTCAACGACCGGCTGGACTTGAAGGCCAACGTCAAGGGCTCGCGGGCGTTCGACACGTTCCAGGCCGGCGATGTGCTCGGCAATGCCACCGGCATGGCGCCGACGCAGCCGGTGTACGATCCAACCAACGCGACCGGGTACTGGGACTGGCCGACGAACCAGAGCGGGCCGTCCAACCCGGTGGCGAGCCTGAAGCGGTCCGTCAGCCAGGGCACGACGTGGCGCAGCGTCGGCAACGTGCAGGCCGAGTACCGGCTGCCGTTCGTCGCGAACCTCAAGGCCAACGTCAACCTCGGGTACGACCTCACCCAGGCCAACAGCGCGAACTTCCAGCCGAACAACCTGGCCTTCCAGATCCGGCAGAACCAGGGGTTCCTAAGCTTGTCGAACAACAGCCAGACGAACGAAGTGGTCGAGGCGTACCTGAACTACGCCGCCCCGCTCAACTTCGTGCCGGGCAACATCGACCTGACCGGCGGCTACTCATACTCCCAGTCGCACGGCGAGTACCCGTACTTCCAGGAGACCGGGCTGCCCAGCAACCTGCTCGGCATCAACGGCATTTCGGTGGGCGGGGCGTCGGTCATCCAGAACAGCACGAATATCGTCGACTACAAGCTGATCTCGTGGTTCGGCCGGTTCAACTGGAACCTGAACGACCGTTACCTCCTTGCGGCCAGCGTCCGCCGCGACGGATCGTCGCGCTTCGGACCCGGCAACCAGTGGGGTACGTTCCCGTCGGTTTCGCTGGCCTGGCGCGTTTCGGAGGAGCCGCTGCTGAAGGACATCCGCGCGCTCACGGACCTCAAGATCCGGGCGTCATGGGCGAAGACCGGCAACCAGGCATTCGCGGACTACCAGCAGTACCCGACCTATACCTACAGCAACGGCCAGGCGCAGTACTACTTCAATGGCCAGTACACGACCACCATTCGCCCGAGCGCGGTGGACCCGGCCATCCATTGGGAGACCACCAACTCGTATAACGTCGGCCTGGACTTTGCATTCTTCAGGAACCGGCTCAGCGGCAGCTTCGACTGGTACACCAAGAAGACGACCGACCTGATCTTCACGGTTCCCGTCGCCGCCGGCACCAACTTCTCGAACCTCGTCACGCAGAACATCGGCTCGATGAGGAACACGGGGGTGGAGCTGAGTCTGTCCGCCAAGATCCTGGAAGCGCAGCGTAGCGGCCTGGGCTGGACGGCCGACTTCACGATCGCCCACAACGCGAACAAGCTGCTCACCATCAACGGGAGCAACGGCGTCACCCAGATCCAGGTGGGCGGCACCGGCTCTGCCACCGGCCAGACCATTCAGGTCTTGCAGCCGGGCTATGCGATCAACTCGTTCCTGGTCTGCCAGCAGGCCTATCAGAGCGGGAAGCCGGTCCAGAACACCTACGTGCTGCCCAACGGCACGACCACGACGGGCTGCACCAGCGCCGACTGGCGGCCGTACAAGTCCCCGTGGCCGTCGCTGGAGCTGGGGCACACGTCCAGCTTCACGTACTCCAACTTCGACTTCGGCTTCACGCTGCGGGCCTCGCTGGGGAACTACGTCTACAACAACATCGCGGCGAACGGCGGCTCGTACCAGAACATCACGTCCGGCAACGTGTGGCCGGCCAACATAGACGCCTCGGTCCTTAAGACCGGTTTCACGGCGCCGCAGTGGCTGTCGGACTACTACGTGCAGGACGCCTCGTTCCTGCGCATGGACAACATCACGCTCGGCTACTCGTTCAACGTTTCCGGCCGGCGGTGGCGGGTGTACGCCACTGTGCAGAACGCCTTCACGATCACGGGGTATCAGGGCGTTGACCCGACGGCGGCGGAGAACGGTGTCGGGATTGACAGCAACATCTATCCGCGCTCGCGCACCTTCACGGGTGGCTTGAGCGTCCGGTTCTAGCACAGGGCCATGGATACGACCACTCGAGAAGGGACCGAGATATGAACCTCAGGATCTTCAAGGCGCTCGCGGTCGCTGCACCGTTGCTGGTGGCCGCGGCAGCCTGCACGGACCCGACGGTGGCTCCCAAGAGCACCGTGACGGGCGCCAACATATGGAACGATCCGAACTCCTATGCCGAATACATGGCGAAGCTGTACGGCGGACTCGTCCTCACCGGACAGATCGGACCGAACGGGCCCGGTGGTGAGGGCGACATCTCGCAGATTGACGAGGGGACCTCGGAGTACCTGCGCCTCAACTGGTATCTGCAGGAGCTTCCGACGGACGAAGCCGTGATCGGCTGGAACGATCCGGGCGTCCCCGACCTGAACCTGTGGACGTGGACTTCGACCAACACCATCGCCAACGCGATGTACTACCGCGTCTACTACCAGGTCGTCCTGGCGAACGAGTTCCTGCGCCAGACGACCGCTTCGCTGCTGGCCTCGCGGGGAGTGAGCACGACGCTCAAGACCCAGATCCAGCAGTACCGGGCCGAGGCGCGCTTCCTCAGGGCGCTCGCCTATTGGAACGGGATTGACTTCTTCGGCGGCATCCCGTTCGTGACCGAGGCCGACCCGGTTGGCGGCCCGCCGCCCAAGGAGGCCGCGCGCGACAGCATCTACCGGTACGTCGTGAGCGAGTTGTCGGCGATCAAGGACTCGCTGCCCCTGCCGAGTGCGGCCGTGTACGGCCGTGCGACGACGATGGCTGCCCACATGCTCCTGGCCGAGCTGTACCTCAACGCCGGAGTGTACACGGGCACGGCGAACTACGCCGGCGCACTCACGGAGGCGGGCACGGTCATCAACTCCGGGTACTACAGCCTGAATCCCGTCTTCCACAACAACTTCACGTCGGACAACAATCTGTCGCCCGAGATCATCTTCGCCGCGTTGGAGGATGGCAGTCATACGCAGACGTGGGGCGGGATGACGTTCCTGGTTCACGCCGGCTGCGGTGGCAGCATGCAGGCCTCGTGGTTCGGCATGGACTACTGCTGGGGCGGCTACCGGATGAAGCAGCAGGCGCGGCGCCAGTTCAGCGCCGGTGACGCCCGCGGGGCCTTCATCTACGGCCGCCAGACGGCGATCGACTCTACGACCGCTGAGCGGATGCGCGATTCGGTCGCGGGCAAGGCGAAGAGCAGCTGGACGGCCGTCGACTCGTCAGTGACCGATTCCGTCATCAACATCGGCTCGTACAACTATGGGGCTGCCGGTCCGAAGTTCACCAACAAGACGTCTACGGGCGGCCCCGGCTCGCAGACGACGATGATCGACACGGATTTCCCGATCTTCCGGCTCGGCGAGGCATACCTGATCTACGCCGAGGCCGCGGTGCGGACCAACACCAACCTGGCCACGGCGCTGGGCTACTTCAACGCGCTTCGCCAACGCGCGTACGGGAACGCTAGCGCCAACATCGCATCGGCAGCCAACATGACGACGGACACGCTGCTGGCCGAGCGGACGCGCGAGTTGCTGTTCGAGGGCAAGCGCCGGACCGACCTCATCCGGTTTGGCAAGTTCACGGGTGGGTCGTATCTGTGGGCGTGGAAGGGGAACACGCCGGGTGGGGCCGCGACGGATGCGCACTTCAACCTGTATCCGCTGCCGGCGAACGAACTCTCGGCTAACCCGAATCTGACGCAGAACCCGGGTTACTAGGTCAGAAGAGCACTCTTAGGGACTTTTGCCCGCCGCTCCACCGCCTCGGCGGTGGAGCGGCGGCTGGTTTCAGGAGCCGATCAGGGGTGTCACCTGAACACGGCGTCACCGCGGCCGCGCTGCTCGCACTCGCCGCACTGGCGTGCCATGAGACCTCATCCCCGCTGGTGACCGGCGGCGCGACGGCACCCCGGCCGACGCTCAGCCCTACCTACCGTCCCAGCGGCCACATGGCCGCGGGCGACGTCTTCGTCCACCTGTTCGAGTGGACGTGGGCCGACATCGCGACCGAGTGCGAGCAGGTGCTCGGGCCGGCAGGGGTCACCGCCGTGCAGGTTTCGCCGCCCCAGGAGCACAGCATCACGCCGACCTTCGACTGGAGCGAGCGGTATCAGCCGGTGCGCTACGACATCGCGCGCAGCCGTTCGGGCGACAGCACCGCGTTCGTCAGCATGGTGAAACGCTGCAAGGCGGTCGGCGTCGGCATCTACGTGGACGCGGTCATCAACCACATGACCAACTACCCGAGCCCCGGCACCGGCAGCAACGGGAGCCCCTACTGGAAGTACGACTACCCCGGGTTGTATACGGCCGCCGACTTCCACTCGGCCTGCACGGTCACCGATTACACCAACGCGGCCAACGTGCAGGACTGCGAGCTGCTCAGTCTGCCGGACCTCAACACGGAGCTGCCCAGGGTCCGGGACACCATCGCAGGCTACCTGACCAAGCTGGCACGACTGGGCGTCGCGGGCTTCCGGATAGACGCGGCGAAGCACATCCAGCAGGTGTCGCTCGACGACATCCTCGCGATCGTCGACTCCACCGCGAAGGCCGAGGGGCGGCCGATCCCGTACTACTTCCTCGAGGTGAGCACGGGGCCGGGTGAGGCCCTCGGGCCCAGCGACTACTACGGCGAGGCGTACGGCTCCGGCGGCGCCGCGGACATCACCGAGTTCACCTTCCAGGGCGTGGGCGACAAGTTCCTCGGGATGGGCGGTCAACATATCTCGCAGCTCAACCCCAACGGACCGGCCGGCAGCCAGTTCTCGGCGGCCGCCTGGGGCCTGATGCCCTCGGACAAGGCCGTGGTGTTCCTCGAGAACCACGACACCCAACACGACCTCGGGCGCATCAGCTACCGCGACGGGAGCGTGTTCCGGGTCGCCAACGTTTGGATGCTCGCGCAGCCGTACGGCTATCCGTCCATCCTCTCGAGCTACGCATTCGTCCGGCCGCAGGAGAATTCCTTCGGTCCGCCATCGGACGCGAACGGCTGGACCCTGCCCGTCGCCTGCGCGTCAAGCCTCGAGACGCCGGCGGACGACCAGTTCGTCTGTGAGCACCGCGACCCGTCCATCCTGCGCATGGTCGCGTTCCGCAAGTACGTGGCCGGCACGGATCAGAACAACTGGTGGGACGACGGCGCGAACGCCATCGCCTTCTCGCGCGGCAACAAGGGCTTCGTGGCCATCAGCCGCGAGCCCACCGCCGTGACGGCCACGGTCGCCACGGGCATGCCGCCGGGCTCCTACTGCGAGATCATCAGCGGCGGGCTCGCGGCGGGCGGCGGCGCCTGCGCCGGCGCGTCGGTCGTCGTGGGCGCCACCGGCTCCGTCCAGCTCAATCTTCCGCCCAACACGGCCATCGCCATCGACGGCGCCACGAAGCTGTGAGGTCAGCCACAAAGCGTGCGGCTCCGGCCGTCCTGCTCGCGGCGCTCGCCGCCTGCGCGCCCGTCGCCGTGGCACAGACGCCGGCGCGCCAGCCGGCCTGGACCCGCGGCGGCGTGGCTTCCGCCTTCAGGCCGAGCACCCTGCGGGCGGCGCGAAGGCCGGCTCCCGTGCGGCGGTGGTATGCGTCCGGCGCGGTGTGCTACGAGATCTTCGTCCGGTCCTTCTACGACAGCAACGGCGACGGGATCGGCGACCTGAACGGCCTGATCCAGAAGCTGGGCTATGTGGACAGCCTCGGCGCGTCGTGCATCTGGCTGATGCCTGTGGCCGCATCCCCGAGCTACCACGGCTACGATGTCTCCGACTACTACCGTGTGGAGCCGGCCTACGGCACCAACGCCGACTTCAGGAGGCTGGTCGCGGAGGCGCACCGCCGCGGCATCCGCGTGCTCGTGGACATGGTGCTGAACCACACCTCGAGCCGGAATCCATGGTTCCTGGCCGCGCTGGCAGACACCGCCTCGCGCTACCGCAGCTGGTACAAGTTCGCGCCGAGCCCTTTGGGCAAGGGCCCGTGGGGCGAGGTCGCGTGGCACCCCTCCCCCGTGCGCCACGAGTACTACTGGGGCGTCTTCTCGAGCGAGATGCCCGATCTCAACTACGACACGCCGGCGGTGCACGAGGAGGCGAAGAAGATCGCCACCTTCTGGCTCAGGACGATGGGCGTGGACGGCTTCCGCCTCGACGCCGTGCCGTACCTGGTCGAGGAAGGGAGCTGTCTCATCGGCTGCCCCGGCACGCACGCCTTCCTGCACGAGTACGCGGCGCACGTGGACAGCGTGGCTCCGGGGGCCTACACGGTGGGGGAGGCGTGGGGCAACATCGGCACACAGCTCCCCTACTATCCGGACCAGCTCACCTCGTACTTCATCTTCGAGATCGCGGATTCGCTGCTCGCGGCCGTGCGCCGCGGCAGGGCCGGCGGGCTGCTCGCCGGGTACCTGCGGCTCCAGGACACCCTGCCCCAGTACCGCTGGTCCCCGTTCATGAGCAACCACGACGGGACGCGCTCGCTGACGGCGCTCGGCGGCGACGTCGCGCGTGCGAAAGTGGCGGCGACGCTGCTCCTCACGCTGCCGGGGCTGCCCTTCGTCTACTACGGCGAGGAGATCGGAATGACCGGCGACAAGCCGGACCCGC
>Ga0335070_10005128_pt1 | contig 15388 bp, 12 predicted proteins | sample Lox_Sample_13_FD_206722 | JGI IMG/M metagenome (GOLD analysis project Ga0335070, IMG submission 206722) | Soil microbial communities from Loxahatchee National Wildlife Refuge, Florida, United States - Lox_Sample_1.3 | ecosystem: Environmental > Terrestrial > Soil > Wetlands | place: USA... | reverse complement strand
GCCGCCCGATCTCCTTAAAAGCATCGGCAGTAATCGCATCGATCGCATCGCGAGCCTCGAAATGCGTCTTGATTTGCTCGTCGGTCCAGGTCGCTTCAAACTGGGCCACGAGGTCCGCCGAACTGACGATGTTCTTCCCCAGCCCGCGGATCAGGTCCGCCGTACCGGCATCAACCATCGAAATCGTGAAGACAATGTTGTTCGGCGAGTACTGCATCGCGATGTCGCGGTGTCCGGCGAGCATGTGCTTGAGCCCGTCAAAAAGCTCCTGCCATCCCGCATATTGCGACTTCCGGCCGGGTAGGGAATCGAGATGTCCCGACTCAATCTTGTGCACCAGTTTCGCGGGGTCGCCCTTGGCCGGAATCAGGTAATACCAGCGGCGCGTAGCCATCAAGTCGGGCAGGCCAAGCACGCGATACGAAATCGGGTCGCGATGGTGATGGTCGTAGAAAAGCCAGGCATCAATGTTGCGCTCAGCGAGAGCGTTCTGAATGGCCTTGAGGTCCATAGTTAGGAGAACATTCTACATGACATATTGCGGCGGCGAGTCCCGGCTCGATTCGGATTCACGAACCTCGCGTACCTTCGCGGTTCCGCTATCTCCAGCCCTTGAACGGATTCACGATGCGCACATCGAACTGAGCAAACGCACGCTCATTCGTCTTACCAAGGATCCTGCAGGCGCCTTCTCTCCTCGCCAACCTGCAGTTCGCCGATCGTATCTTGGATCACAGAGTCGAGGTGATTCCGGTCACGTGAGCGCCGCAGTTTTTGTGATAAAAAATACTGTAATGCCAACGAAAGCCTCTGGCAGTATCAATCCGTCACAACGCGGTGCCTCATGCTAAGAGCCCTCTTCATCGCGCTCTCGGAGAGCAAGTGCCTGCGCGCCATCGCCGAGCGCTCCAGTTTTGGGCAGCGCACCTCATCCCGGTTCGTCGCGGGAACTCAGGTTTCCGACGCCATGCGCGCCGCTGCTGCCGTCAACGCCTTCGGCGCCGGAGTGTCCATCGACAATCTCGGCGAAAACGTCACCAACGCTGACGAGGCCCGCGCCAGCGCGCGCCTCTACCACGACCTGCTCGACGCCATCGCGGCCAACAAGCTCAATGCCAACATCAGCCTCAAACTCACGCACATGGGCTTCGACGTCGACGAGAAGATGGCCTATGACATCGTGCGCAACCTCGTCCTCAAAGCCGCCAGTATGACGCCGAAAAATTTCGTCCGCGTCGACATGGAAGGCTCCGCCTACACGCAGCGTACTCTTGACTTCGTCCACGAACTCCACCGCATCCCCGGCAACGCCAACAATGTCGGCACGGTGATTCAGTCCTACATGCGTAGCGCCGAGGCCGACGTCGAAAAGTTGCTTGCCGACCGCATCCGCATCCGCCTTTGCAAGGGAGCCTACAAAGAGCCCGAAAGCGTCGCCTTTCAGAAGAAGTCTGAAGTCGATGCCAATTACGTAAAGCTGATGAAGGTTCTGATGAAGAGCGGCGTCTATCACGGCCTCGCCACTCACGACGAAAACATCATCCATGAAGCCAAAGCCTTCGCCAAGCGCGACGGCGTCTCTCCCGATGCCTTCGAGTTCCAGATGCTCCACGGCATCCGCCGCGACCTGCAGCAATCTCTGGTGAAGGAAGGCTGGCGGGTCCGCGTCTACATTCCGTTCGGCACCGAGTGGTATCCATACTTCATGCGCCGCCTGGCCGAGCGCCCAGCCAATGTCTTCTTTATAGCGAAGAACATTTTGCGGAAATGAGATATCCGAGGAACGCAATTCCAGGCGAAGACCGGTAACTGAAGACTTGGGACCCGTGACCGCCCTCTAGCCGGGTCTTCTACTCAATGCCGCCCGCCAACGGCAACCGCGCAGCGCTACTCAACAAATTCCGCTCATAAGGCGTGAACCGCCGCGCAAAATTGTCAGAATTGATGAGATGATCGCGCTGCTCCGGGGTCATTCCGCGCATGCCGCGGATCGCGTCATTCAAGGCCCGCCGCCGGTCCGGACGCAACTCCTGAAACTGCCTGAACAACGTCCGCGCCTGCACCCGCTGCCCGGGCGTCAAATGTTCCCATGCCTCCATGCGCCCCAGCACACGCTCCTGCTGCTGCGGAGGCAGCGCCGAAAACCTCTGCAAGCGCAGTAACAACTGTCTCTGCCGCGGAGGGGGCAACCGCCGAAACTGAGGGTCGTTCTCAAGCGCCCGTTTCTGTTGAGCGGGAGGCAGGTCTTTATACTTCCGCAGCCACGCCCCAGCGTGCCCAGGCTGATTGGGCGGCCGGCTGAATTGCGGAGACTGCGAATGAGAATTCCCGGAGGGTGAGCTTTGCAGGCTCTGCGCCGACTGATTCTGACCCTGCCCCGGCCGCGAGTTCTGCCCCAACCCCGTCGCAAGCAGAAAGAACGCGGGCGCGAAGAGCCACAATGCCGCCCTTACACCGCCCGCGATGTCTCGCCTCCCCGGCATGTCCCGTCTCTCTTTCCGAACCCGTCCCGGCCCCGCCGACCGTACGTGTCTGGTCGCGATCAGCCAGCCCCTTGACTATGGCGTCGCCGTCACATCGTCATCCTGCACCTGCAAATCGTCCAGCACGTCAAAGTCTGCATACAAATCATCATTCTTCTCGAGCGACTGCAAATCCCCCACCGCCGTCCCCGGCTGCACCGGTGCCGTCAGCGCCGGAGGCGCCGTCGCAATCTCATCCAACTGCACGATATACGACTTGTTTCCAATCGCAACCGCCGCCACAAAAATCACCGCCGCCGCCGAAGTCAGCCATACCGGGTGATTCCGCAGACCGGGCAGCAGGCGCTCATACCAAGCCAGGCGCGGCCGCGCCATCTCTTCTCGCAGACGCGCCTGCAAGCGGGTATCAAAATAAGGAGAAGGCTCCGGTGCCTGCCACTCATCGAGCAGTGCCATCGTCTTCCTGAATTCTTCCAGCTGGTTCGAACAGGCGGCGCACGAAGCCAAATGCTTCTCCATCTCCGGCGTCGTGCCTTCCATGCCAGCGGCCAGATCCGGCAACATCTCTTGGAAGTATTTGCAATCCATACTGCGTCTCTCTATCTCTCCGCCGCGGGCTTCGCGGACGGCGTTCCCGAAACGAATTCCCTGAGCTGTTCGCGCAGCGTTTCGTAGGCGCGAAACAGCAACGACTTTGTTGCCGACTCGCTCAGTTTCATCACGGCGGCAATCTGTCGATAGTCCATTTGTTGATACTTGTGCATCATTACTGCGAGCCTCTGCCGCTCCGGCAGCGCATTCACCTTGGCCTTGATTGCCGCCAGGCGTTCGCGCCGCAAAAGCTGCTCTTCAGCCGTGAGCGACTTGTCCGCCAAATCCGGAGTCGTTCCCGTCTCTTGATCCGGTTCATCCAGCCGCACTGTATTCTCCGGCCGCTCATGCCGAGTGTCACGCGCATGATTGACAGCCAGGTTCGTCGCGATCCTATACAACCACGTGCTGAACTTCGCGCTCACCTCGTAGGTCTCGCGCGACCTGTATACCCGCAAAAAAACTTCCTGCGCCAACTCCTCCGCCGTCGCGGGATTGTGGCACATGCGGTACATAAACCCCACCAAAGGCCGCCGATACTTCTGAACCAGATACCCGAAAGCCGACTCGTCCCCCGCCTTCACGCGAAGCATCTGATCGGCATCGGCGTCCGTGGCACCGGAAGCGGTGGTGACCGAACCACCTCTTGCCAAGGGAACGGCAGAGCCTGATCCGCCAAAGCCCAACAGACTCCGATCAATGGCCACGCTGCTCACATCCTTGGAAACCCCATCCGAATCAGAAAGTTGCGCCTCCCCAGAATCCGGCCGAGGCGAGGAACTGCTTTCCCCAGAATCAGATGCAGCCTTCCGCGAGGGCATGTCCGAAGCAGTCATAAAGGGTAGTCCTCAAAAGGCTATAAGGCGAGCGAAAGAGGGTCAAGAGGAGAAGGAACCAGCTAATAGCATTTGGTTGAGTGCAGATCTCCATGTCGTAAAGCAGCCATCCGGAACGTCGAGTTTTGGCGCCTACTAACTGGGCACAAGTAGCCGGCGTGTCTACGCCCGGTTAAACTACTTCTCAACGACACATAAATGCCGTACGAGGCCCGAACCATGACACGAATTCCCGTCGTACTCCTCGCCCTCATGCTCCTCTGCCCTGGCCTTCGCGCCGCATCCGACGACGCCACTTGGAAATCCGAACTCGAAACCTGGCGAGCCAAGCGCGCTGCCGGCCTCCAGGCCCCCGAAGGGTGGCTCTCGCTCATCGGCCTCGACTGGCTCAAGGATGGGGACAACACCTTCGGTGCCGCGGGTGATAACCGCATCCAGATCAACGCCAAGATCCCCGACCATGCCGGAGTGGTTCGCCTAGCCGGGGGCAAACTCCATCTCCTCCCGCCTGCCGGCGGATTCCCCAATGAAGTTCAGGTCGATGGCCACTCGGCAAGGGAGCAGGAACTCCTAGCCGACGATACCGAACAGCCTTCGAAGATCACCGTCAACACCATCAGCATCATCATTATCAACCGCGACGGCCGTTTCGCACTTCGGATTAAAGACCCACAAGCCCCGACCCGAACCGGCTTTCATGGCCTGAAATGGTACGCACCCGATCCGGTTTATCGCGTTCATGCGAAGTGGATTCCGTACTCCACGCCCAAGATGCTCGACATCCCGACCGTTCTCGGCACCACCACGCATATGTCGGCGCCGGGAGCAGCCGAGTTCACCATAAACGGCCAAACCGTCCGCCTTGAACCGGTTCTCGAAGATCCAAAGTCCACCGACCTGTTCTTCATCCTCCGGGACGCCACTAGCAAAACCACAACCTACGGAGCGGGCCGCTTCCTGTATACCGGGCTTCCAGACCACGGCCTCAACCAACCCGGCGAACTCGTGCTGGACTTCAATCGAGCTATAAATCCACCCTGCTCCTTTACGCCGTATGCAACATGTCCGCTGCCTCCGCAGCAGAACCGCTTGAGCGTGGCCATTCCAGCCGGCGAAAAACGCTATCACGACTGAAAAAGCAGAGTCGAGCCGCGAGCTTGAGGCGGCATATTGCTCATCAGGCTGGCAGTGTGGAGGAATAGGCGTGTGCTACCATAATTGCACCGCATTTTGGGCGCTTAACTCAGCGGTAGAGTGCCATCTTCACACGGTGGAAGTCATAGGTTCGAATCCTATAGCGCCCACCATCTAACCAAGTGAAAGCATGTGGCTTGCTTCCTCGCACATGTCCTCTCATATACAGTCGGTTTCATGCCGTTGGGAGTTGACGGGCAGAACCATTCGCACTCGTTTTGCTTCCTTGATGGAAGGTCCAGTTCGTAGCTCGAGCGGGGTGGAGTGAACTGTATAGCGGGGAATCTGCCGTTCGGCGGATGATCGATGCAGTGTGAATCCGACTTGATCGACGATAGGGAACACGTTGGGCTCGCGCTCCTGTTTCGCGCAAACCGACATGAGCCGGTTCTGCATCGGTAAACATGCAGTAGGGAATTGGCCTGCCCGTTGCAGGCCTCCTGCCGCAGAGGGTCTACTGTGCCTTTGATGGCGTGGCTCTTCTCTTTGACAAACGAAAGAAAACGTTATAAAAAGAAACATAAATCAAAAGAGTCTCCGCGGGCGTTGAACGGCTGTCCTGCGGGCCATGCGGTTATCGTGCTTAACGAAGAGCGACGCCGAGCCATCCTCGAATTGGTGAATCGTGACGGTCGGGTGTTGGTGCCCGATCTGGCGAGGCGTTTTGATACGTCGCAGGTCACGATCCGTAAAGATCTTGAGGTATTGCACAACCTGCGGCAATTACACCGCACCCACGGGGGAGCGCTGCCCGCGCGTTCTGTCGACGATCCCAGCCTGAGAGAAAAGGAACAGCTTCATAAGAAGGAGAAGTTGCTGATTGCGGAAGCTGCGGCCCGCATGGTGAGCAGTGGGCAGGTCGTGATTCTGGACTCTGGCACTACGACGACCGCCGTCGCGCGGGCCTTGCGAAGCTTTACGGACCTGACCATCGTTACGAATGCTGTGAACATCGCGGCGGAACTGGCTGGGACTTCAATCGAGGTGATTCTGACCGGGGGAACGCTGCGCAAGAATTCGTTTTCGCTGGTGGGCCCTATGGCGGAAGACACGCTTCGTCATCTGAGTGCCGATCTGCTGTTTCTGGCGGTGGACGGATTCGACGTCGAGTATGGCCTCACTACACCCAACCTGTTGGAGTCGCGGGTGAATCGAGTGATGGTGGAGGTTGCGAAACGAACCGTAACTGTGTGCGACTCGACCAAGTTTGGACGTCGAAGTTTATCCCTGATAGTGCCCACGTCGGCGATGCACGAAGTAATCACCGACCGCGGAATTGCGAAGGCAGATCTGCGCGAGCTTAAGAAATCGGGGATCGAGGTTACGCTTGTCTGACTCGGGAATAGATTCACAAAGTGACGGGAATTCCATCGTGCGTGTCTCTCCACATACAACGGTGTCCGGCGCGTTCAGTCTCGCAGAGATTTCTTCTCAGGTGCAGTGCTGGGAAGCTTGTCTTGCGGAGTTCAGCCAAAGCCAGACCTTGAAAGAAATTGAAATACGGTTTGGCGAAGGTCCGGAGTGGTTGTTTATTGGCTGCGGGTCAAGTTATTACGTTGCACTGGCAGCGGCTGCCACCATGAAGTCGCTAACCGGTCGCCGGGCATGGGCGGTTCCCGCTTCCGAGATATTGCTCTACCCGGAATTGGTATTCGGCACAGGCGTTTGCGTGCCCGTACTCATCTCGCGTTCCGGGCAAACGTCGGAGGTTCTGAAGGCGGCGGAGGTCTTGAAGGAGCGAGGCATCCCGAGTCTTGCGATCTCCTGTGCGCAGGGGCAATCGTTGGAAAAACTTGCGACGTGCACAATTACACTTCCAGCCGACGAGCGCAGTACGGTAATGACACGGTCGTTTACCTCGATGCTGCTGGCGTTGCAGTTTCTGGCAGGCCAGCTAGCGAGAAATCATGCGTACTGTGATGCGTTGGTGGCGATGCCGCAGGCCGCCTCCGTCATGTTGTTTCAACTCCACGATCAAATCCGCGAGTTTGTCTCCAACCATACCTTTACAAACTATGTTTGCCTGGGGCATGGGGCTTTCTATGGCTTGGCGTGCGAGTATGGACTCAAAGTAACGGAGATGTCACTCTCCATTGCCCAAGTATTTCACTCGCTAGAATTTCGTCACGGCCCAAAGTCGGCGGTGACGCGCGAATCGCTGCTGATCTTCCTCTTGTCCGACCGCGGGTTTGAGGCGGAATGCGATTTGCTCGAAGAGATGAAGTCGCTGGGTGGGACGACGCTGGTCGTTGCGAACCATGCGAATGGCCGGATTAAGCGAGCTGCTGACCTGCTGGTAGAACTACGGCTACCGGTTCCCGAACTTGCGCGGCTTGCGCCAGCGCTCGTTCCAGGACAGTTGTTGGCTCTGCATACCGGATTGAAAAAAGGTCTGAATCCGGACACGCCCCGTTATCTTACCCGCTCTGTAATTCTCTCCGAAGATGGCTCGCAGAAGCCGGAACCCGTCGCGTGAAGCGCTTTGACGTCACCATCGCGGGAGAGTTGAATCTCGATCTCATTCTGTATGGGTTGCCAGCCGAGCTCTCTCCTGAGCGCGAGTTGCTTGCAGAAGACATGGCCCTCACGCTGGGATCTTCTTCGGCGATCGTTGCCCACAATCTCGCATGCCTTGGAAGTAGAGTTGGCTTTCAGTCAATCATTGGAGATGACCCATTGGGTAAGATCGCGCTGGAACGGTTGGCACGAAGCGGGGTCGATACCGGCAGAGTACAGGCAACTAAGTCCGTAGGCACGGGGCTTAGCGTGATCCTGCAAAGAGGAAGTTATAGGAACATACTGACCTATTCCGGCGCCATCAGTAAACTTACTCTTGGCGACCTCGACGTTGATTGCCTCTGCGAAGGCAGGCATTTTCACCTATCGTCATATTATTTGCAAACGAATCTGCGTCCAGATGTGCCGGAGTTATTTCGGCGCCTCAAGGCGGCAGGGTTGACTATCTCTCTTGATACCAACGACGATCCGGAAGGGAGCTTCGGGAACGATATTTATCGAATTCTCGAGTTCGTGGACATCTTTCTGCCCAACCAGCGCGAGGCCTGCAAGATTGCGGCTACGGATGCCGTAGACGAAGCCGTGGAGAAACTCTCCGGGCGCGTTCCTATAATAGTCGTGAAGCGGGGAACTCGAGGTGCCGTGGCAATCCGCGATCACAAGAAAACGGCAAGTCCTGCCTTGAAGATTGACATGGTCGATCCGGTGGGGGCGGGCGACAGCTTTGACGCAGGGTTTATCCATGCCTATTTGAAAGGGAACAGCCTGGACGATTGCCTAACGGCCGGCAACGCTGCCGGAGCACTCTGCGCAACGCGCGCGGGAGGCACGGAGGCATTTGCCGACAGTGCACATCGCGAGTCATTCTTGCACGAGTACGCGCCATTTCTTTAATTGTAGGGTCAACTGGGGAGGACGGCTGAAGCCACGTCTATCTCTTACTTACTTCAAGTAATAGATGTTCTTTAAACTCCACCTTAATCCTGGTGGTCGATCCTTCCGCGACGGTCACGGATCCCAGGTTTTTGTTGTCTGGATAGTCGAGCACCTGGTAGGTGCCGGGAATAAGTCCTCGCAATTCAACTTCGCCGTGCCATATCGCGCTCGTCGAGGGCGCGAAGAATGCATAATACATCTTCCCATCTTTCTCGATCGCATACGCTTCGGGAAAGTCGTAGCCGTAGACGTACAGCGGAAGAAAGTCGCCCTTGGACAGCATCTTGTCGTTGTAAATAGCCATCCATTTCTTCCAGTGCGCTTCTTTTTCCTTGGTCAGATTGACGCGCTTGAATTTCGGGCCCGGATCGGGCCAAACAAATTTTGTGCCGACCACGCCACCGGCCCCGATGGTCGAAGCGAAGTCATCGCCGTGTTCAATCCAGTCTTTGCCAGCTCTCGTCATCGCGGAGAGTTCGACGTGATCGCCGTACACCGCGGCCTCAGGCCCGAGCAAAGCTTTGTACATTTTGATGCGCCGTCTGACCTGCACAGCTCCCACGGGATCGGCAGTCACGGCTTGGTCCATGTAAGGGAGCCACGCGAGCGAGGGTGGCGTTCCGCAAGGGCAACTCTGCGTCACGCTCTCCGGTTTGAGAGAGCGCGAGGTTTGATAAATGATCCGATACACATCGGCCATCGCATTCACCGAATCTTGCGGCGACTTGTGGTGATGCGCCGGATTATGGCATTCGGGAACGGTATAGATGTTGTCGAGCTTCGAACCGTCAAAATCCCAGTCGCGAATGAATCGCTCGGTCAGCTTCTTGTAATAGTCCTGCACCTGAGGGAGGGCAGGACACAGCACGGCGAGATCGCGCGTCATGCGGGCGTGATGGCCATTCTTATCAAGGATGAGCCAATCGGGGTGCTCGCGGACAACATCGGAGACAAGATACTTGTGTGACTCCCATCTGCCCTGTCCGTCTTCCACGCCAAGGGGCAACCACCAGAGCTGCACGAACATTCCCTGCTTGTGAAAATCGCGGACCATTTGCTGCATGGAATCATCAGGGAACGTCTCCTTGCGCGGCTGCCAATCGCCGTAGTTGTTGAACCAGCGATCGTCGAGCGTCGCCCACTTGATGCCCATTTCTTTCAGCTTGGGGACCGTGCCGAGCATTTGCGCAGCCGTGACATTGAATTCGTATCCCCATCCGCACCAACTCGCGTTGTAGGCTTCGTTCGAAGGCTTGGGAAGTTCCCAACCCTCTTTCTGAAGCACGTGCGACCAAAGATGGAGCGGTTGATAGAAATCGCCGGAATAGACCGCGACGAAGCTGCGTGGCGTTGAATAGGATTCTCCGGGCTTGAGAATGATCGGGCCGTGAACATCAAGGCTGGCGGTCACGCGACGATCTGCGCCGACACGAACGGGAAGAGAGACCGTCAGGGGTACGGTTTCAACGTGGCCGATGGCTTCGCCGACATCGTGCGTCCAGAACGCGACCACTGGTATGCCGCCTCCATAGCCACCTTTCACGACAGCGCCCATCTCGTTGGGTTGGGAAAAAGTAGCTTTCAGTTTTTGGACGTCATCTTTGCCCCAGTCATAGCTGGATCCCTGGAACGACCACATTTCGTAGGGAGCAGCCTTCGCGTCCGCGAGATGCGCGTTGAAGCGGTGACGCTGGTTCACCAGTTGATTGATACGAAGGTCCGCGGTTCCGACGTTGCGATATTCAGCCGAAGAAAACGCGAGATTGGGAAACTCATCATAGACCTCGACGGTCAATATCCGTTGAACCTTAGTGCCGGAACCATTGACTGCCTCGCCAGGAATCTCAATATGCTTTCCCGCCCCCATTTTCGCGGAAGCTTCAGAAACCTTCGCGTTCGCGAAGTCGAGAGCAAAGTGAAGAGACTTGCCGGAAGAAACCATAAGGCCGTCGGCGCTATCGGATATCGCAGGCTCATCCAGGGTCAACTGGCGGCCGTCCTTGATAAGAGTTGCGCGCACGTAGCCCGACGGGAGCACGCGGAACTCGGCCGTCTTGGTGGTCAGCGTAAGCGGACCCTTCGGATCCAGTTGCACCTGAATTGTCGACTGGGGCGAATTCACCGCTCGCGCAATAACCGCAGGCCTCTGCATCAGCGCAATTGCCATAAGTAACAGGAAAGTTATCCCGGCGATCCATTCGAACCTTCTCGACGATTGCGATTTCATGGCTTCTCCTTCAGCAACTGCGTGCCGCGAAACTGGCTGAACAATTTTTCTGCATTGAGGTGGTAGATTTTTTCAAGGACCGAGTCGGGCAGGTCGACGCCATACGTCTCCCAGCGCCCCTGGCTGGGCGACCCGTAATAATCGAAGGACTCGTCGGCCGTCTCAAGCCAGCGGAAGTAGTTGCGATACATTTCCGTGCTCATTCCATTGTCGCTGCCAAACATCACACGATCCTGGTACTTGATAAAAAATTGGCGGGCCTCGCGTGGCTGACGGCCAAGTTCAGCCTCGCGGCCGCCGAACTCCACCATCACATTCGGATAGCGATCGAGGACTTCGCCCACCCAGCCCAGATTCTCGGGCCATCCCATGTGTAAAAAAACGAAGGTCGTGCCGGGATGGCGCGCGGCGACGCGGTTGCGCTCTTCGAGCAGAGTTTGCAGCGACGGGAAGTCGTGCCCGTAGAAGCTCCAGTCAGGATGCTCGTTCAGTTCCTCGTAGCGCTCGTTTTCAGAATTGATCGGCAGAAAAAACGCTTCCGGATCGGCGGTATGGATAAAGACTGGAATTCCCAGCCGACCGCACTCGTCGAAGATTGGGTCGAGTCGCGGATCGTCGACGGCGATCAGCTTGCCAGTCTTATCTCGAACGCCGAGGCCGAGGTCCTTCAAAAATTTCAGTCCGCGCGCTCCACGATGCACGCTATCGTCGAGTTGCCGCACCATTGCCTGGGTGAAATCCGGATCATCGATCTTCGACCAGTCGATCTGGGTGAACACCATAAAGCGCCCGGGATAGGGTTTGACCATTGTGTCGATGAGATGCTGCAGCTTGTCTCCCCACATTCCGGTGAGGATGACGATCTGCTTAACGTTCGTCTCATCCATGATGCGGATAACTTCCTGCGGCGGAAGCTGGTCGCCGATGCCAACCGGATCGTTGGTGTGATTGTGCACGTCGATGACGTAAGACTTCGCACGCTGCGGGAGGTGCTGAGGGACGTGCAGCATCGACTTCGGATGGAAGTCTCTCAGGAGAAGAGTCTTTTGCTGGTCGGCGTTTGCCGCTGGATGATAGCCGATCTGATCCTTCGCTTCCTGAGCCACGACCCGCAGACTTCCGATCGCAGCCACAGCGACAACAAGAATAAGGTTGAGCGGAAATTCCAAGAAACCTCTTCGCACCATCTGGACTTCTGCGGATCTCATTGCAAATCTCCCATGCCGCACGCGACTGAGTAATGATGGACGACCTCAAGAATTTTGTTGCGGATGAGATCATCGGGCTTATTGGAGAGTTCTTTGGCCAACACGCGCGCGGCTTGGTTCGGCATGTACTGGCTTAGAAGCGAGGGCGGTGGAGGATACGTGGTGAGGTTGTCAAGAAGCCGTTGCAGAGCGGCAGCAACCCCCGGCTCAGGCCAGTAGTAGCGCACGCGATCACTGAGGCTGTACTTGCGCGCGAATCGGAGTTCATCATCGTCACCGTGATAGTAGCTCTTCCAGTATTCCGGCCGCGCAAGCATAGCCCCCTCGAGCGACTCACGAATCCGTGACGGGATGACATCCTTGCGAGTCCCCAGCCATTCTTCTTCGATCGCCGCCAGCGCGTAGACCGCCTCGCGGAAAGCGAACGTCAGCCATGGCCCCACTTTCAGAATCGCAAAGTGATCCCGCACCATCTCGCCTAGTGCCGCTGGCGTTTGATAGTCCGTCGAATGCGCTTCGAAAACGCCATGCCACTGCGTTTCCGCCAGCCGAGCGAGTTCGAGTGTTCCTTCCGGTCGATAGGGAATGACTTTCGCGTCGCCGAATTCGACGCCCGGTTGTACAACCAGAGCAATCACTCGTTGCCACGCGGATTGCAACCCTCGCGATTCGAATAAGCGTCTCGCTATCTCAATCGTTCTTAGCGCGTCCTCTGCGCGTGTGATCTCCGGCGCGCATGAGTCGGACAACTCCCCGCCCGGAATCGGTACCTCAGTCCCGATGACGTATAGAGGAACTGGAATCGCGCCGTCTAGCTTCGCATGTGCCTCTTCGGCGGCCCCGCACAGTTCGGCGGCCCGCGCACTGACTATTTCCTCGGCCAGCGGCTGATGCGGGTCGGCGGGATCGCCTGCGAGATGCATGCTGGCATCGAGGTGAATCTTGGTGTAACCGGCAAGTACGTAGTCGCGAACGAGTTCCGCCGCTTTCTGCATGGCGGAGGCGGGTTCTTCACTGCGCCACACGTTCGGCCCAAGGTGATCGCCGCCAAGAACAATGCGGTCTGCAGGCAGGCCAATTCTGGCCGCGAGTTCTTTCACAAAAGCAACGAATTGCGCCGGAGTTTGCCCCGTGTAACCGCCGAATTGATTGACCTGGCTGGAAGTCGATTCGATCAACAGAAGCGACCCGTCACGGATCGCCTGGAGCATTCCGGCCTCCAGAACAAAACGATTCGCAGAACAAATGGAATAGACCCCGACAGCCTTGCCCGCTCGATTTTCTTGAAGACGAGCGGCAAGTTGGCGGCTGGCGTGACCCACCTCTTTTGCCGGAATGCGCGTAGCCGCCACTGCCTTAGAAGTAGAACTTCAATGCAAGCTGCACTTGCCGCGGAGCGCGAGCAGAAAGCGGATAGCCGAACTGGCTGAGCTTCGGATCCTGAGGAGTATTGATGTTATTCGGATCCAATTCCAGCGGCGTCGGCTCTGCGCTGATCGCCCCAAACTGCCCGAACAGGTAATTCACGTGGTTGATGACGTTGAAGAACTCCGCCCGGAACTCAAAACGCTTCTGCTCGCTGATCGGGAACTGTTTTACGAATGAGGTGTCCCAAGTCTTGTATCCCGGCCCCGTGATGATGTTCCGTCCCGAATCGCCAAATGTGCCGAGCTCAGTGTTAGGCGCGAAGGCGCAGGTGTTGAAGAGAGTCCCCGGAACGCAGGGCGTCGCATTCGGATTGCCGACCAGCGTGGGTCGCGCGCAGTAGTAGCCAACCGTCCCGCCGCAGTCGCCACCGGAAACATCGACGATTTGAGTCGCCGTGAAATAGTTTCCAGTCGCAGCCGAGAAGACACCAGCCATCTGCCAATTGCCGATAATCTGATTCAAGACGCCATTTGCGTTGTGGCCCAGTAAACGTCCGCGCCCGAAGGGTAAGTCATAAAGGTAGCTGAGGACAAAACGGTGCCGCACATCGAAATCGGCGTTGCCGTAGTTTTGGTTCGGAAAACGCTGATCCTGAAAGTCTCCGTTATTAACCGAACCAAGACTGGCGCTGGAGGCGTTGTCGAGCGCGTGCGCGTAGGTGTAGGCCGCTTCAAATTGGAGCCCGTGCGCGTAACGCTTTTCGAGTCGAATCTGCAGCGAGTTGTAGTTCGAGAAGGTATTTGAGCGGAAGGTCGGAATTATAACGTCGAGAGCTGGATTGCAGAAATCCGGCGTGTCCAGCGTGCAGGAACCACCCACACCACCCGGCCAATTGCTGTTGTTCGCAGGACGGCGTGGGGCAGTAGGAAGCGACTCGCTGCCAAGAACCGGGACAGCTTGATTACCATTGAAGAATCCGAAGAGCTTCACGCCGCGGGAGCCGGCGTAGGAGACCTCAAGAACAGTAGAAGCCGGTAGCTGGTATTCCACTCCCAGGTGCCACTGCTGCGTATAAGGCGTCACCAGATGCGGGTCGAGCGAATAAAGCTCGGGCGCATTCGGATCGGAAAGCGACTGCGATGGGAAGCCTTGCGCCAGCACATTGAGCGGCAATCCGCCATTATTCTCAGACGAGATCGAGCAATCAAGATCATTCGGGTTGGCGCTCGGCGCGCCGCAGGGCGCATTAAATGACTCGGACGAGAGGAATGGAGGATTGAAACCGGGACTCGGATTGGAAAACGGCCCGTTCTCCTGCCCACCGTAAAAAATTCCATATCCGCCACGGAGGACGAGCTTGTCGGCGAGCTGATAAGAAAAGCCGATGCGTGGAGCAAAGTTGTTTCGGTCCGGGCTGATCAGTCCGCGAGAACCGTTGCTCACGATGTTCATTTCAGTGGCAAGCGTCGGGGTCAGTTGAACATTCTTGCCGCTGGGCACGATCAGCGACTGCGAAGCGAAATCGAAGGTGGCCTGATTGTCGTTGGCCTCCTTAATTGTGGTGAAAAGCTCATATCGCAAGCCCAGATTCAAGGTGAGGCGCGGATTCACCTTGAAATCATCCAGTGCATAGAAAGCGTAGATCTGCCGCCGGTAGTCGATATTGGGTGTGACGCTGGTGATCGAGCCACCATCGGGAATCCCCTGCATGAAGGTGGCAAAAGCCTCGCCGCCCGTGCCAGGCGAGCCGTAGTTATCGTTGATAAGAGATCCACCTCCAAAATCCATTTCGCCGCGCGCGGCTGCCGGCTCAAGCATCGTGAATTGCTCGAAGCGAAGTTCCGCACCAAACTTCGCGGCGTGGCGCCCATGAGTCCAGATCAGATTGTCGGTAATAACGAAGCTGTGCTGCCTTTCGTTCGCCGGGAGGAAGGTCGAGGCGCCAATTGCAGCTGTGCCGTCGCCAAAACCAATCGACGGCAGCCCTCCCATCTCCTGCCCGGCCTGGTACGGCACTCCAGGGAACGG
>Ga0335070_10005127_pt1 | contig 15388 bp, 14 predicted proteins | sample Lox_Sample_13_FD_206722 | JGI IMG/M metagenome (GOLD analysis project Ga0335070, IMG submission 206722) | Soil microbial communities from Loxahatchee National Wildlife Refuge, Florida, United States - Lox_Sample_1.3 | ecosystem: Environmental > Terrestrial > Soil > Wetlands | place: USA... | reverse complement strand
CCGGCGGTCATCTATTTTGCGTCGTACCTGCTCGACGCCAGCACCCTGATGCGGCAGGCGGCGCAGGTCAACCTGAATCCGCAGTTTTACACCTCCGCCGGCACCGGATTCGCCGCTGCCGAATTTCCCACCAAGGACAAAGGCGCCGGGCCCTACGCGGAATACACCTTCTCTGTATCGCAATGGCTGCCCACGGCGCAGTGGAAGGGCTCGAAGGAATTCGACGAGGCGTTCTTCAAGCTGACGGGCACGCATCCGGCGTATCACGCGATGGAAGCCTACGTGACCTTGTTCACGGCGGTGGCCGCCATCAATCAGGCGAACTCGGCGCAGCCTCCCGCCATTCGCGACGCGCTGAAGAACATCAATCTGCCGGACACGCCTTTCGGCCCGATCAGGTTCGACTTGCACGGGCAGAACCCTCACCCGGTGCTGATCACGCAGGTGCTGAACGGACAGTACAAGGTCGTCTATCCGCCCGACGCCGCCGAAGCCAAGCCCGTGATCCCGGCGCCGCCCTGGAACAAGCGCCAAGGACTGTAATGCATTCCGCTGGAGTCGCCGGCAATGACGGCCGGGCGGATGGCCGGCAGCCGCTATCCGCTCTAGTTCGGGGGTGAGGGTGGACTTCTACGCGGCGCTCCAGGCAGTGATCAATGGCCTGCTCACCGGCGCGCTCTACGCGCTGGTGGGCATGGGCCTGGCGCTGATCTTCGGGGTGATGCGCATCGTCAATTTTGCCCACGGCGCCTTCATGATGCTGGGCATGTACGCCACCTATGTGCTCTTCACCCGCACCGACCTCAGCCCCTACATCCTGTTCATCCTCGCCGGCATCCTGCTGTTCGCCATCGGGTACGCCATCTACTTTGGGTTGTTGCGACCCATCCATGGGAAGTCGGACTTCATGCAGATCCTGCTCACGCTGGGTATCGGGCTGATTGCAACCGATGGCGTGTTGCTGGTCTTCGGCGCCGACTACCATCAGATCAACATTTCACTGCTGGAGAAGAACCTCCACTTCGGGCAGCACATCAGCGTGAACGCGCCCTGGGTGGTTTCCTTCGGTATCGCGGTGGTGCTGGCTCTGGCGCTCTACTACTTTGTCATGCGGACCATGACCGGCCGCGCGGCGCGCGCCATCGCGCAGAACCGCTACGCTGCGCCGCTGATGGGAATCAACGTCTTCCGCGTCCAGGCGATATCCTTCGCGGTGGGCATCGCCGCCGCCGGAATCGCCGGCGGCCTGCTGCTGCCGGTCTTCTATATATATCCGCAGGTGGGTGATCAATTCACGCTGAAGGCCTTCGTGATGGTCGTGCTGGGCGGCATGGAGTCGATCGTCGGCGCCGCTCTCGCGGGACTCGTGCTCGGCGTGGTGGAGAGCCTCACCAGCCTCTACTGGGGCAACGAGTGGGCGCTGGCCGTGGACTTCGTGATCTTCCTGCTGGTGCTGTCGCTGAAACCCAGCGGCATCTTCGGGAGGCAGAGGGCATGAAGCGCTCCCACCTGATGGCCGCGCTTGTCATCTTCGTTCTGTCGCTGCTGGTGCCGCTGGTGGTGCAGACGGACTACGTGCTGCAGGTGCTGTTTCGCATCTATCTTTTTGCGGCGCTGGGACTGGCATGGAATCTGGTGGGCGGGTATGCGGGCCAATTGTCGCTGGGGCACGCCGCCTATTTCGGAGCCGGAGCTTACGGCTTGGCCTTGTTCTCCGGCCGGCTCGGTGTCTCGCCGTGGATCGCCGTGCTGATGGGCATGGCCGTAGCGCTGGCGTGCGCATTGTTGATCGGTGGAGTGTCGTTCCGGCTGCGCGGACCGTACTTTGTGCTGGCGACCATTGCCTTTGCCGAGGTGCTGCGGCTGATCGCCAAGAACCTGCCTGAGGTGACCGGTGGCGACGTCGGCGTGCAGGTGCCGGCGCTGTTTCACGGAAACGTAAATCGCGCCTTCTACTGGGCGGCGGTCGTGCTCACCGCCCTGGCGTTTGCCACGACGCTGGCGATCTCGCGCGCCCGCTTCGGTTACTACCTGCTGGCCATCCGTGAGGATGAGGACACGGCGCTCTCGGTGGGCATCGGCGCTGCCAGAAACAAACTCGCGGCCCTGCTGGTGAGCGCGGCGCTCACGGCGCTGGCCGGCGCGCTCTATGCCAGCCTCTTCCTTTATGTTGTGCCGGACCAGGTGCTTTCCATCGACGTTTCGAACGAGATCGCCATTGTGGCCATGCTGGGCGGCGCGGGCACGGCGCTGGGGCCGATCGTCGGTTCGGTAGTGCTCGAGTCGGCGTCAGAAATGTTCAAGAACATTTTCAAGGAAGCCCATCTGCTGATCTATGGTGTGCTGCTGGTGCTAGTGGTGCTGTTTCTGCCGGAGGGGATTATCGGCACCATCAGCGCGTTTCTGCGGCGCCGCGCCATGTTTGGCGGCATCCAGGCCAGCGCCAAAGACGTGGCGGGGGATTAGTCTATGTCTCTGCTCGAGATCGATCACGTCAGCAAGCGTTTTGGTGGCCTGCGCGCCATCAACAACGTGGCTTTTGCGATCGAGGAGAACGAGATTGCTTTCATCGTCGGGCCAAACGGCGCGGGCAAAACCACGCTGTTCAACCTGATCACCGGCGTCTTCCATCCGGATGAAGGCAACATCCGCTTCCAGGGCCGGGACATCACGCACATCACTCCCAATCACGCCGCGCGCCTTGGCATCGGGCGCACCTTCCAGATCGTCAAGCCGCTGCGCAATCTCACCGTGCTGGAGAACGTGATGCTGGGCGCCTTCCTGCATACCGCCAGCCCGTCGAAGGCCGCCGAACAGGCGCGTGCAGTTCTGAAATACCTGCAGATGGAAAAAGTCATGCGCTTCACGGCCAGCGGAATGCCCATCGCCTTGCTCAAGCGGCTGGAGATTGCGCGGGCCTTGGCCACCAGGCCGCGGCTGATCCTGCTTGATGAGGTCGTCTCCGGGCTCTCGACCAGCGAGGCGCTGGAACTTGCGCAGATCCTCAAGAGGCTTCCCGAGTGGGGTGTTGCTGCCGTAGGCGGAGTGGAGCACGTGATGCAGGTAGTGATGAGCATCGCCCATCGCGTGGTGGTGCTCGATCACGGAACCCAGATCGCCGAAGGCAAGCCGCAGGAGGTGGTACGGATGCCGGTGGTCATCGAAGCCTATCTCGGCACCAAGTACAAGGAGCTGGGGCTATGAGCGAGCCGCTCCTGGTGCTGGACGATGTGCAGGCCGCCTACGGCGACTTCCAGGCGCTGTTCAACATCACCCTGCTGGTGAACGCAGGCGAGATCGTGACCCTGGTCGGCGCGAACGGCGCCGGCAAGACCACTACACTGCGCGTCATCTCCGGCCTGCTGCACCCCAAGAAGGGCACCGTTCGCTTTAACGGCCGGGACATTTCCCGCACCCCGCCGCACGAGATCGTGGAAGTGGGCATCAGCCACGTGCCCGAAGGCCGACAGCTTTTTCCATACATGACGGTGGAGGAGAACCTGGCGCTGGGCGGCTACATTGACCGCGCGCGCCCGCGACTCAAAGAATCCATGGAAGAACAGTTTGCGTTTTTCCCGCGCCTGCAAGAGCGGCGCAAGCAGCTCGCGGGGACGCTCTCCGGCGGTGAGCAGCAGATGGTGGCCATCGCCCGCGGTCTGATGAACCAGCCCAAGCTGCTGCTGCTCGATGAGCCCTCGCTCGGCCTCGCGCCCAAGATCGTGGAAGAGGTCTTCGATAAGATCCAGGAAATCGGTAAACGCGGCGTCACCGTGCTCATCGTGGAGCAGAATGTCGTAGACGGCCTGAGCATCTCCGATCGCGGCTATGTGGTTGAGAACGGCGCTGTCGAACTGGGGATCGGCACCTCTGCCCAGGAACTACTGAGCAACGAGCGGCTGCGGTCGGCGTATCTGGGACTCTGATCGCGCCCCGTCCGATATAATCGCGCAGCATCCATGGATTTCGACCAGCTCATAACTTTCGCCGAGGTGGCCAAGCAGGGCAACTTCTCGCGGGCGGGGCAGAAAGTGTTCCGCTCGCAGTCGGCGGTGAGCGCGCAGATCCGCCAGCTTGAGCAGGACTACGGCGAGAAGCTGCTGGACCGCGTCGGCAAATCGGTGAGGCTCACGCCGGCGGGAGAAGTCCTGCTGGAGTATGCTCACCGCCTGCTGGCGCTGCGCGCCGAATCCCAGCGCGCCGTCGCCGACCAGGGCTCGACCCCGCGGGGCGTGCTCGCCATCGGCGCCAACGAGGCCACCTGCCTCTACGTCCTGCCGGACCACTTCGCCGAGTATCAGCGCCTGTACCCCGGAGTGCAGATCAGCATCTACCGCAACTTCAGCCGCAAGATCCTGGAGAAGGTGGAGGACGGCTCGATTGACGTCGGCATCGTGACCCTGCCGGTGCGCTCGCCCAGCCTGAAGGTCCACCCCATTTTTCGCGACCGCCTGGTGCTGGTGACCAGCGTCGATCATCCACTGGCGCGGCGGCGGAGCGTGCGCATCTCCGAGATCGCCGAATACCCGCTCATCTTTCCCCGCACCGGGCACACGCGAGCCATGCTCGACAAGCACTTCCGTCCTTTCCGTGCCAGTCTGCGCGTGGCCATGGAACTGCCCAGCGTAGGAATGATCAAGGGGTTCGTGGCCGCGGGACTGGGTGTCTCGCTGATCAGCGCCAGCTTTGCGCACGATGATGTGGCCAACGGCCAACTGAAGCTGGTGGAGATCGAAGACGCGCACATCCACCGCGAGCTGGGACTCGTCTACCGCAGGGATCGCACCCTGCCGCGCGCTGCCACTGCGTTCATCACTCTCATTCGCCAGCGCGCCGCCGAGACAAAATAGGCAGCGACGGAATAAAGGCGGCAAGCCGCCATTGACGCCCCTCCTTGCCCCGCTTAACATCGGTGGCGCGCCTCCCGGGAGACTTCTGCGCCATATGATCGGCCAGACCATCTCGCATTACCGCGTCCTGCAGCGGCTCGGCGCCGGAGGCATGGGGCAGGTGTTCGAGGCCGAGGACCTCCGCCTGGGACGGCGCGTGGCGCTCAAGTTCCTTCCCGACGATCTCTCGCAAAATCCGCAGGCGCTGGAGCGGTTCGGGCGAGAGGCGCGCGCCGCCTCCGCCCTCAACCATCCCAACATTTGCACCATCTACGACATCGACCAGCACCAGGGCCGCCACTTCATCGCCATGGAGCTGCTCGAGGGCCGCACCCTGAAACAGTTGATCGAGCATCGCCGCCTGGACACGGGAGAGGTCCTCGACCTCGGCATCCAGATCGCCGACGCGCTCGACGCCGCCCATCGCAAGGGCATCGTGCATCGCGACATCAAGCCGGGCAACATCTTCGTCACCGAACGCGGACAGGCGAAGGTGCTGGACTTCGGACTGGCCAAGCTTACCGTGCAGCCGCGGGTGGGTGCGGCGGCTGCCGCGAGCACGGCCGCCACCGTGGCCACGGTTTCTGATGAGCACCTCACCAGTCCCGGCAGCACCGTTGGCACCATTGCCTACATGTCGCCGGAGCAGGCACGGGGCAAGGAGCTTGATGCGCGCACCGATCTGTTCAGCTTCGGGACCGTGCTCTACGAGATGGCTACCGGCGTCCTGCCGTTCCGCGGCGACACTTCGGCGGTGATCTTCGAGGCCATCCTGAACCGCGCCCCCGTTCCCCCGGTGCGGCTGAACCCGGAGGTCCCATCCAAGCTGGAAGAGATCATCAGCAAGGCCCTGGAGAAGGACCGCGATCTGCGCTATCAGAATGCTTCGGACATCCGTGCTGACCTGAAGCGGCTGAAGCGGGACACCGATTCCGGCCGCTCGGCGGCGGTAGAAGTGGCGCCCGCGCCGGTATCGGGAACGATAGCCGCCGCGCCATCTTCGGGTGCAACGCCGGCCGTGACGCGGACACCCTCAGGCCCGGTTCCGGCAGCACCCTCGGGCGCGACGGCGGCGGTTGCGCCGCCCCAGCCGGGGAAGACGCGGACTTACATCGTCGCCGCGGTGGTGGTCCTCGCCGCCCTTGCGCTGGCTGCCTATTTCTACATGCGCCGCCCGCGCGGGCTGACCGAGAAAGACTCCATCCTGCTCACGGATTTCGTGAACACCACCGGCGATCCGGTGTTCGACGGCACTTTGAAGAAAGCTCTCGCGGTGGATCTGGAGCAGTCGCCCTTTCTCAACGTCTTTCCCGAAGCGCGGGTGCGGCAGACGCTCAAATTCATGGGGCGCACGGGCGATGAGCGCATCACCACCGAGATCGGGCGCGAGATCTGCCAGCGCGGCAGCATCAAGGCCATGCTGGTGGGATCCATCGCCAGCCTGGGCAGCCAGTACCTCGTCACGCTGGACGCGGTGAATTGCGCCACAGGGGATACCCTGGCACGGTCCCAGGCGCAAGCCGGGGGCAAGGAACAGGTACTGGGGGCGCTCAGCAGCGCCGCTGGAAAGATGCGAGAGAAGCTGGGAGAGTCGCTGGCCTCCGTCCAGAAGTTCGACAAACCGCTGCCGGAGGCGACCACGTCTTCGCTGGAGGCGCTGAAGGCTTTCACGCTGGGCGATGCCACGCGCAACAAGAGCGACTTCGCTGCGATTCCGTTCTTTCAGCGCGCCATCGAGCTCGACCCGAATTTCGCGCTGGCTTACGCCCGCCTGGGGACGTGCTACGGCAACATCGGACAGTCAGGCCTGCAGGAGGAAAACGAAAAGAAGGCGTTCGAGCTGCGCGATCGCGCCAGCGAACGCGAGCGGCTTTACATCACCGCGCATTACTACATGGATAGCGAGCAACTGGACAAGGGTGTTGCTGCCTATGAACTTTATAAGCAGACGTATCCTCGCGACATCGTCCCTTACAACAATCTGTCGATCGCTTACTTCAATTCAGGCCAGTTCGAAAAAGCCCTGGAGAGCGCGCGACAAGCCGTGCAGCTGAACCCTGAGTCGGTATACGGCTATGCCAACACGGCTGCTGCCTATGCCGCGCTGGGCCGCGTGGATGAAGCCAGGGCTACAATGCAGGCGTCGCTGCAACGCAACTTGGGAGGGCCTTATCCGCACATCTTCCTGGCGAACCTTGCGTGGGCGCAGAATGATCCGGCGGGGGTCGATCGGGAACTATCCGCCGCCCGCGCTACCGGCGCCGAGGGCGAGCTTCTCGCTAATGGTCTGAGAGGCGGCCTTGCGGCATACGCCGGGCGCATGCGGCAGGCGCGGGAGCTGTTCGAGCAGGTCAGGGAGGCCGCGCTGGCCGCGCATCTGCAGGAAAATGCAGCCAATCTCTTAGCTGGGCAGGCGGGATGGGAGGCCGTATACGAGGAGAACCAGCTCGCTGGCGACCACGCCGCGGCTGCCTTTCGGCTCTCACCCACGCGAAATGTCGCCATCAATGCGGCAGTCGTATTGGCCGTGGCGGGGCAGGACCGCAAAGCTCTTGAAATGCTCAGTCCATTCCTCAAACAGAGGCCGGACGACATCCTTCTGCATCAGCGGTGGCTTCCTACGGTTGAAGCGATCGCCGCGCTAAAACATGGCAACGCAGAAAGGGCTGTGGAGCTGCTGAAACCCGCGGCGCCTTATGAGGGTGCGTCGGACAACGTTTACTATGTGCGGGCGACGGCTTATCTGAACAGCCACCGTCCTGCCGAAGCGATCGCTGAATATCAGAAGGCGCTTTCGCTGAGGCTCGCACGCCCGTTTGGCCCTGACGGAGTAATGCTGCTGTCGCAGGTTGGACTGGCCCGCTGCTACGCTGCGCAGGGCGATAAGGCCAAAGCGCGCACTGCCTACCAGGACCTGCTGGCGGTGTGGAAAGATGCCGATCCCGACTTGCCTCTCGTCCAGAAGGCCAAGGCGGAGTACGCCAAGCTGCAGTAGGTCGTCTTTTCTTGGATGACTTGGTCTGGCACCTGGGGGCATTGCCCGAGCGGGAAGACGCTGGGCTCGACCGTTTGGCTCAATGCGACCGCGAATGCAAGATGCTGTAAAGACTGGACATCAACGGCGTACTGGCGGGAGGTGGGGGCTTCGGTTATAATGCAACTGTCTCCTGTCGTCGATTGACCAGCCAACCCACAAAGATTCGCGAGGCAATTATATATGATGGTTGAGGCAGGAAAAGCCGTGGAACCCATCTGGTTTTTTCCTCATAAATTCTGGGCCGCCACTCGCAACATGCCGAAGGAGGAGGCGGACAAGCTGCTGGATAAAGTGATTTCACTGTCGGAAGCTAGGGATTTGGAGGCACTCCGCAAGTACGATTTCGTGTCCCTCGAGAATCCTTATCGCAAGAAGGCGGTCGCCTAGCGACGTGCACCTCGGAAGCTTCGCCCAAAGATGGCGGTCGTATCGTTAGAAGGAGCCCGCAAAGGGAAGGGGGCCCATTTGTTTCTTCGGCTCGGGCTTCTGTGTATTCTGCTTGGCCGGCTTGGAGTGGGCAAGCAGGAGTTTTGGTAACACACGCTTTTCGGTGCGCAAGCGCCGGGGCCGCTGGGGCGATAGCCGCCCTTCTGATCGCATAGTTGTTCTCCTAGCTTATCCTTTTTATCACCCCAAGAATGGGTGCCGTCAACTGGCGAAAATGTTGCTGTAAGTGATTGGTCTACAAGTCATTACAGCAGAGCACGGCACAAGTGTTCGGGCCTTGTGCAAGTGGCAATTCCAACCGCGCCACGAGCGGTGTTTCCCGGGCACGCGGGTGTGGAATTCACCGCCGAAATCTCCCGAATGAAAATCTCAACATTCACCCTTGGCCGGATCCCGGGCATTAGCTCCCGTGGTTCATGGCCTTCTTAGTCTTTGCTGTTCATTCTGGTGTAACAATCGCTGGCTATGCTGGTTACCAAAGAGGTAATGATGATTCCATACTGCGACACCATCATCCTCTCCGACCTGCACCTCGGTTCCGAGGTGAGCCGCGCTGGCGATGCCTTGCGCCTGCTGAAGCATTCTTGCTTCGAAAGGCTCATCCTGCTGGGAGACATCTTCTGCGATCTGAACTTCGGCCGGCTCAAGCGCGATCACTGGAAGCTGCTTTCCTACATCCGCAAGCTGTCGAACCCCAAGCGCGGCATCGAAGTGGTGTGGGTGGAAGGCAATCATGATCACGGCCTGTCGCTGGTCATGTCGCATCTGGTGGGAATCAAGGTCTACCAGCAGTATGTGTGGGAGTACCGCGGCGTGCGCCACCTGGCGATCCACGGACACCAGTTCGACCGCTTCCTCACGGACAACGCCTTGCTTGGCAGCCTGGCGTCGGCCGCTTTCCTGCTGCTACAAAAGCTGGATTTAGGTCAGCGGCGCCTGTCGAAGCTGGTCGATCGTCTCGACACTCGCTGGCGCCGGCACTCAGCCAAGGTTGCCGCCGGCGCGCTGGCCCACGCCCGCACCCACCACGCGCAGCGGGTTTTCTGCGGTCACACCCACCTGGCGATGCAGGGGGCGGAGGACGGGATTGAGTACTTCAATACCGGATGCTGGATCCAGGCTGCGGCCACCTTCATTACAGTCGATGAGCAAGGAGTGCAAATCCATGAGTATGAGCGAACTGACGATCGTTATCCCGGCGAAGAACGAGGCGATTTTGCTGCCGAGGTTGCTGACTTCCCTGACGCAGCAGGACTACTCGATGATGCCGAGTACGAAGGTGTATGTAGCTGACGCCGGCTCGACCGACGGCACGCCTGACATCGCCCGTTCCTTCGCCGATCGCCTGGCGATCGAGCTCATCCCCGGCGGCCTGCCTGCGGTAGGACGTAACAACGGCGCGCGCCGCGCCGCCACGCCGTACGTCTTGTTCATCGATGCCGACATCCAGCTCGACGATGCCACGCTGCTGCGCCGCGCCGTCGAACTGATGCGGCGCAGGCGGCTCCACTGCGTCACCACCAACATCCATTGTCCGCAGGGGCGGGGCTTCGACCGCGTCCTCTACGCCACCAGCAATCTGGCCCAGCAGCTCTCGCGGCTGTGCCGGCCGTTCTCTACCGGCATGTTCATGCTCTTCGACAGAGCTCGGTTCAACGAGCTGGGAGGCTTCCACGAAGGCGCGCTGTACGCCGAGGATTACCTGCTCAGCAAGCAGGTGGCCCGCCTGCGCTTCGGGATCGTCCGCGGGCACATCATCACCACCAACCGCCGCTTCAAGAACATGGGATACCTAACGGTCGCGCGGCTCTTCCTCACCACCGCGCTCAACACCTGGAACGACAGCTTCTTCTTCCGCGACCACCGCTACTGGCATTCTGAGCCGAGAACGTTTACAGGGGCGTAGGAAGAAGGAATTCTCACCATAAGGCTGGTATTCACGGCGGCGGCGAAAGCTACGAGTACCGCAGTCGGGCCAGGAAGCCCGTCACCTTCGTCGCTGATCGGCCAGAGGTCTGGCCAACCCGCAAATTCTCGTGCTCCCGATTCACGTAATTTACGTGACGTCCTGTTCACAACACTTATCGAAATGCTCACAAGCAGCCGTGAGGGAAATCACTGAAATTCTGGACTGTAGTGCATTAAATGATAGCGCCTCGCGGTCTTCCGGTTCTTAGCATTCCGCGCATGTCGATATTCGCGGGGCGAGTCAAGCGATTCATACCGGCCCCTCATAGAGCGGACTGCCCGAGTCGGCATTCACTGAACTAATCAAGCGCCTCCCCCGACGGCAGCTACTACGAAGGGACTGAGCATTCCCTGAGGCGAAGTACCGAATTCTCGGGAAATGCAATCCTCTGAGACAAATTGTCAGTAAAGAAAAACCCTAGCAGACAGGAGAAATGCCATGAGACGTGCCTATTTAATGTTAATTGCTGCGTTGGCCCTGGGCTTGGCAGCTCTGTCAGTACCGAGTGTCATGGCTGCCGATGATGACCGGGAAGGGCCCAAAGTGTTTGACGGCGATTCCGTGGTGTATGGAAGGACCTACAGCGAATGGTCGGCTGCCTGGGAGCAATGGGCGGACTCTATTCCTGCAGCTTCCCACCCCCTGATGGACAACGGCGATTGCAGCGTCGGGCAGTCGGGCCCGGTGTGGTTCCTGGGCGGCAAGTTTTGTGCCCTCAACAACCCCAATTGCAGCACCATCGGTGTCGTTCGCAGCTGCAGCGTCCCTGCCGGAAAGGCGCTCTACGTTGCCGTCATGAACGCCGAGGACTCGGTACTGGAAGAGCAAAACCCCAAGAAGCAGATCGGGGAGTTGCGCACCTTTCTGGGGTCAGTGATGGATGGGGTAAGAAATCTTTCTTTCAAGCTCGATGGGGCAGCGATTCCGCACCTCAAGGAGAGGTTCCGTGTCCAGTCTCCGGCCTTTGTCTTCACGATTCCAGACGACAACTTCTTCACCGCGATCGGGGAAGGGCCTTTTACCGGCGGAGCGTACTTTCCAGGAGTGGACGACGGCGTGTATGTGATGCTGTCGCCGCTGCCCGCGGGGCCGCATGTCATCCATTTCCACGGGTTCATGCCAGCGTTCAATTTCACGCTGGATATTACGTACAACCTCACTGTAACGAAGTGAGGAACTGTCGGCGAAGCAACCGATAACGCTGTTCTTTCTCTTAGGGGCCGCCTGATGTCTGGGCGGCTTTTCTGTCGCTGCGGACGGCTGGGGTGCTGATCAATTGTTGATAAATCGCCTTCACGTAAGCGTCGGGCGAGGCTGGTCAAGTTTGGGCGAATTGCTGTGTCTGGAAAATGTCGGCCTGTCAGCGCCTAGCCACGGCCATTGCCTGAGTAGCGATTCACTAGCTCAACGGGGATGCGGTTCTGCTTCGCGATGGTTGCGAACAGGCGGCCGCTTTCGCGCATGGTCCGCTGCTGGGTCGCGGGGTCGAGTTCGACCAGCCCGAAGCGCAGCCTCCAGCCGTCGTTCCATTCGAAATTGTCGGTCAGGGTCCAATGGAAGTAGCCGCGGATGTCGATGCCATCGGCCAGCGCCGCGTGCACTTCGTTGAGGGCGTTCACCAGCAGCCACGGACGGATCCGGTCCTGCGCATCCGGCACACCATTTTCCAGGATATAGACTGGCTTCCCCAGGCGCGCGGCATAACCGGCCGCCACCCGCAGGGCCCCCGGATAAGCTTCGGCCAGCGGCCCTTCGGCGCCGGGATCGCCTTGCGGAACGTCCTCCGGCACCAGGATGTTTCCGAAGAGCTGAGAGGGCTTGCGCGGGTCGAAGCACACGTACAGACGGCCGTACACGTTGAGACCGAAGAAGTCGCAGGTGTCGCGCGTCTCGCTCAGGTCGCCGGTCACACGGCCGAAGCCCAGTGGCAACCTGCCCTCTGCTATTGCCTGCACGAAGCTGTGGTTGAAGAGCGAGTGATGCAGTCCGGTGATCCAGCGGTCGAAGAGCAAGCCCGCACGCAGCGGCTGGAACACCACGTAATTGTGTGCCCAGCCGACGTTGGCACCGGGCTGTAGCTCGTGGATGGCCCGATATGCCCTTCCGTGCGCGCGGAGGACTCCCGCCAGCACCTTCATCGAGGTGAACAGCTCGCCGCGCCTGCCCGGCGGAAACAGGCCCACCGCGTACCCCATGGCGCAGTACACATTGGGCTCGTTGAAGGTCACCCAATCCTGGCAAAGGTCGCCGAGCGAATTCACCACCCTGCGCGTGTACCGCTCGAAGAGCCGGGGAGCCTCGGCGGCAAGGAATCCTTGCATCCGTTCAAACCACAGAGGATGGGTGAAGTGGTGCAGGCTGACCAGCGGCCGGATGCCGCGCCGGTGAAGTCCGCGCAGCATTTCGCGATAACGTTCAAGGGCCTGCTGGTCCCAAACGTCCGGCTGCGGCTCGATGCGGCTCCACTCCACCGAAATCCGCATGGCATTGACTCCCATCTCGCGCGCGAGGTCGAAGTCGCGCTCGGCGTTGATCCACCATTCGCAGGCGCGCCCGCAGCGGTCGCCGGACTTGATCCGGCCGGCCGCTTCCCATGCCGACCATTGATTGTTGTGGTTTTCGCCCTCGACCTGGTGGGCTGAGGTGGAGATGCCCCACAGGAACCCATCCGGGAAAATGAGGTCGCCGTCGCCGGCCGCTGGTTGCACGTTGGCGAGTGTACCGCGCAGGGCCGGGATTGCCACGCGCGGTGAGCCAGGAAAAGCACCGGCAGGCGGCATTTTCACCCTGCGTTCACATCTCCGTAACACGCCTGCAACAATCGAGGGCTAACGTGGCGTGACCACGCGGTGGGGCGCCTGCCAGCGCTCGTTGTGATGAAGCAGAACGTATTTCTGGTCGAAGACGAGCTCGATATCGCGCTTCTGATCCGCCACCATCTGGAAGCCGCGGGATTCACCGTCTCCAGCTTCGCCAGCGCTGTGGACGTGGTGCAGACAGCCGAACTGAATCGCCCGAGTCTCTTCCTCATTGACATTATGCTGCCGGGCGGCAACGGCTTGGACCTCTGCCGCCGCCTTCGCAAGGTGCCTCCTCTCGCCAAAGTCCCCATCATCTTTGTGACCGCCAGAACGGCAGAGACGGACCGGGTGGCCGGTCTTGAGCTGGGCGCCGACGATTACATCACCAAGCCCTTCAGCCCGCGCGAGATGGTGGCCCGCGTCAAAGCGGTCCTGCGGCGCTATGACCGGCCCACAGCGCCCGCGCGACTCTCTGCCGGTCCGATTGAGCTGGACAGCGAAGCCATGAGCCTGACTGTTTCCGGAGTGCTCGTGCCCACCACGCTGACCGAGTTCCGGCTGCTCGAGCACCTGATGCGGCACGCCGGCCAGGTCTTCACCCGCGACCAGTTGCTGGACGCCGTCTGGCAGGAATCGCGTTATGTGACTGATCGTTCGGTGGATGTGTACGTCCGGCGCCTGCGCGGCAAGATCGAACAGGACCCGGAAAATCCCCGCTTCCTGCGCACCGTCCGGGGCGCGGGCTATCGCTTCGACGCGGTCCAATAACGCCCCCGGGGGAAGTAGTCAGCTTTCCAGCATCTTCTTGCGGGTGTGCCGGATGCTGCGGTGCTCGATCAGATAGACCAGCTCTTCCGCCAGGTTGGTGACGTGGTCACCGGCGCGCTCGATGGACTGCACCATCATCAGCGTCTCGACCACGCCTTCGACACGGTCCTTGGATTTTCCCATCAGGTTGCGATGAAACGCCTCGGTGCGCATGCGATCGAGGTCAGCATCGAGCCGGAGCACGGACTGGGCCAGTTCGGCGTCGCGGCCCACGAATCCGCCGTGGGCCTGCTCGAGCATCGTGACCAGCGTGGAGACCATGTCCTGCATGGTCTTCCGGTTCGCGGCCGATAGCCGGCAGGACGGCAGGCTCAGGCGCTGCCCCACCCACAGCAGCAGGTCGCTGATGCGTTCCAGGTTGCCGATGAAGGAGCTGCAAACGAGCAGCTCACGGGCCTTGTCTTCGCTGACCCGGGTGATGGCTTGCGGCAGCTTCTGGTGGGCTGTCCGCTCCAGCTCGTCGAGTTCACTTTCGCACTGGCGGAGGGTGAGCGTCGCCAGGCGCGAGGAGCCCTCCAGCAGCTCCTGCAGGTTGGTAGCGGCATCTTTGGCGACCAGGCAGGCATGTGCCCCCATTGTCACCAGCTCGTCGCCCGATCCGTTGCGTCGACTCACACTTGGGCTGATAACAGACTCCTGCGCTTTGCTCAAGTCACCTCTGAGGCACTCTACGACGGCCAGGATGGGGCTTCCCGGCCGCTTTGATCTTTCCGGAACTGACTGCGGCGACAAATGCCCGGTGGTCACTTGCCACCTGATCAGCATACGCCAGGGCAAACGCGGCGATCGCCGTATCGAACTTCGTGCTCGATCCCAGATACCCGGCCAGCGCGCACGGATCGCCGGAGCGGGCGTGGCCCTTGGCCAGCACCTCACCGCAGACCAGCGCATACTGCAGCAAGCCTTCGCCCGCGAGTTCTTCGACCTCGATGCTCGCCTTGTGGTCGGAGAGCTGCCGCACCTGGTAGTCGCGTCCCTCGATCGTGGTCCAACCCAGTAAGAAGTCCGATTGCGCCTGCATGGCACGCTGCCCTTCCACCACGCGGCGCCCTTCATGCTCCACCGGACGCGGGTCGGGAAGATAGCGAGCGTAGCAGGAGGGCGGCTCCTCCTTCACCTGGAGGAACAGCGCGTCGAGCCGGCCGTTACCCAGCAGCAAAACCACGTAATCGCGCAGTCCCACGCTGCCCATTCCTACCACCTTGAAGGCCACATCGAGCGCATGGTACTGGTCGAAGAAGTGCTGCCGGTCGGGAGTCAGCGTCTGACGGTAGGACTTGAGCGCTCCCAGCACGCGCGACGCGGTCCGCTTGTCAACCCGCGTCAACAGGGGTGGCTGCGACTTGAAGCGGCGTGCGCCCCCGGCAGCAACCGTCAGACGTTCAAGATTGTGACGCGGCGTCGCGCGCTCGGCTTTTCG
>Ga0335070_10005126_pt1 | contig 15388 bp, 17 predicted proteins | sample Lox_Sample_13_FD_206722 | JGI IMG/M metagenome (GOLD analysis project Ga0335070, IMG submission 206722) | Soil microbial communities from Loxahatchee National Wildlife Refuge, Florida, United States - Lox_Sample_1.3 | ecosystem: Environmental > Terrestrial > Soil > Wetlands | place: USA... | reverse complement strand
GCCTTGAGCCAGAGCATGCGAGGCGATGCCCCTCCCGCGCGACGGAGGTCATTTTATACGAAGCGGGGGCTTGCCCCGGTGGTAAGCGCAGCGCGGCGTTGCAGACGACCGGTCCTGGCGGGCACCGTCAGCAGCGCCGAGTGGATATAGGCGTGCACCCGAAGTTTGTCGTAAATGATCGTGAACGCAGTCGTGCCGGGCGGTTGCTCCCTCGTGGCAGCGATTGTTTCAAACAAGGCCAGGCTGAGGCGTTTCTCGAAGCTCCCCCGGTCCACCGGCTGTCCGGAACGAGAAGTCCTCGTCATGCAGCCGCACATGCGCTTCCAGCGCTCCCTGCTCCAGGACGACATGGAAGGTGGTGTCGATGGGCCAGTCTTCGGCCGCCTGAAAACGCAGCGTGCGATCATCGTCCCAGTGCCAGGGTGAGGCGTGTCTCGGGCGGGCGAGGCCGCGCCTGATACGTGCCACAGGCAGTAGCCGCCGATCAGGGCCGAGCAGCCCAGAGCGAGTCCCAGAGCCATGAGCCTCGGGTGGCGAGTGGCCAGGGACCGTGCTGCCCCTGCCCCGAGCGCTCGGCGCGCCAGCCGCCCAGGGGCGGTTCACGCCATTGCGGACGCCCAGGAACCACCAGAACGAGCCCGAAGAAGCGCTTGGCGGCAGACACTGGGTGGTCCCGACCTGTAAAGATCTCCGCCAGTTGTGGCGATGATCCCCTGCTAGCGCTCAAAAGTGAGCGTGGCGGGGTCGCAAATCGGACGAAAAATGGCAAGTCGGGGTCGCCCGCACCATGTACCCCAATGCGCGGCGCAGGTAAGGTACGCGCTCCCTCGCCTCAGACCCATTACAAAGGGAAACCGATGACTCTGAAGAACATCGAGATCGCGCAGCGGGCGAACATGCAGCCCATCGTGCAGGTCGCCAAGGACAAGCTGGGCATCCCGGCCACGAGCCTGAATCCCTATGGCCATTACAAGGCCAAGCTGTCACTGGACTATCTGCGCGAGCTCGACGGGCGGCCGGACGGCAAGCTGATCCTGGTCACCGCGATCTCGCCCACGCCGGCGGGCGAGGGCAAGACCACCACCACGGTGGGTCTGGGCGATGCGCTCAATCTCATCGGCAAGAAGGCCGTCATCTGCCTGCGCGAGCCGGCGCTCGGGCCCGTGTTCGGCATGAAGGGCGGCGCCGCCGGCGGCGGCTACTCGCAGGTGGTGCCCATGGAGGACATCAATCTGCATTTCACGGGCGATTTCGCCGCCATCGCGCTCGCCAACAACCTGCTGGCCGCGCTCGTGGACAATCACATCCATCACGGCAACCAGCTCGGCTTCGATCTGCGCCGCATCGCCATCCGTCGCGTCCTGGACGTGAACGATCGCGCGCTGCGTTCGACGGTCGCGGGGCTTGGTGGACCGGGCAACGGCTTCCCGCGCCAGGATGGATTCGACATCGTCGTGGCCTCCGAAGTCATGGCCATCTTCTGCCTGGCACGCAGCCTGGCCGATCTGCGCGAGCGTCTCGGCAAGATCGTGGTCGGCTACACCAGCGCCCACAAGCCGATCCTGGCGCGCGATCTGAATGCGCACGGCGCGATGACCGTGCTCCTCAAGGACGCACTGGCTCCCAATCTCGTGCAGACGCTGGAGAACAACCCGGCCTTCATCCATGGCGGCCCGTTCGCCAACATCGCGCATGGCTGCAATTCGGTGATGGCGACTCGCACGGCGCTCAAACTGGGCGACTACGTGGTGACCGAAGCGGGGTTCGGCGCCGACCTGGGCGCGGAGAAGTTCGTCGACATCAAGTGTCGCAAAGCCGGCCTGAAGCCTGCGGCGGCGGTCATCGTCGCCACGGTGCGCGCGCTGAAGTTCCACGGTGGTGTCGAAGTCGCCGACCTGCCGCGCGAGAACCTGACTGCGATCGAGGAGGGCGCCGCGAACCTGCAGCGCCACATCGACAACGTGCGCAATCTCTACGGGCTGCCCTGCGTGGTGGCCATCAACCAGCGCGCCGAGGACACCCAGGACGAGCTGCGGCGTCTGGTGGATCTGGTCGCCTCACGCGGCGTGAAGGTGATCCTCGCGCGGCATTTCGCCGAAGGCGGCAAGGGCGCTGTCGAGCTGGCGAAGGAAGTGGTGCGCCTGTCGGAAGGCGCCAACGAATTCAAGTTCGTCTACCCGGAAAGCGCCACCCTGTGGGAGAAAGTCAAGGCGATCGCCACCAAGGTCTACCACGCGCAGGACATCGAGGCCGAGCCCGCGGTGCGCGCGCAGATCGAGAGACTGCAGAACGCCGGTTACGGTCACTACCCGGTGTGCATCGCCAAGACGCAGTACTCGTTCTCCACCGACCCGAAGTTGCGTGGCGCCCCGTCGGGCCACGTCGTGAATGTCCGCGAGGTGCGGCTGGCCGCCGGCGCGGAGTTCATCGTGGTGATCTGCGGCGACATCATGACGATGCCGGGCCTGCCGGCGGTCCCGGCCGCCAACTCGATCGACGTGGACGAGAACGGCCGGATCGTGGGGCTGTTCTGAATTGGCTGGATTGGCTGCGCAAATCCAGCGGACATCGGGCTGCACCGCCGGTAAAAAGAGTATTTTTGCCGGCGGCGCAATCACGTGGTCGAGGCAAGGGCAGAGTCGGGCACCCAGGATCCGTGCACCTGTCCGTTGATCCGGAACGGTAGCCTGACCGTGGCGATCGGACCTTCGGCGAGACGCTGGGCGTCGAGCACGAGGAGGTCCGTTCGCCCACCTTCCAGCAGACGGCTGACAACGCCGAGCAGATAGCCGTCTCCTTCCGCAGCCGTGTCGTTGCGCGGCACGAAGCAGCATTCCTGCAGCCCTGCGGCGCTGCCTGCGAAATAGGTATCGGTGCGCCGAGTTTGCACGTCGAAGCGCACGTACGTGTTGTTGGGCCGGAAGGGCAGATGGCTCAAGCGCTCATCGAAGGGGCGCAGATGATCCAGGCAGGGCATGAACCCGTATCGATACGGATGCGTGTGGTATCGGTCATCCTGACGCGGCAGCACGCCAGTCTCCGGGAATAGAACTTCCGCGACAGGTCCACAGAGAGGCGGGTGACTCGACCGGAGGCGCCGATGGGATCGAACCGTTCACCGTGCAGGTTGGGAAAGAACGGGAACTGGTTCTTGTGCGCCATATCCATGTCCACGAACACGCGGTCTCCGTCCGAGAACGCTCCCATGACATGTGTCGCGCAACGCTCAGGTCCCTTGAACCATCGCAGGTCACGTCCGTCGCCGCCGCGGCGCATGACGCCCAGCCAGGATGGAAGTGTCGAATCCCATGCGAAGTGCACGCCGCCGCGCCGCATCTGCTCGAGATTGGTTGCCATGGGAATGCAAAGGAAGGCGATGTGCCGCCCCGTCACCGCGAAATCGTGCAGCATTCCCACGTACGGCACTTTGATCCACGCCTCGGAGGTCAGCCGGCCGCGAGCATCGAAACTGTATACGGCCACATCGTCGCTGCCGTCCCCCCGCGCCTCGTAACCGAAGCCCACCAGTTCACCGGTGGAGGAATCGATCTTGGGATGGGCCGTGAAGGTGAGGCTCTTCAGGGCTCCGTTGAACGTGTAGTAGTCATCGACGGTATCCAGCGTAACGGGGTCCAGTACCACGGGCGGACTGTCTTCCTTCAGTGCGAGCAGCCTGCCGCCATGAAACATCACGTGAGTGTTGGCCGTGCCGCGGCTGATCTTCGCAACGCTCGGATCGTCGGTGAGGCGATTGCGATAAACGCCGAAGAGCGCGCGGCCTGCGGCCGCCTGCGCCTTGAAACGCTGGGTGCGGACAAACCGGCTGCGGAAATCGACCCTCCCGCCGCGAAAGCGGAACATGCCTACGTGCCCCTCACCGTCGAAGGGAACGTTGCCGGGCGCCGGCGGATACTGGAAATCCGGTCCCACCCTGAAGAACCTGCCGTTGAGGTCCGCTGGCAGGCGGCCCTCCACATCGCAGTCGCGGATGTCGCACTCCGCGCGGAACGGCATCCCGCCACCCATCGTCGGGGTGTTGGCGGCGAAATGGGGCGCTGAACCCTGGGGTGGTGTCGCTGGATGGTTCATGGAACAGTCCTCCGTCCCGCACATTACTACGGGCATCGGGTCCTGGCGCGGCCACGCCTGACAGACGCCCGCAACGTGGATGGCCATCGCGCGACCCGCAGGAGATAATCAATGCATGGCGGCAGGTAAGCGATCACGATGGCGCGCGCCCCGGCGGGTCCTGGTCATCGACATCGGCGGCTCACACGTGAAATTCCGGGTGGGACCGCGTGGACGGGCCGACAGGTTTGAATCGGGACCGAAGCTGACCGCCGGTGCGATGGCCGCCCGCGTCACGGCCCTCGTGCCACGCGACCGCTACGACGCGGTTTCAATTGGATATCCGGGGCTCGTCTTTCACGGCAGGATCACCGCCGAGCCACACAATCTCGGGCACGGTTGGGTGCACTTCGATTTCGCTGCGGCCTTCGGTGCGCCGGTCCGGCTGATCAACGATGCGGCCATGCAGGCGATCGGCAGCTACGAGGGAGGCCGCATGCTGTTCCTGGGGCTGGGTACCGGTCTGGGCGCCACATTGATCCTGGATGGCGTGGTGGAGCCCATGGAACTGGGGCACATGCCCTACCGCAAGGGCCGCACATACGAGGATTACATCGGCGAGCGTGGCCGGCTGCGTGCCGGCACGCGCAAGTGGCGGCGGCAGGTGCACGACATCGTCGTACAGTTGGGTACGGTGCTGGAAGTTGACTACGTCGTGATCGGCGGCGGCAATGCGAAGCGGCTCAAGACACTGCCGCCACGGGCTCGTCTGGGAAACAACAACAATGCCTTCGCCGGAGGCATGCGTATCTGGCGATACGCGCAGGACCCACTGATCCTGCGCGCCTGACGCGGTGCCCGCTGATCGGCGGACGCAACGCGGTAACCGGCGGTCGGTTGACATGGTGCCGCACCGCCGCAAATGAATCTCTTCTTCAGGCGTCTTTGACGTAATTCCGCGCTCTGTGACGCGAGTCACCGACCGTCAACCGGCCCCGGTGTTACTCGTTGTAACTGGGCAGTAGCGATTGCTACGAAACACTGAGTAAGGTGGAGAAAGCTCATGAAATCGACAGCGGTGTATGCGGGAGTCATCGCTACCCTGTTGGGTGCGGCCGCGATGGCGCAGACGGCGCAGCAGGATCAGCAGCGCGATGTCAATCAGCAGGAGCGGATCGAACAGGGTCTGAAGTCGGGTGAGTTGTCCACGCGCGAGGCCGGCCAGCTCGAGCGCCAGCAGCAGCACATCGACAAGATGGAGGCGCACGATCTGAAGAACGGCTCGATCAGCCCGGCCGAGCAGGCCCGGTTGAATGCCGCGCAGAACAAGGCCAGCCGCTCGATCTACGCCGACAAGCACAACGGCGTGACCGGCAATCCCAATTCCGCCTCTTCGGAGCGCATGCAGGCGGACGTCCAGCGTAACGTCGATCAGCAGCAGCGCATCGCCAACGGAATGAAGAGCGGCGCTCTGACCAATCGTGAGGCAGGCTCTCTGGAGCGTGGTCAGGCCCACGTGGATCGCAAGGAAGCGAACGCTGCTGCCAACGGGCATGTGAGCGCTGCCGAGCAGCGCAACATCCAGGCTAGCGAGAACCACCAGAGCAACCGTATCTACCGCAAGAAACACAACCTGCGGACGAAGTAGGACGCCAGACCAGCGGCGTGCGCAAGTGCGGCCCGGAGCAGTCCGGGCCGCACGACTTTACAATACAAAACGCGCCGCTGCGCCAGCGAGCCGCCGCGCTTGCGCGCCACCGGCCGGATCTGCGACCCTTCCGCGTGTATGCCATTCACCTTCGCGCACCCGGCTGCCGTGTTGCCGCTGCGCCGCTTCAGATTCCTGCTGACCCTTCCGCTCGCCATCGGCAGCCTCGTGCCCGACGTGCCGTATTACCTCCCGGTGCGTCTGGGGCGGCTGTTGTCGGATACCCACTCGATCTGGGGTTCGTTCGTGATCGGCCTGCCCCTGGGCATGACGCTGCTGGTGGGGATCCTGCTGCTGCGGGAGCCGCTCACCGTGTTGATGGGCCCACGGCTGCGAGCGATCTGCCTGCGCTCCGTCGAGCATTTCACCGAACGTCCGCAGCATTGGCCGATTGCGCTTCTGTCGCTGCTATTGGGTTCATGGACGCATATCGCGTGGGATTCTTTCACGCATCCTGATGGGTGGACCACGTTACGCGTGGCGGCTTTGCAGGCCCCGGTCACGCTGTTCGGCTGGCAGACCGAAGTCAATCACCTGTTGCAGTATGTGAGTTCCGTGTTTGGCCTCGCGGTGATGGCTGTCTGGTTGCGCGGCATGCTCGCGCGCGAACCTGAGGTCGCAGTCGGTGAGATGCTACGCGAAGGGGCGCGTCACCTGCTGCTGACACTGGCGAGTGCGGCGGGACTGCTGATCGGAGTGGCGCGCGCGCTGGCGCTGTGGGACGGACTGTCCTATTACCATCTGTGCTATCTGCTGTTGACCCGCACCATCGGATGGTTCGCCGGCCTGTACCTGGTCACCGGTCTGCTGATCACGCTCACGCGGCGGCCGCAGCCCGAACCTGCCGGATTCAGGTGAGGAAGCCGATCACGCCCAGCACCGTGCCGATGATCGCCGCGACGCCTCCCAGCACGGGAAAGAACCGCCGGCGCGACAGAAAGTAGAGCGAGGACAGCACCAGGCCCAGTTCCAGGAAGCCCTCACCGATGTCCAGCCGCATGGCCCGGTTCTCCTGGCGGGCCGATTCGGAATGACTGGTCTGGGCCTCCTTCTGGATGTCCTCGGTTTCCCTGGCGTAGCGGGCCGTCTGTGTCGCGTACCGGTCGAGCAACTCCTTGACGCGGGTGTCGTCCGTCGCCAGGGTGCGGGCGAGATCGGCGCCCACCTCGAACATGTGCTGGCGGATCTTCTTGGCCTCGAAATACGACCACTTGTCGTTTTCCTCGGTGCGGTCGATGACGGCCTGGGTGTGCGCACGGTGTGAACCGATGGTGACCACCGCCAGGATGATGCCGATCACGCCCACCGCGACTCCGACCCTCTGGGCAAAGCTGTCGCCCGAATGATCGTGTCCGGTGTGAATCTCCACTTCCGCCATCGAACCCCTCCGCTCCGACCAGGAATGCAGCGGCGGATTCTACGAGGCCGTTCTCTGGGTGTCGCGTCGGATTGCACGGTTCGTCGAGCAGGCACGGTCCCCGGCGGGCAAGCTGTCGGCATCCGTACGCCGCCGCGAGAGCCGGCTGTGCCCGGGGGAGCCCGCGAATGTTGACGCTGTATCACTGGGAACCGAACGCGAATTCCGGCAAGCCCATGCTGACCCTCGCCGAGAAGGGCGTGGAGTATCGCAGTCATTACCTGGATCTGCTGAAGTTCGATCAACACCAGCCCGAGTACCTGCGGATCAATCCGGACGGCACCATCCCGGCGCTGGTGCACGGCGAGCGCGTGCTCACCGAGTCCACTCCCATGATGGAGTACATCGACGAGGAGTTTCCGGGGCCGCCGCTGCGGCCAACGAATCCGCTGGAGCGCTGGCGCATGCGCTGGTGGATGCGATTCTTCGATGCCTATTTCGCCCCTTCGCTGAGCATGATCGGCTGGTCCGTGTTCGTCGGCCCGGCGGCGCGCCAGCGCGATCCGCGCGAGCTCGAGGCCGCCGTCGCGAGGATTCCGCTGGAGTCGCGCCGCATCGCCTGGCGCAAGGCGCTGTTCAACGAATTCAGCGAGGCGGAGCTGACCGAGTCGCGCCGGCGCGTGGGATTCGCCATCGGTACTCTCGAGAGGCACCTCGAGCAGCACACGTGGATCGCCGGTGACAGCTACTCGCTCGGCGACATCAACGGTTTCAACCTGGGCTACGCCTTGCCGCTGTCGCAGCCCGAGCGCTGCAACGACCAGAAGACTCCGCGCATCATGGAGTGGCTGCGGCGCATCTATGAGCGGCCGGCGGCGAAGCAGACGTGGGCCATGGGCCGCACCCGGATGGCCTCGCGCATCGAGCTTCTGGAGCGCAGATGAGCGGCACTCTCGAGCTGTACCACTGGGAGCCCAACGGCTATTTCCTCAAGCCGCTGATCGCGCTGTACGAAAAGGGGGCCCGGTTCACCAGCCACTGGTTCGATCCGACGGCGCTCGAGCAGTTCGCGGCGGGCTTCCCGGGCAACACCGAGAGCGCGCTGCACCTGGAGCGGGAGGGGCCGCTGCTCGTACACGGAGCGATGGTCATCAGCAGTTCCTTCTTCATGCTGGAGTACATCGCGGAGGCTCTGCCGGGACCTGACCTGTGCGCCGGCGGAGCGCTCGAGCACTATCGCTCGCGTGCCTCGGGTCAGTTCCTCACGGGACTCGGTGCCGACGTCAGCCTGTTGGGCTGTGCACGGTATCTGGCGCCGGTGTTGCGCGCGAGGGATCAGACGGCCCTGTCATCCCGTCTGCGGGCCATCGAGCCGCAGGAGCGGCGCAACTCCTGGCTCGCGTTTCTCGATGAGGTGCTGGGCAAAGTCCGCGAGCGCCTGAGATTTCCGCTGGGTCGGGTGGAAGAGGCCCTGGGCATGCGAACCTGGCTGGCCGGCCCCGACTACTCCATCGCGGATATCGATGCGTTCGCGATGCTCCGTCCGCTGGCCCGACTGGCGCCCGAACTCATCGGAACAGCCCGGACGCCCCGGATCGTCGACTTTCTGCAGCGCATGGAGGCACGCCCCGCGGTCAGGCAGGCCCTCGCTCTCAGCCGCAGCGGCCAGCCGCACGAAGCGTTCGTGCCCGGCGCCGAGCCCTCGCGCTGGGGTTGACCACGCGGTGGGGTTGATCACGCGGTGGGGTTGATCACGCGGTGGGGTTGATCAGCGCGGCTTGTCGAGCTCCTGCCGGAAGATCGGATTGCGGAGCAGGAAGCGGATCGCCTCGGCGCGCTCCGTGTTGATGGGCTCATCGGGAAATGCCGCCAGCATCGCCTGGAAATGCTCGGCCGCCCCCTCCTTGAACTCGCGGTGCGTGAAGATGTAGAGGTCGTTCCGCAGGATGCCGTGCAGGATGCGTTCGCCGCACTCCACGGGATCCATCCACAGCGGATTGTTGGGGCGCGCCGCGAGGCGCGCCTCGTCTTCCGCGAAGCCGCTGTCGCGCTTGTACTTCTCCGGGCGGGTCTTCGCGCTCTCGCGGATGTTGGTCTGAACCGGTCCGGGGCAGAAAGCCGAGACGCCGATGCGATCGGCGGCGAGGTCCGTGCGCAGACACTCCGACAGGCCGATCATCGCCGCCTTCGCGGTACCGTAGATGGAGAAATTCATGACCGGGATCAACGCGGCCATGGAGGAAGTATTGACGATATGACCGCCTTCGCCGTGCGCCAGCAGATGCGGCAGGAAGGTGGTGATTCCGTTGATCACACCCCCGATCATCACGCCGAGGCCCCAGTCCCAGTCGTCATACTTCGCCTGCTTGACCGACCCACCGATGCCCATGCCGGCGTTGTTCACCAGGATGTGCACCTTGCCGAAGGCACGCAGCGTCTGCATGGCCGCATCCGCATAGGCTGCCCGATCGGTCACGTCCAGGCGAATTCCCAGCACCTGGGCGCTCTGGCCGGCCCGGGCGAATCCGTCGAGACTGTCGTCGAGATGGTCCTGGCGGACATCGGCCATCACAACCTTGGCCCCGGCGCGTACCAGGACCCTGGTCAGCCCCAGGCCGATGCCGCTGGCGCCGCCGGTGATGAAAGCCACTTTGCCCTGGACGGTGTCCATTGTGCGGTCCTGCGCAATCGCGTGAGTGTGGCCGGGACTGTAGCGAACCGCCCCTCGCGGCGACTCGCTGGCCAGCGAACAGGACCCGACCAGGAGGGCAATGCGGGGCCGTCTCGGCCTGAAGTTCAGCGCGGCGTCGCGAACAGCTGAGTCCAGAAGATGCCGCCCGCACTGGATGTGTTGACGGCGTAGGCGACCGCCATTTCCCTGAATCGGGGACTCATCAGGTTCTCGCAGTGATGCGGACTGCCGATCCAGCCGTTCACGGCCTCTTCGGGGGTCATGACGCCGCTGGCCAGGTTTTCACCCACGACACGCCATTTGTATCCGCTGCGCGTTACTCGTTCGGCGGGTGAGCTGCCGTCGTGGCCGATATGATCGAGATCATCATGACGGGCCATGTCCTGCGAGTGCTCGCGTGCGGGGCGCTCCAGGGTCGGTGCCAGCACCAGGGGAGGCGCGGCGGGATAGGCCACGCGGCCACACAATCGCCCGTGGGCCCGGGCCTCATTGGTGAGTTCGAGGACGCGCCGGCTCACACGATCGCGGTCCCCGGGTGCCGGCGGCGAGAACGGTGCTGCGACGATCACCCAGACATCCGGGCCGCGACGATAACTGCCGATTTCCGTCAGGCTGCGGTCGATGACCTGCGTGCAGAACTGACTCTCCACCAGGTGCGCAACGTCGCGATCACCAGGGACATTCCTCAGGCGAACTGACGACGAGGCCACCGAGCGATATCTCGCGTGTCGCTCGGCGCCGGGCAGGGAGTCTCCCGCCGACAGGCCGCGCGCGGCCGCATCGAGCTGACGGTTCTCGTGCAGCCGCTGGGTGGCTCCGGCGAGGCCGTGACAGCCTCGCATGCGAACCTCGTTGAGGGCAGCAGTCACGTCGGCCAGCGCGGCCACAGGGCAGGCACTCAACAGCAGACACACAATCGCTCGGCTCACGGACGTTCTCACTGGACTTCGGCCCCCGCGCTCGGTCATCGTTGGCCCATGCCGTTCGCCTCCGCAAGACCCTCGTTCGAGCATGGCCACTGGCCCTGGCGGGAAGGCAATCGGTTCCTGCTGCTCGATTCGAGCGACCAATACCTGGAACGCATGGTGCGGGCAATCGATGACGCGCGATCTTATGTCCTGCTGGAGATGTACCTCGTGCAGTCCGGCGAGGTCTCGGGGCGCTTCATCGAGGCGTTCGTCCGCGCCGCGCGACGTTCTGTCGCCGTGCATATCGTACTCGATGGGTTCGGTTCGCTCGGCCTGTCCAATGCGGACCGGCGTCGCCTGAGCGATGCGGGCGTCGAGCTGCGCACCTACAACATCGTGAGGCTGCGCAAACGCCTTCACAACTTCATGCGCGATCACCGCAAGCTTCTCATCGTCGATGGGCGGTTCGCTTTCGTGGGCGGAGTCGGGCTCACGGACGAGTTCGGCGTCCGCGGTCCGCCAGGCTGGCCGTGGCGCGACCTGGTCGTCGAGATCCGCGGACCCGTGCTGCAGGACTGGCAACAGGCTTTCGCCCGTACCTGGCGCCGCAGCTGTGGCCAGGAGCTGGGACTGACACTTGCGCCTCCGGAATCCCTGTCGGGCGAGCTCGCCCGCGGCAGGGTGGTGTTGAGCGAGGCCTGGTACCGGTCGGAGCTGGCCGATGCGGTTTCGCGGCGCATCGGCACGTCGCGGCAGCGCGCCTGGGTGATGAGCGCCTATTTCGTGCCCTCAAGGCGGTTTCGCAAGGCGCTGCGGGCGGCGGCCCGCCGGGGTGTCGATGTGCGCCTGCTGGTTCCCGGGCCGCTGACCGATCATCCCTGGGTGCGACATGCGGCCCGGCGGTTCTATGACAAGCTGTTGCGCAACGGCGTGCGCATATTCGAGCTGCAGGGGCACGTGCTCCACGGCAAGATGACGATCTGCGACGACTGGGTGTCCGTGGGCTCGAGCAACCTGGATCGCTGGAGCTTCAAATGGAATCTCGAAGCCAACCAGGAGGTGGACAACGCCGCGTTCGCCGCCTCGGCCGCCGCAGTGTTCCAGAAGGACTGCGCGCAATCGGTGGAGTTGGACCGGCGCCGCTGGCGCCAGCGCGCGCGTCTTGACCGCCTGCGCGAACAGATCGCCGGCGCGCTCGATCGCTGGCTCGAGAACTGGCGGCGTCCGAATTCCTGAAGGCTGCCGGGGCCCGGCACTCCGGCCCGCGATGCCAGTCCGCGGGAGCCAACCACCCCGGCCCGCAGTGTCAGGGTGCGGGCATCGGTTCGGGGGAGAACAGCTCCGTGGTGCGCACATAGGACAGCAGGATGGATGACATGACCTGCATCTGCGTCCGGTAGGTGCGCAAGGCCGTCGCCTTTCGCTCCTCCTCCAACGGCTCCAGCCGGAAAGGCGCCAGGGGAAGGCCCTTGCCCCGCGGAGGCCATCCCAGCTCGCGCCCGGGCTGGTAGCCGCGCGGCGCCGGCCAGCCTTCGCCGCCGTGGACGATCCAGTAGCGTGCACGGCCGAGCTGGTTGCGGCGAGCCAGGGTGCGCATTGTCAGGATGCCTGTCGCCCGATGATCCGGGTGCGTGTCTCGCGGGCTGGGTGCCAGCACGAGCGTCGGTCGCGTCCTGTCGAGCACCGACTCGAAATCGCGCTCCAGGCTGTTGCCCGTGTACGGATGTCCGGGAAACAGGCTTGCCGGGTAAGGAACGCTCCTGGCATCGGTGAAGCGCGAGTGATACGCAGTGACATAGTGGTCCGTGAGCAATGCGAGCAAGCCCCGATCGGGGTAACCGAGAAAGTACAGTTGCCCGGGGGAGACGCCCAGCACCCCAGCCGCGGATCGCGCCTCCTGCATGCGCTTCAGGGCCAGATCCCGCAGTCGTGCGGGCTTCAGGAACAGGCTCTTCTCCACCACGATGAGATCGAGCTCGCTCGCATCGCCACTCGTGATCCACACGATGGTCACGCGCCCGCCGGCGGCCAGCACGCGCTGGATCACTCCGGCGCAGCACAGCGACTCATCGTCGGGATGCGGAGCGACCACGAGCAGTGACGTCGCAGGACCAGGAGCGGGCAGGGCGGATGGCACTGTGTCCGCGCGCAGCCCCGGGTCGGCGTGCAGCCCCGGGTCGGCGTGCAGCGCAAGGGCCGCCACGGTGAGCAAAATGACGCCCGCAAGCCAGGGCGCCTGCTTTACAGTGCGCGCATCCCTCAGCATGGAGTGATCCGATGACGCGGCGAGCTTTGCTGTCCTACCACGATCCGCAATTCGTCGATTCCGAGGAGGCGCGCCCGCTGCGGATCCTGTCCGAGTATCTCGCCCCCATGCGTGCATTCTGTGCGCAACATGTACGCGACACGGTGGTTTTCTTCGGATCGGCGCGGGCGCGGGTCGATGGTCCGCTGGGCGGATATCTGCGCGATGCGACCGAGCTGGCGCGTCTCGTCACACAGTGGAGCCTGTCCCTGCCCGACAACGGCAATCGTCTGGTGGTATGTTCCGGTGGCGGCGGTGGCATGATGGAAGCGGCGAACCACGGTGCATCGCTTGCCGGCGGCCGCAGTGTGGGACTCAACATCGGGCTGCCGCACGAGCAGCGACCCAACCCCTATATCACGCCCGAACTGTCCTTCGAGTTCCATTACTTCTTCATGCGCAAGCTGTGGTTCGCGCATCTCGCCCGTGCCATCGTCGTCTTTCCGGGTGGCTTTGGCACGCTGGATGAGTTGTTCGAGATCCTGACCCTGGCGCAGACCCGCAAGCTCGACCGGCAGATCGCAGTCGTGCTGTACGGCACGGAGTACTGGCGGGACATCGTCAACTTCGAGGCGCTCGTGCGTCATGAAGTGATCGACCGCGCGGACCTGGATCTGTTCAGTTTCGCCGACGATCCCCAGGTCGCGCTGAAGCTGCTGCAGGCCTGCATCGAGCCCGGTGGCGGCGGGGTGGCCGACCGGCCCGATTTCGCCAACTCACGTCCCGCCGACGGGTTGTGTTCGTGAGTCCGGCACCGGCGGGGCGGGGGGTGCCGGCGGGGCGTGGGGACGCGGCGTTCCGGGACTTGCATTTGATTTAATAAATCGTAAACTAATTACGCATCCTGCAAGTATCGCCCTGCAACTGTCCACGAGGCATGACCATGAGAGATCCACCCCAGGGCTGGCCACGCATTTCCTGCTCCGTCTATTACGAGGACCCCGCCAGGGCGATCGACTGGGTGGTGGACGCGTTCGGATTCGAAGTCCGGCTCAAAGTGGTCGGCGATGGCGGCCGCATCGAGCACTCGGAGCTGACCCTGGGTGGCGGCCTGATCATGATCGGCGATGCGGCCAAAGCCGCGGCGCGCTCGCGTGTGCCGCTGCCGACTCCCAAAGCACTTGGCGGAGCCAACACGCAGCAGATGTGCATTTACGTGGACGATGTGGATGCACATTGCGCACGTGCCCGCGCGGCTGGAGCGAAGATCACGCACGAACCGGCTACCACCGATTACGGAGACGATTACTGGACGGATCGATACTACGAAGCGGAGGATCCCGAGGGTCACCGGTGGTATTTCATGCAGCGGCTGCGCTCACCACATTGAAGACTGCGGCCGCAACAAGTCTCGGGCTGACGTTTGCCGCGCTGGCGGATCCGGCCCGTCGTGGCGTCATCGATCTCCTGCGCTGCAAGCCGCGCCGCGCGGGCGAACTGGCGAGCACGCTGGCCATCAGCGCGCCGCGCATGAGTCAGCATCTGCGTGTGTTGCGGGAAAGCGGCCTCATTCAGGAGGATGCCGGCGAGGGGGACGCGCGGGTGAGGGTGTACCGGCTGCGTCCCGAGCCGTTCAGCGCTCTGCGGGGTTGGCTCGATGAGGTCGAGGAGTTCTGGCAGGCCGAGCTTGCCGCCTTCAAAGCGCACGCCGAGCGCTCAAGGTCGAAGCGCTGACCGTGAGCGGCGCGATCTGTTCATGAGTGCGTCCGCTCGATCGGGGGACGTCGCAACCGTATCAGTCACAGTTGGTGTTGGGCAGACGCTGGCTTTCGACGTATTCACGCGTGAGATCGACCTCTGGTGGCGGCGTGGTGTCAGATTCCGTTTCGGTCGGCGGGTCGGTGCGCTGTGTCTGGAATCCGGGGTGGGTGGCAGACTGTTCGAGTCGTTCGATTCGGAGTCGGGACCCCATGTCATCGAAGTGGGACGCGTGACCCACTGGGATCCGCCTGCTGCGCTCGCCTTTACGTGGCGCAATGTCAACTTCGCCGAGGACGAGATCACCCAGGTCGAGATCACGTTTGAATCCCTGAGCGAGACCTCGACGCGCGTCACGGTCCGGCATCGCGGCTGGGCAATGCTGCGGCCCGATCACCCCGCGCGGCACGGGCTGGCGCCTGGCGAGTTCATCCGGGTGACGGGCCTGTGGTGGGGCGATCTCATGACGGCACTGCGCGAGTACATCGACCGCGCCCGCAATCCCTGATCCGGTGTACGCTTGTCAGGATGTGCGAACGCCTCGTCATTCCGGGTCGGGCTGAAGTCGAACAGGACCTGTCGGTTCTCAACCCGTGGTGGTCCTTCGAGACCCGATTCAACGTGGCCGTCACGCACAAGGTTCCGGCTGCGC
>Ga0335070_10005125_pt1 | contig 15389 bp, 13 predicted proteins | sample Lox_Sample_13_FD_206722 | JGI IMG/M metagenome (GOLD analysis project Ga0335070, IMG submission 206722) | Soil microbial communities from Loxahatchee National Wildlife Refuge, Florida, United States - Lox_Sample_1.3 | ecosystem: Environmental > Terrestrial > Soil > Wetlands | place: USA... | reverse complement strand
CAGATCCATTGCGCCCAATGCGAACAGGTCGAGTCGCGCTGCTGGTGCGACAAGTACTGCATCCTGTGCCAGTCGCAGCTCGACGTCCGGCTCTGCACCGACGGCCTGATGTACTGTGCCACCTGCCGCGAAGCGTGTGACTACAAGACGGCGGACTAGCCACCCTAACGGCGCCCGATCTGCTGCTTCTCGTCGGAGTCGAGCAGACGATCGATCCCAATCAAGCCCCCGGGACAAGATCGACGAGTGCAATGGCGATTTTTCGTCAATTGGCTTTGGGATCAGGGATTCGAGAAGCATGCCGAGCTGAGGATTCGGTCGTAGTTTCGCGCTTCTGACTTCGTGACCGGACCATATTTGGCAGTGATCCTGCGCAAATGAACCTTTCGCCAGTATCTATTTCGGTCCCAATATCCCCAATGATCCTCTCCAATCACAATCCCTCTGTCGTCGACCACGTGCCGTCTTTCGGAATACCCCGAGAAGACAATCATCGGGTCGACGGGTGCACGATAAAATCCCTCTGAGTCGCGGAGGAAAATTACCAGCGCCGATCCACCGCACTTGGGCTTTACGCAGAAGCGTTCCGTGAAGGGAGGAGTGTCATCCATCTGCCCCCTGCAAATGAACTCAGTCGGGACGGCGAAGAATGAAAAACTGTCTCCCACCTGTATTCTTTGCATAGTCGCCGATGGGGACTTGCATGCAGATACTACGACAATAGGTGGGGGAAGGGGCTTATTCACAGCAACGAAACAAAGATAAGCGCCAGAACACAGCAGCAGCCCAAAAACTATGATGAAAGCCGCCTTTCGCCAACGCCTCATAGAGACTCCACGCGGCCAGCGGTGACCGATTCCATACAAATCGCCTTCTGAATCTATTGGACACCAGCGATGGATTGGGAGAAGCTTACGTCCGTAACTGTCGAAAACAGGTAATCAAATCGCATCCTGAGGGGAATAGCCCCCAGCTCTGCCATCGCTGCGGCTACTGTGTCACGACCTAACTGTTGTCGAGGGCATTTGCACCAATCAGCGGAGACACTCCCCATTACATCACCACCGCTTCCTTGTACTCTCCGAACACCTTGCGCATGGCGTCGGAGATCTCGCCGACCGTGGCATTGGCCTCGACCGCGGCCAGAATGCGCGGCATCAGGTTGTCGCGCGAGCGCGCCGCATCTTCGACTCCTTGGAGCGCGGATCTCCACGGTCCCGGATCGCGCTTCGCCCGCAGCGCGCGCACTCGTTCCACCTGCCTTGGTTCGAGAGAGGGATCAATCCGCTGGATAGGCACAGGTCTTTCTTCTTTGACCTGGAAGCGGTTCACGCCTACGACGATGGCCTCGTGCCGGTCCACGGCCCGCTGATACTCGTAGGCCGCGCTCTGGATTTCTTGCTGTACGTATCCGCGCTCAATGGCCTTGAGCATCCCGCCCAGGGCGTCGATTTTTTCCAAGTACTCGTCCGCCCGCTTCTCGATCTCATTGGTGAGCGACTCGACGAAGTACGAACCCGCCAGCGGATCCACGGTCTGCGGCGCGCCCGACTCGAAGGCAATGATCTGCTGGGTGCGCAGCGCAATCCGCGCCGCATGCTCGGTGGGCAGGGCCAGCGCTTCGTCGTAGGAATTCGTGTGCAACGATTGCGTCCCGCCCAGCACGGCTGCCATCGCCTGGATGGCCGTGCGCACAATGTTGTTCTCGGGCTGCTGCGCGGTCAGCGTCGAACCGGCGGTTTGGGTATGGAAGCGCAGCATCCAGGAGCGCGGATTCTTCGCCTGGAAGCGGCCGCGCATGATCTTTGCCCACATGCGGCGCGCGGCGCGGAACTTCGCCACTTCTTCCAGAAAATTGCTGTGGGCGTTGAAGAAGAACGAAAGCCGGCGCGCAAACTTGTCCACATCCAGCCCGGCGCGGATCGCCACCTCGACATAGGCCATCCCGTTGCCCAGCGTAAACGCCACTTCCTGCACCGCGGTCGAGCCAGCCTCGCGCATGTGGTAGCCGGAGATGGAAATCGTGTTCCACTCGGGCAGGTTCTCATTCGCCCACGCGAACAGGTCGGTGATGATGCGCATCGCTTGCTGCGGCGGGTAGATATAAGTTCCGCGGGCGATGTATTCCTTCAGCACGTCGTTTTGCACGGTGCCAGAAAGCTTGTGGATGTCCGTACCCTGCCGCTTGGCTACCGCGACGTAGAGTGCCAGCAGGATCGAAGCCGTGGCATTGATCGTCATCGAGGTGGAAATCGCCGTCAGGTCGATGCCGTCGAAGAGCCGCTGCATGTCTTCGATGGAATCGATGGCCACGCCGACTTTGCCGACTTCGCCCAGGGCGAGCGGATTGTCGGAGTCGAGCCCGATCTGGGTGGGAAGGTCAAACGCCACCGACAGGCCGGTGGTTCCGTGCGCCAGCAGATACTTGTAGCGTTTGTTCGATTCTTCGGCGTCGCCCATGCCGGCGTACTGGCGCATGGTCCAGAGGCGGCCGCGATACATCGTCGCCTGCACGCCACGCGTGAAGGGGAATTCGCCGGGATAGCCAATGTCGCGGTCATAGTCCCAGCCGGCCAGATCGGCAGGCGTATAGAGCGGACGCACCGAGATGTGCGAGGACGTCTGCGGATCGAGCGCTGGTGGCTTCGCTTTGGCGCGGGGATCGACCGTCTTGGTCTTGTCGCTCATGAAACCCTCAACCACGGAAGACACAGAGGAACACGGAGGCCACGGAGGAACTCGGAGGAATTCATCACCTCCGTGCTCCTCTGTGGTTCAAGCCTTCCTTTGTGCCCCTTCGTGTCCTTTGTGGTTTCAGCTCTTCGTCGGTATCTGCTAAGGAGACTCTGATTAAGCTCGACGTGTTCTCTTAGCGGCTAATGCCGCATTGATTTTGCGGTCCTTACGGACGGCCTGAAGGCCGTCCCCTTCAAAACTCGGGTTAATCAGAGTTTCCCTAACTCTTCTTCCTTACCCGCCAAAACGAACTCAAGCCAAACCACACGAACAAGGCCGTAAACACAACCGCCAAGATCACCCGTCCCGGGCCCGACGCTTGTCCGGCCTGATATTTCGCGTACTCCCGAAGTCCCGCCGCGGCCCCAATCGCAGCCAGCACCAGGAAGGTGAATCCCGTGACCTCCAGCCAGAGCTGGTGCAGCACCCTCCCGAATGAGCGGGCGGTCGCCTGTGCCCCTCTCAAGATGGCCGAGGCTGCCCGGCTGCGTTCCAGCCTGCGTCCGATCTGCTGGGCCGCAACCCGGCCGACGATGCCGATTTTCTGGGCCAGGGAGATCTTGCTCACCCCGTCGATTTTAGCAGCGGCCCGGCGTACAATACGGCTGGCGGGGTGACTGCGATGTGTGATCGGGGCCACCCGCGGCTGTCTAGGTTCAAGGGGGATGCGTGGATCCGCAACTGAAACAACTCATGAAGGAGCTGGGAGAGGCGATCAACGAATCCCTGGCCGATTCCGACCAGATCGCCGAGGTCATCTCCCGTATCAAGGAAGGCGGCTACGACATTTTCCTCGTCCTCGAAGCCACGATCGGCGTGAGCAAGCCGGGCGAGCGCCCGAGCGACAAGACTTCCCTAGTCTCCACCCTCAGCAGTAATCCTGAACTCAAAGTCAGCGACCAGGATTTGAAGTTCCTGAAGTCCCTCCGCATCAAGATCGACGAAGAAGAAGAGTAGGTTTCGTCGCGACTGACCCACGAGCCCACAGCCGGACCCGAGGCCTGAGTTCTATACGTGACTCGATCCCTTGGACGGCACACTGCAACTATCGGGCAGCAGATGTCAATGTCTCGGGGACGGTCCTAACAACGCATCGAACGTGTTGGTCGCCGAGGAATTGGCTCCGACTGAACCTGCTGGGAAGCAGCACGGCTGTCTCAAAAAGCGGAGGTCGCGGAGAGCAAAGTCCGTGACAACGACGCAAACGGCCCCAGGGCAAAATCTTCCAATTTCCTACCAAATTTTCCTTTGCCAGGTGGGAAAAGTTTTGCAAGCAGGGCCTTGCGATCTGGTAAGATGGCATTTTCCCAAGGCAAGTGGCCGTTTTCCAGCATCTTACCCTTAAAAGCGGCTGCCGGAAGTGGCCTTCAGCGTGCACTCGAAACGAAAGTGAGTTCCCCCGACCCGTCTCCCGCGGTGCCGATAGTTGTCAGGAGATGCTTTTCCGTCGGCACCTCGAAATGCTGATTAGGGGGCGCCGAGCAGGCAGCCACCTGAGGTAGTGATTATGGACTCCCAGGCTTCAGAGTTGACCCTAGGACTTCTTCCCGAATTCCGTCGGCCTTGGGGAAAGTACGTCTTTGGCTATGGCGCGCAGTTCATGGCGATATTGCTCCTCGTGTTTTCGGCGCTCTTGTATCCACAGATCATCGATTTACCGATCCATGACTATCACATCATCGGCCTGGTGAACACTCCATTGCCGGTTCCACAGACACCGCAGCCGGTGGTGCGGCATCTCCCTGTGCCCAAGCCGGTCGAAATTGAGACTCCTGTCCGGCCCGAGGCCCTGCGCGTGCCTCCGGAACTGGTCCAGCGCAAGAAGCCCGAAACACCGGAGATTCAGGCGCCCAAGGTTGAGTTGGCAGCCAACAAGCAACTTTCTCTACCAGGCTCAAAGACCGTGATCCCCAGGCAACCGGTACAGACGAACGTATTCTCCAGTGGAAGTTCAGCGACGCCGACCATCGCCGCCTCCCCACAAAAGGTGCAGACCGGCGGTTTGGGAGACCCCAACGGATTGCCCGCAAGTGAGACTCACGGCCGTCCGGTCACGATTGCCCGGCTGGGCTCGTTCGATCTGCCCGCCGGTCCGGGCTACGGCAACGGCACCGGCGGATCGAAAGGTCTGCGCGGTGTGGTAGCCAGCGCCGGATTCGGCAATGGCGGTGCCATCGGCGACAATTCCGGCCGTGTCTCGGCCTCTCGCGGCACTGTCCGCCAGGGCGGCTTCGGAGATGCGGATGTGGTTACCGCTCCCCAGCCAAAGGCCAAGCTGGTCGAGCCTGTCGTCAAAACCGTTCCCGCGGAGATTACATACAAGCCCCGTCCGGTTTACACTGAGGAGGGACGCCGGCTCAAAGTGCAGGGCGAGGTCCTGCTCGAAGTGGTCTTTACCGCGAACGGACAGGTTCGCGTTTTGCGCATCGTGCAGGGTCTGGGCCACGGTCTGGACGAATCGGCGATTCAAGCCGCGCAGAAAATCCAGTTCAAGCCGGCTCTAAGGGACGGCCAACCCGCGGACTTCCAGGCGATCCTGCACGTCACGTTTGAGCTAGCATCATAGGTGAGATGAAACTCAAGAATTCGTTGCGCTGCTCCCTCGTTCTTTGGACCCTTGTTCTGGCTGGCGGCTCGGCAGTAGGGCTGACGGCGCAGTCTGCGCCGGTTCCACAGCCTTCGACCCCTGACGCTGAGTCTCAAAAGACCACAGCCGCGGCCACCAGCTTCGACCAGGTCGTAGATCGCGCGATTGAGCGCGAGCATTTCTTCATGGCGCAGATGCGCCAGTTCCATCCGCTGGTCGAAACCTACCTTCAAAACCTCAAGGACGACAAAGATCTCGGCACCACCGTCCCCGTCAGCGACATCTATTTTCTCGGCCGTCTCGATATGAGCAACGGCACCGATGACCGCACCTTCACCTCGCCGACCACAGCCGGGCTGGGCAAGCGCATGCTCAGCAAGCTAAGTGACGTCTACTCGATGAAGTTCATGCCGCTGGGTTTCGCGCAGATGGTTGTGCTCGACGAGGATTTTCAGCGCCGCTATTACGACTTCACCTTCGTCCGCCGCGAGTTCTTGGGGGAACTCCGTTGCATCGTGATCGATGTGGCGCCTAAGAAAGACGCCGGCAAGGGCCGGTTCCTGGGACGCATCTGGGTCGAAGATCAGGACTACAACATTGTCCGCTTCAACGGCACTTACTATCCTCATCCGCGGACCAGCTATTATCTGCACTTTGACAGTTGGCGGATGAACCTTCGCCCCGGCGTCTGGTTGCCTGCTCTTGTCTACTCCGAAGAGTCGGACCTGAAATATCGACTTGGCCAGACCTTGCACTACAAGGCGCAGACTCGCCTCTGGGGATACGACCTAAAAGACATGCGCCGGAGCTCGGAATTCACTGAAATCATGGTGGAGGCGCCACAGCCGGTGAAGGACCAGAGCCGCATCGCGCAGGATGCTACTCCGGTCGAAGCGCAGCGCGCCTGGGAGCGTCAGGCGGAGATCAATGTCATCGATCGTTTGCAGCAGATCGGTTTGCTGGCGCCGGAAGGCGAAATTGACAAGGTTCTGCAGACCGTCGTCAACAACGTGATGGTGACCAACAACCTCGATATTGAGCCGGAAGTGAAGTGCCGCGTGTTGCTCACGACTCCGCTCGAGTCCTTCACTATCGGCCATACCATCGTGATGAGTCGCGGCATGATCGACGTGCTTCCCGACGAAGCTTCCCTCGCCATGGTGCTTACGCACGAACTGGCGCACATCGTCCTGGGCCATCGCCTTAACAGCAAGCTGGCCTTCAACGACCGCATGTTCTTTCCCGATGAGCGCACCTTCGAGCGCATCGACCTGGCTCGCGACCGCAACGAAGAAGAAGCCGCCGACAAGAAAGCGTTGGAGCTGCTGAACAATTCTCCCTACAAGGACAAAATGGCAACGGCTGGGCTATTCCTGAAGGCGGTGCAGGCGCGTGCTCCCGAGCTCAAGAACCTGATCCGGCCTCATCTCGGCGACAGCCTGCTCAACGGCGACGCCATTCGTATGTCGCCTCTGATGACCAATTCGCCGCAGTTTGATCCGAAGAAGGTCGATCAGGTAGCTGCGCTTCCGCTCGGGGGCCGCGTCAAAGTGGATCCTTGGAGTAACCGCGTGGAGCTCATCAAGACGAAACCAGTAGCCCTGACTTCGCCGGCGGAGAAGATGCCTTTCGAGGTGACGCCGGTCTTCCTATTCCTGACGAGGCTGAACACCGCGCCAACGCCAACTACACCGTCGCAAGCTCCATCTGGCCCGGCAACCCCGTCCGCGACAACCCCGGCAGCAGCTTCGCCGCCAGCGACAGCGCCGGCAGCGGCACCGTCAGCGACACCCGAGTCGGCGCCGACACAACCGCCTGCAACGCCGGAAAAAGCGCCGCAGACTCCCGTAGGCCTGTAAGGCCGCGGGCGGAGCCTAAAGCATTTCGCTGTGAATGAGAAGAGTCGCCCGGTCCCAGAAGAGAATTGAACAACGGGAGGGCTGAGGCCTACTGCGACAGCTGACTATTCACTTGCGAAAACACGTTGTTCGCGTTGCCGCCGATCAGACGCACGGTGCCGATCACGATCACCAGAATCACTGCGAGCATCACCGCATATTCGGCAACGTCCTGCCCTTGATCCTCATTCCACAATTGGCGGATGGTAGCAATCACTGTCTTGCCCCCTCTCTACGATAACGTTCTGACAGCCGGGCCTGGTCTTCGTCCCCAGACATAAGCGCCCGCCCACCGTCTTACACCATTAACACTATCGCTGCAAAACCTTTCACCCAATAGCACACGTGTGACCCCAGATGGCACTTTTGTGCTATTCAGGAATCTTCGCACACTCACGCGAAGTGATTGATTACACGATAGTTTTCAAGGGAAGGCCCTGGTTCACGGCGAACAGTGCGAGTTCCAACCGAGTGGAAACCCCTAGTTTGTCGAAGATGTTGCTCAGGTGGTGTTTGACAGTGTCCTCACTGATTTTGAAGTACTCGGCGATCTCCCGGTTGGCATAGCCGGCGACGACCGCCGCGACGATCTCCAATTCACGAGGCGTCAGGCCGAACTTCTTCTGCTTCGACTCCTCGCTGGTACTCTGCATCAGGCCGCGCAGGTATTGCACCAGGTTGGAGACACTGTCCCTTCCCACCCAGTACTCTCCGGTCATAACCGCGTGAATGGCCTTCAGTAGCAGTTGCGTGGCGGAATCTTTCAGGACGACGCCGCGTGCGCCCAACTGCAGGGCTTCGACAATCTGCTTCTTCTCAGCGGCGGCGGTCAGCAGGATGATGCGCACCGCGCCGTCGCTCGCACTCAGATCGCGTAGCGCATCGAGGCCGGTATGGTGTGGCATCGCCAGATCAAGAAGAAGGATGTCGGGTTTGAGTTCGGTGGCCAGCTTCACGGCCTCGCGACCGTCGCAGGCTTCACCCACGACCTTCATGTCCTGTTCAGACTCCAAGAGCCGCCGCAGCCCGTCGCGAAAGATGGGATGGTCGTCGGCGATCACAATGCGGATCGGGTGAGTGCGTTTATCCATGATTCGCCCGGCGTGCCGGAGGAATCCGTACCTCCAGCCGCGCCCCGTGTCCAGGATTTGATTCTATCGCGAGTTCGCCCGCAAGCAACCGCACCCTCTCACGGATCACCACCGGACCCTTGCCTGCGGCGTCGAGTTCGGACTGGGACAGCTTCCCCGCAAACGGGAAGCCGCGTCCGTCATCCTCCACGGTTAGCTGCAGGCAACCTGCTCGATGTGCCAGCCGCACCAGCACGTTGTGCGCTCCGCTGTGCTTGCGCACGTTGACCAGGCTCTCTTGCACGATACGAGCCAGTTCCCGGCACACCTTTTGCGGCAACTCGACTTTCTCGATCTCGGTGACAAACTCAGCGGAGATTCCCGTCTCCCGCCGGAAGCGCTCGACCGTGTCAGCGATGAAACCGAAGAGCCGGTCGGCATCCACGGCAAATGACTTCATCGCCTGCATCAGCTCGCGCAGTTTCAGAACCTCTTCCCGCAACAGATTCTGGATTCGGCCAAGTTCCGCGTTGACGACCGGCGCCTGCGTTCCCGATTGCCGCCGCAGCACGTCCAGCTGCATTTCCACCGCAATCAAGGACTGAATAGCGCCGTCATGCAACTCGCGGGCAAAACGCGCTCGTTCCAGCGCTCCGGCCCGCTCGCGCAGGCGCTGCATGAGATACACGTTGTAGACCGCAGGGCCGACCTCGCGCGCGAATTCCTGCAGAAAGCGCAACTCGTCCTCGGGATCACCCATCATCTCCGGGTCAAAGACAAAAACCCGGCCCAGCCACTCCCGCCCAAACACAAAGGCGACCGAGACCACCGCCCGGAATGTTTCCGCCCGGCCGAGCGCCTCGAGAAAGCCCACATCCAGATCGCGCACCCGCTTTCCGCCGCGATCCAGCAAAACGGTGTCGTAACCTTTTGAGCTCCGCTCGGCAAAGATCGCGTCCGGTGGTGAACCGAACAGGTAGGCCGTCGCATGCTCCGGTGGCGCTTCGCGCCAGCGCAAGGATTCTCCGCTTCCCCCGCTCTGATTGACCTCCGCCAGGAACACGCGGTAACTGTTGACTTCCTGCGAGGCGCTGAGCACGCGGCGAGCGCGGTAGATACTCAGCACCTCCCCGAGAATTTTCTGCATCGTGCCCGTGAGTCCTGCTTCGACGCGAGCGGAACTGAGAACGCGCGTGATGACTGCACGCTCAGCGCGCAGCTTCTTTTCGTTCTCCGACATGTAGCCCAGTAAGACCCCGAGTACCATCAGGTACACCGAACTCATGAAGAGCTGCTGCGGGTGGAGCTCGCGCAGGCTCACGCCCAGTTGCGCCAGGTGGAGGGAACGCAGCCATGCATCCGCCGCCGGCTCGACACCCGCCCAAAGCAGGCCGGCCTCGGCCCATTGCAGGGCTACTGCTGCCCCTGCCGTGGCGACGGTCTCCCACAACCCCCACCGGTAAGCCGCCGAGGCCATGACAAAAACGACAAACAAGAAGAATGGACCGCGCTGGGTGGTCGCGAACACCGAAACCAACACCGGCCACAGAATATCGATGCCGTGCACGACCAGGCGAAATGCGCGCGTGGACTGAGGCCGGAGACGCAGTAGCAACATCACGACAACGCCGTGCACCAGGTATACGACCAGCAGCCAGTACAACCAGGGAGAATAGACGGCGCTGCGCGCCGGCTCCATCCACATGGTGACCAGCGCGGCAATGGTCAGCGCCACCCGGGCCGTGGCCAGCCAGCGCTCGGTGCGCCGGATCTCGTCCGGGCTGAGCGGCGCTCGGAAGCGCCACAGATCACGATATCGAGGAACTAGCCAGGACACGGGATGCTCGCGGTGTACCTAACTCGCGGCCTAATTCTAAGAGCAACGGCCCAGAACTCCAAGCGACACGAAACTGCGCACGGGTGGCGCACCTTCGCTGCACCCGCCTTCCCGTTTTGAGATTCCCTGTGTTTGGCAGTCCAGAATTCGGGTTGAAAAAGTGCTCCGTTTCCGTCCAGGAGGCATATAATCCCGCTCCGGAGAGTACCGGAGCGTATTTATGGGTGCGAATGGCGTCGTTTTCTTGGCTCTTCTGATCATCTCAATCTTGATTGTGTTTCTGCTCGACCGCCTGCTGCGTCCCGGCTTGCGCGGTTTGCTGGAAGAAATCGCAGGGTTGCCTGCTGCGACCGACTTCTATCTGCGTGCGTTTGCTATCGTGATTGTTTTGGTGGCGTTCGCAGCGGTCCTGGGCACGCATCCAGACCTTAAGGACGGCGCCCGGTTCATGGAGGGTGTTTGGGCCGTGGCTAGCCGTCTGCAGGAGTTTCTCCACGACCTGCTTGTTGTCGTTCTTGTTTACGTCGGGCTGATCACCGTGTTGATGGCTGCTCTGAGGCGAAAACATTGAGCAACGAGCACTACCTGATCGTTTCGTATTTTGTGGTGGCCCTCGTGTCGATTTGCTTGGGCATTGCGGTGTACCGTGTGCTTCGCGCCCCCTTTGCGGCTATCGCCGAGGCTACTGTGGGAAGGGGCCGTAGTCAGGTTTTGAAACGCTTGTTGGCCACTTCAATGACCATCGCGGCAATGCTGGGGTTTCTGAGTGTCAGTTATACCCAGAAGAGCTGCACAACCATGAGCTACGACCAGGTGGTGAAGGATCGCAATTATCTGGTTGAGACCAACCAGGAGCAGCTGCGTAAAGCCAGCGACTGGGTCGTTGTAGCCGTATTCCTTTGGTGCGCTGTGGTGCTGGTCTGCGTGGCTACGCTTCGCAAGACTGAATCTGGTTCTTCCCAAACTTCCATAAGAGGCTGATTTGACTGGCCTTGTAGCCGGGTCAGCCAGGCTGTGGTTACTCTAGTAACCAATCCCCCACTGTATCCGGGACTAGAATGACCCGGGGGTTTGTTTGTCCGCGCGCAATAAATTCTGGGTTTTCCTCCTGGGCGTTTTGGTTCTAGCCCAGGTCTTGGCGTCGCTGTTCATTGCCAGGGGAGAAACCCTAACCATCGCCAGCGACCTGATCCAGGGAGCACTGCTGCTGGTCGCCACAACCGCCTTTCTTCCCAATGCTTCGCGCACGCGGAGTCCGATGCGCCGTACCCGGATCTTCTGGATCCTGATGAGTCTAGGCATGCTGTTCTGGCTTGCCTATCAACTGATGTGGAATTACTTCGAGGTCTGGAAACATCAGAACGTCCCCGATCTCTTCACCGGCGACGTTGTTCTTTTCTTGCATCTGGTTCCGATGATGGCGGCTCTGGCCTTCCTTCCTCATCTTCGTGAAGAGGAGCGGGACACGCGCATTCGCATGCTTGATTTCGCCCTTCTGCTCACCTGGTGGATCTTTCTGTACGTGTACACGGTCATTCCCTGGCAAACGGTACAGGTTGACGAGAGGGTGTACAGCGCGAACCTCAACACCTTGTATCTGATCGAAAAACTGGTGCTGCTGGCGGCCCTGGCAGTTCTCGCCTACGCGGCGCGGGGCGGCTGGCGGCAACTCTACGCACAACTGCTGGGGGCCAGCGCACTGTACGCTTCTACTTCTTACCTCGCCAACTGGGCCATCGGCCGCCAGATTTACTACAGCGGAAGCGTCTACGATATTCCCTGGGTGTTTTCGGTCGCCTGGCTGGCGATGATCGGCAAGCTTGCGGGCCACTTTGACCTGACTGAGTCGAAACAATCGCAACCGCTGCTTGGAGTCGGAATCACGCGGCTCGGCATGATCGCCCTTTTCAGCCTTCCCTGGTTCGCGCTGTACTCTCTGCTGGAGACGGGTCTGCCTCCGTCGGTACAGGCATTCCGTGTCACACTCACCCTGCTGACCATAGTCGTGATGGGCACTATGGTCTTCTGGCGGCAGAGCCTGCTGGCGGCCGAACTTTCCCTGCTCCTGGAAACCTCGCGCCGCTCGTTTGAGGAGTTGAAGACGCTGCAAGCGCAGCTAATACAGTCGGAGAAGGCGGCTTCTATGGGCCAGTTGGTCGGAGGCGCCGCTCACGAAATCAACAACCCGCTCACCGCAATGTTGGGGTACTCCGACTTGCTCGGAACTTCGACTCTGCCCCCGCGAGAACGGCGCCTCGCAGAACGCGTTGCGGACCACGTGCGCCGCACCAAGACTCTGGTTGCCAGCTTGTTGACTTTCGCCCGCCAAGCCCCCGCCAAGATGGCGCTCGTGAATCTGAACTCAGTTGTGCAAACGGTGCTGCGCCTGCTCGCCCCGCAACTCGAAGCGCAGGCCATCGGCCTTCGTTCCGAGCTCGGCTCTTCCTTGCCGCCCGTTCTTGCTGACTCCAACCAGTTGCTGCACGTCTGTATGCACCTTGTCTCGCAGGTCAGCACTCGAGTTCGTGCGGAGGTAAGTCCCGTGCTTCAGATCCTGACACGCTGCGAAGGCGACCGTGTCGTGGTCGAGTTCAGCAGCGACGCTCCCTCGGCGTCGTTCACTTACCAGCCTTTGCAGGATTCCACGAGCGGCGCGAAGTCCGCCACCTTGTCACTCAGCGCCTGCTGCCGAATTATTGAGGAGCATAGCGGCAGCATCTTGGCGTGCGGTTCCACGGAGGGATACACGGCTTTTCGGGTAGTGTTGCCGGTGATGGCGCAGCCTGCAGGCCAGTCTCTTTCGTCGGGTTCCAGCGGTGCCACCCGAGCCGCCCACACCGGGTCGTAGGAAGGCAGAGGTCAGAAGGCAAATTGCAGAAGTGACCATCGAATCGACTCGCCAATGTGTTGTTTACGTCTTCAATCCGACTTCTGACTTCTGCAATTCTTCGGTTGTCCGCTTGAGTTGCCCACACGCAGCATAGATGTCACGCCCGCGCGGCCGCCTAATAAATGTCGGGATGCCAGCCGCCAGCAGAATTCGCTGGAACTCAAGCACCCGTTCCTGCTCAGGCGTGGAAAAGGGCAATCCCGGGCCGGGATTCAGGGCAATCAGATTGATCTTCGCGCGGATGCCCCGCACCAGCTCGGCGACCTCCCGCGCGTGTCCTGCTTCGTCATTGACTCCCGCCAGCAGCACGTATTCGAAGGTAAGCCTTTCCCGCGGCCGTACAGGAAACATTCGCGCTGCGTTCATCAGTTCCTGCAGATCCCATTTGCGGTTCAGCGGCATCACATCGCTCCGCAACGGGTTATTCGAAGCGTTCAGAGAAATGGCCAGCTTCGGCCGCACGGCCTCGCGGCCGAAGTCGTGAATGCGCGGAACAATGCCGGCGGTCGAAACCGTCATGCGCGATTCCGGTATTTCCACACCTTCCACCAACAGGCGCACCGATTTGAGGAAGTTGTCGTAATTCAGGAAAGGCTCGCCCATTCCCATGAAGACCAGGTTCACCCTTTGCATCGGGGGACGCACACCCTGATCCTGCAGTACCACCAGAACTTGCCCCACGATCTCCCCCGGCGTGAGGTTACGCTTGACCCCGAGCAGAGCCGTCAGACAAAAACGGCAGTTCACCGCGCATCCCACCTGGCTCGAAACGCAAATGGTTGCGCGACGCCACGCGGCCGCGGCCGCCGCTTCCATCTCGTCTCCGGCTTCGCTCCCATCGCCACGTTCGCCGCCGTCCCCTTCCGGCATCCAGACCGTTTCGATCGTTTCTCCATCGTCCAGTTCGACCAGATAGCGTACCGTTCCATCCGTCGACACGAATCTCTGCGCGATCTTCGGCAGTCCCACTTGCCAGCCTTGTTCGTGCAGTCGCTCCCGATATTCGCGCGGCAGCGTTGAAACCCGTTCCAGGGTCTCGACTCTCTGCCGGTACACTGCCTCAAATAGTTGCTGCGCCCGATAGGCAGGCTGGCCCGATTCCAAGACGAGACAGGTGAGTTCGGGAAGGGTGAGACCCAGGAGCGAGTTGGACTGAACCGTTGGCATGATGATGAATTGATCTCCGAGTGTAACGCGCCCTCGCTGTTTTCCGAACAGACCGGGGCAAGTTGAACAAATGAATGGACTTAACGCCAAGCCCCCGCCGGTCCTCCGGGTGTGGGAAAATAGATGCAGATACCCGCCCCGCCCGATCGGATTGTCATATGGTGAAAGAAGCGCGCAACATCCATCGTCACGTGCTGCGCAATGGCCTCACGGTCATCACTGAGCCGATGCCGCACATCCGTTCGATCGCCATTGGCATCTGGGCGAGGTCCGGTTCCCGCGACGAAGATTCCGAATGGAACGGCATCTCCCACTTCATCGAACACATGGTGTTCAAAGGCACCGAAACGCGTTCCGCCGAGGCCATCGCCCGCCAGGTCGATTCCATCGGCGGCAACATGGACGCATTCACCGCCAAAGAATGCATCTGCTTCAACATCAAAGTGCTCGATGAGCATCTTCCGCTTGCTATGGATGTGCTGAGCGATCTGGTTCTGCACCCGGTGTTTGCCCAGAGTGATATCGCCCGCGAACGCGGTGTGATTCTCGAAGAAATCAAGATGGACCAGGACAATCCCGACTACCTAGTCCATGAGATTTTCACGCAGAGCTTCTGGAAGGACCATCCTCTCGGCAAACCCATCCTGGGGACGCGGGAAACCGTCCGCCGCTTCGAGCGCCCGATCGTTGCCCAGTTCTACGAACACCACTTCGTACCCGGCAACCTGATCGTCTCTGCCGCCGGCAATCTCGAACACAAGCATTTCGTGGAACTGGCCGCCAGGTGCTTTGAGCACATGAAGCCGGCGGAGAACGGATTGCATTCGCCGCCGCCCAAGATTTTCTCGCGTATCAACCTGCGCAACAAGAAGTCGCTGGAGCAGGTGCAGATCTGCATTGGCGTTCCTTCGCACCCGATTGCGCACGAGCAGCGCCACGCTTCCTACGTCCTGAACACACTGCTGGGGGGTGGGATGAGTTCGCGGCTGTTCCAGAACATCCGCGAACGCCAGGGATTGGCTTACTCGATTTACAGCGACCTCAACCCATACCGCGATACGGGATCGATGTGCGTCTACGCCGGAACCTCGCGCGAGTCGGCGATCAAGGTGGTTGAATCCGTCGTCGCCGAGTTCCGGAACTTGAAGTCCACTCCTATCCCGGAGGAGGAATTGCGCCGCTCCAAGGATCAACTCAAGGGCAG
>Ga0335070_10005124_pt1 | contig 15389 bp, 14 predicted proteins | sample Lox_Sample_13_FD_206722 | JGI IMG/M metagenome (GOLD analysis project Ga0335070, IMG submission 206722) | Soil microbial communities from Loxahatchee National Wildlife Refuge, Florida, United States - Lox_Sample_1.3 | ecosystem: Environmental > Terrestrial > Soil > Wetlands | place: USA... | reverse complement strand
ACGGGCATGCCGAAATGCTCGACCGTGCCGCCGGCACCGGCGATCGCCGCGGGGATCACATCGCGACGGTCGACGATGGCGGAGGCGCTCGCGATCAGCACGAGCTCGGCGCCCGACGCGAGCGCCACCTCGATTTCGGGGACGAGCGCAGGGACCGCGTGATCGCAGCGGGATTCGCGCGCGAGCGTGCTCCCGAAGGCGGCAAGCCGCGCCCGTGTGGTCTCCGTGGTCTTGTCGAGGACGCTCGGCTTGAGGCCGGGAAGGCGGGTCTGAATGAGCGCGGTCCGGCGCGGATGGAATGGGGCGACGCGGAGGAGGGGCGAGGCCTCGCGCGCGAGCTCGAGGCACTTCTCGACGGCCGCCCGCGGGGCCGCGAAGGGGATGATCTTGAGCGTCGCCAGCATCTGCGTGGGCTCGACGACGGCGAAGGGCTCGACGGTCGCGAGGGTCACGGTCTCGTCGACGCGATTGAAGCGGTCGATCGCGGCTCGATCGAGGGCCGCGAGGCCGTGCGTCTCCGCGAAGAGATTGACCCGGCCCGTGAAGGCAGCCGCGGCCCTGACGCCATTGCCGGCAATGGCGCCGGCGAGCTGCGCTGCGGCCTCGTTCTCGCCGATGTCGCTGGGCTCGAGCCGCGCGGCGGTCACGGTCGCATATCCGGCCGCCGCGAGCGCTTGGGCATCCTCGGCGCTGAGCACCCGGCCTTTCTTGAGCACGCCCTTGGCGACGCGCAGGCTGTGCGCGAGGATCGCCCCTGCGCACTCCGCGACAGGGACTTCGCCGAAGGTCATGCCGCCGCGCGCTCGCGGAGCCGGTCGGCCCGGAGCGTCTGCGTGATCTCCGCGAGGATCGAGACCGCGATCTCCGCGGGGGTGAGCGCGCCGATCGCGAGGCCGACGGGGCCGTGGATGCGCGCGATCTCGGCCTCAGAGAATCCCGCCTTCTGCAGCCGGTGGCTCCGCGCGGCGTGCGTCTTCTTCGAGCCGAGCGCGCCGATGTAGAAGGCCTGCGACTTGAGCGCCGCCGAGAGCGCGGGGTCGTCGATCTTGGGATCGTGGGTGAGGGTGACGATCGCGGTGCGCCGGTCGGGCTTGAGCCGCGGCAGGATTTCGTCCGGCCACTCCGTCGAGAGCGTGACGCCGGGAAAGCGCTCGCCGGTCGCAAAGGCGCTGCGGGGATCGACGACCGTCACGCCATAGCCCGCGAGCGCTGCGATCCGCGCGAGCGGCTGGCCGATATGGACGGCGCCCACGACGATGAGACGCAGCGGCGGATTGAAGACCTCGACGAAAACCGGCCCCTCCGCGGTCTCGAGCGTGGTGTTGCGGTCGTCGCGGAGCGCCGCGCGGACGCCCGCAAGCGCGCCCGCGTCGAGCGCGAGATCGCCCTCGGTCTTGTCGCCCTCGATGAAGGCTTGGCGGCCCGATTTGAGGTTCGTCGCGAGCGCCGCGGCGGTTCCGCCGTGCGAGGCCGCGAGGGCGCGATCGAGAAAGGCTCGCTTCATTCCACGCGCTCCACGAAGACCTGGATCTTACCGCCGCAGGCGAGCCCGACCTCCCAGGCCTGCTCGTTGGTGACGCCAAAGTCGAGGAGGCGGGGCTTCCCGTCCTTGATCGCGGCAAGCGCCTCGTTGATGACGGCGCCCTCGACACAGCCGCCGGAGACGGAGCCCACGAACTTCCCGCCGTCCTCGACCGCGAGCTTGGCGCCGACGGGGCGGGGCGACGAGCCCCAGGTCGTGACCACCGTCGCCAGTGCCACGCCCTTGCCCTGGTCCTTCCACGCCGCTGCTTGCTGCAGGATTTCCTCGGTATCGCTCATGCTGCTTCTCCTCGCTCGCGCCAGGCGGCCGCCGCCTCGAGCCGCCGCGGTGCCGGCTTGCTCAGGGCATCCACGAGCTCGCGGAGGCTCTCGAGATTGTGCACCGGCCGGAACTCGTCGACATGCGGCAGGATGGCCCGCATGCCCAATGATTTGGGGGCGAACCCCTCGTAGCGCAACAGCGGATTGAGCCAGATGAGCCGGCGGCAGGATTTGTGCAGCCGGTCCATCTCCTTACCGAGGCCGACGCCGGCGTCGCGGTCGAGCCCGTCCGTGATGAAGAGCACCACCGCGCCTTGGGCCAGGACCCGCCGGGACCAGCGGCGATTGAACTCGGCGAGGCACTGGCCGATCCGCGTGCCGCCGGACCAGTCCTCGACCGCCTCCGCCACCTTGTCGAGCGCTATATCGACATCTTTATAGCGGAGATAGCGGGTGATGTTGGTGAGGCGCGTGCCGAAGAGGAAGGTATGGACACGGTCGCGGTCGTTCGTGACGGCGTGCATGAAGTGGAGGAAGAGGCGGCTGTAGCGGCTCATCGAGCCGGAGATGTCGCAGAGGATCACCAGCGGCGGCGGCCGGGTGCGGCGGCTCTTCCACTTGAGCGTGAGGAGACCGCCGGAGCGGAGCGTCGCGCGGAGCGTCCCGCGCATGTCCGCGCGCGCGCCGCGGGGATCGCCGCGAAAGCGCCGCGTCGGCATCTCCCTGAGCGGCATGGTCATGAGCTTGATGAGCTGCTTCGCGCGCTCGATCTCCTCCGCCGACATCTGCTCGAAATCCATCTTCTGCAGGATCTCGCGGTCGGAGAAGGTCATGGCCGCGTCGAGCTCGATTTCCTTCTCCTGCGGCTCTCCGCCTTGCGTTTCGCCGCGGCCGGGATGCAGCGCCTCCGCGAGACGCCGGCTCAGTTCCTCGCCCTTGGGCGCGTCGGGCGAGCGCATCTCCGGCAGCAGCAGCCCCATCATCTTTTCCAGGAGCTGCGGGTTCCGCCAGAAGATGTGGAAGGCCTGATCGAAGAGGTCGCGCTGATCCCGCCGGTTCACGAAGACCGCGTGGAGCGCCCAATAGAAATCGCCGCGGTTGGCGATGCCGACGGCGCGAACCGCCTCCGTCGCCGCGAGCACCTTGCCGGGCCCGACCGGCAATCCCGCCGCGCGCAGCGTGCGTGCGAAATACATCAGGTTTTCCAGGAGCCGGCCTTTGCCGGGCGCCTCGGCTGCCGTCACTTCGCCGCCGCGAGCTCGGCGCGGACCTGCTCCAGGAGCCGCGTCGCCTCGCTCCCCTGCACCTTGGCGATGTCGTCCTGGTATTTGAGCAGCACGCCCAGCGTGTCGTTGATCGCCTCCGGCGTGAGCGCGAGCACGTCCAGCTGCGTCAGCGCTTGCGCCCAGTCGATCGTCTCGGCGACGCCCGGCAGCTTGAAGAGGTCCATCCCCCGGAGCTTCTGCACGAAGGCGACGACCTCCGCCGAGAGCGCCGCGGCGGCGCCGGGCGCCTTGATGCGGAGGATTTCCAGCTCGCGCTCGGCGCTGGGGTAGTCGACCCAGTAGTAGAAGCAGCGGCGCTTCAGCGCGTCGTGGATCTCGCGCGTGCGGTTCGAGGTGATGACGACGATGGGCGGACGCGCGGCCTTGATCGTGCCGAGCTCGGGGATCGTGATCTGGAAATCCGAGAGCACCTCCAGGAGATAGGCCTCGAAGGGCTCGTCGGTGCGGTCGAGCTCGTCGATCAGCAGCACCGGCGGCCCCGCGATGTCCCCCTCGATCGCCTGCAGGAGCGGGCGCTTGATGAGGAAGCGGTCGGAGAAAATCTCCTCCTCGACGGTGTCCTTGCTCTCGGCGCCGCCTTCGGCGAGGCGGATCTCGATCATCTGCCGCGGGTAGTTCCACTCGTAGACCGCGGAGGCGACGTCGAGGCCCTCGTAGCACTGGAGGCGGATCAGGCGCCGGCCCAAGGTCTCCGCGAGCACCTTTGCGATCTCGGTCTTGCCGACGCCTGCCTCGCCCTCGAGGAAGAGCGGACGCCCCAGCGAGAGCGAGAGATAGACGGCGGTGGCGAGGCTGCGGTCGGCGACGTAGCGGCCGCGGGCGAGAAGCGCCAGCGTCTCGTCGACCGATGTGGGAACGGAGGGCATGACTTTAGGAGTTCCAAGCAAGCGCGGCCCCCTCACTCGTCCGTTCCGAAGTCGGGAATGGGCGGGCGAGGGGGCGCGCGGCAACGATTATCTGCTACCTCACTTCGCCGCGGCGACCGCGCGCTTCGCCATCACCGTGACGAGATGCGCGCGATACTCCGCGCTCGCGTGGATGTCCGCGTTGAGGCCGGACGGCGAGACCTTCACGTTCGCGACCGCATCGGGCGCGAAGGACTTGCCGAGCGCCGCCTCCATCTCCTTCTGGCGGAAGACGCTGGAGCCGGCCCCCGTCACCGCGACGCGCACGCCGCTCCCGGTCTTCGCGACGAAGACGCCGACGATCGCGTAGCGCGAGGCCGGGTTAGGGAACTTGGAGTAGGCGGCCTTCTCGGGGATCGGGAACTGCACGGCGGTCACGATCTCGCCGGGCTCGAGCGCGGTCTCGAACATGCCCTTGAAGAAATCGTCGCCGGCGATCTTGCGCTTGTTGGTGACGACCGTGGCGCCGAGGCCCACGACCGCCGAGGGATAATCCGCGGCGGGGTCGTTGTTGGCGATCGAGCCGCCGATGGTGCCGCGGTTGCGCACGGCGGGATCGCCGATCCCGCCCGCGAGCGCCGCGAGGGCGGGGATTGCGGACTTCACGACGTCCGAGGACGCGACCTCCGCGTGCCTGGTCATCGCGCCGATGACGATGCTGTTGCCGTCCTTCTTGATGCCCTTGAGCTCCGCGATCTTGCCGAGGTCGACGAGATCGGAGGGTTTCGCAAGACGCTGTTTCAACGTCGGGATGAGCGTCATGCCGCCCGCGACGAGCTTGCCCTCGGGGGCGGATTGCACGGCCTTCGCGGCGTCGGCGACGCTGGAGGGCTTGTGATAGTTGAAGTTGTACATGGGGCTATGCCTCTCTCAATTCGGTTCCGTCGCGGCCGTCAGTGCGCGGCCTTTTGTCCATGAAGCGCCCGCCAGACGCGCTCGGGCGTGGCGGGCATGGGCAGGTCCTTGATGCCCAGCGGTGCCAATGCATTCACCACCGCGTTCATCACCGCCGCCGGCGCGCCGATGGCCCCGGCCTCCCCGCAGCCTTTGACGCCCAGCGGATTGTGCGTGCAGAGCGTCGTGTGCGTGCCCACGGAGAAGGTCGGAACGTTGTCCGCGCGCGGCATGCAGTAGTCCATGTAGGAGCCGGTCAGGAGCTGGCCGCTCTTGCCGTCATAGACGGCATTCTCGTAGAGCGCCTGTCCGATCCCCTGGACGAGGCCGCCATGCACCTGCCCCTCGACGATGAGGGGATTGATGATGCGGCCGAAGTCGTCCGCCGCGGTGAAGCGCACGATCTGCACCGCACCCGTCTCCTTGTCCACCTCGACCTCGGCGATGTGGGCGCCGGAGGGGAAGGTGAAGTTCTTGGGATCGTAAAACGCGGTCTCGTCGAGGCCGGGCTCCACGGTCTCGATCGGATAGTTGTGCGGGACATAGGCCGCAAAGGCGACCTCGCCGAAAGCCTTCGACTTGTCCGTGCCCACGACCGTGAACTTGCCGTCCTTGAACTCGATGTCGGCCTCGGAGGCCTCGAGGAGGTGCGCGGCGATCTTCTTGCCCTTGTTCACGATCTTGTCGATCGCCTTGATGAGGGCGGAGCCGCCCACCGCGATCGAGCGCGAGCCGTAGGTCCCCATGCCGAAGGGGATCTTGCTGGTGTCGCCGTGGACGACCTCGACGTTCTCGACGGGGACGCCGAGCCTGTCCGCGATCACCTGGGCGAAGGTGGTCTCGTGGCCTTGCCCGTGGCTGTGCGTTCCCGTGAAGACCGTGACGGAGCCTGTGGGGTGTACGCGGACCTCCGCGCATTCGTAGAGACCCGCGCGGGCCCCGAGGGCGCCCGCCACGGCCGAGGGCGCGATGCCGCAGGCCTCGATGTAGGTGGCGATGCCGATGCCGCGGAGCTTGCCGCGCTTGGCGGCCTCCTCTCGGCGCTTGGCGAAGCCCGCGTAATCCGCGGCCTTCGTCGCCATGTCCAGCGTCGAAAAATAATCGCCGCTGTCGTATTGGAGCGCCACCGGCGTCTGATAGGGATAGGCGTCCTTGGGGATGAAGTTGCGCCGACGGAGCTCCGCCGGATCCATCTTCATCTCGTGCGCGGCCATCTCGACGATGCGCTCGACGACGTAGGTCGCCTCCGGCCGTCCGGCGCCGCGATAGGCGTCGACCGGCACGGTGTTGGTGAAGACCGCCTTCACCTCGCAGTAGATCACGGGCGTCGTGTAGGTGCCCGCGAGCAGCGTCGCGTAGAGGTAGGTCGGAATCGCCGGCGCGAAGGTCGAGAGATATCCTCCGAGATTGGCGACGGTCGAGACCTTGAGCGCGAGGAACTTGCCGTCCTTGTCGAGCGCGAGTTCGGCATGGGTCACGTGATCGCGGCCCTGCGCGTCGGAGATGAAGCTCTCCGAACGCTCGGCCGTCCACTTCAGGGGCTTGCCAACTTTAGCGGAGGCCCAGGTGACGAGCGCCTCCTCGGCATAGTGATAGATCTTCGACCCGAAGCCGCCGCCGACGTCGGGCGCCACCACCTTGAGCTTGTGCTCCGGCAGATGCAGCACGAAGGCGCCCATGAGGAGGCGGATGACGTGCGGGTTCTGGCTCGTCGTGTAGAGCGTGTACTCGCCGGTGCCGCGGTCGTATTCGCCGATCGCCGCCCGCGGCTCCATGGCGTTGGGGACGAGGCGGTTGTTGACGATGTCGATTTTCGTGACGTGCGCGGCCTTCTTGAAGGCGGCGTCGACCACGGCGGGATCGCCGATGTGCCAATCGAAGCAGACGTTGCCCTTGGCGGCGTCCCAGATCTGGGGCTTGCCCGGCTTGATCGCATCGACGGCCTCGATCACCGCCGGAAGGGTCTTATAGGCGACGTTGATCTGCTCGGCGGCGTCCTTCGCCTGCTCGCGGCTTTCCGCGATGACCGCGGCGACGGGATCGCCGACGTGGCGCACGCGTCCTTGCGCCAATACCGGATGCGGCGGCTCGATCATGGGCGAGCCGTCCTTCGACTTCACGAGCCAGCCGCAGGGGAGGCCGCCGACGTTGTCGGCGGCGAGATCGGCGCCGGTGAAGACCGCGACCACGCCGGGCGCCTTCTTCGCCTTCGAGGCGTCGATGCTGCCGATCTCGGCGTGGGCGTGCGGGCTCCGCAGAATATAGACGTAGAGCTGGCCCGGCCGGTTGATGTCGTCGGTGTAGGTGCCGCGTCCCGTGAGGAACCTGGCATCCTCCTTGCGCCGTACGGAGGCGCCGATGCCGCCGTCGCTCATGGCTATTTGCCTCCCTGCATGGCCGTCGCCCCGGCTTTGATCGCTTTGACGATGTTGTGATAGCCCGTGCAGCGGCAGAGGTTGCCCTCGAGCCAATGCCGGATCTGCTCCTCGCTGGGGTTCTTGACCTTGTTGGCGAGGTCGACCGCGCTCATCACCATGCCCGGCGTGCAGAAGCCGCACTGCAGCCCGTGATGCTCGCGGAAGGCCGCCTGCATCGGATGGAGCTGGTCGCCCTTGGCGAGGCCCTCGATGGTGGTGACCTGCGCTCCATCCGCCTGCACCGCCAGCATGGTGCAGCTCTTGACGGAGTTGCCGTCGACGTGGACGACGCAGGCGCCGCACTGGCTGGTGTCGCAGCCGACGTGGGTTCCGGTGAGGCCGAGGTGCTCGCGCAGGAATTGGACCAGCAAGGTGCGCGGCTCGACCGAGCCGCTGACCGTCTTGCCGTTCACCGTCATGCTAACGGTGGTCGCCATTGTTTTGCTCCCTGAAGTTGTCGGACGCCGTGATCCCCGGGCGACCTCGCACACCGTTGCTCAATGAAGGGCACGACACCGAGGTCTCTCAGGCGGGAGTGTCTTGCGATGCCAGCGCCGGGTCAAGCCGCTCGGGATTGCCGGTTGGCGGCATTGTGAAACTTCGGTGACTGAGCAGCCTGGCCGTTCGCGAGGCGACCCTTGTGCAGCGCTCGCGAGATCGATTGCGATTTCCCTCCGCATGGCGATTTATCGGTTGCGCCGATAGTATGACTAAAGAAGATTATTACTTTGTCAATATTAATGGTGCATATTTTCCGACGAATCCGGAATAAGTTTCTTGACGTTTAATTTCGCCGAGGTATTACTTCGGCCCGCCGGAGAAGTTTACTTGGATTTCTTTGGAATAAACGTCGGAAATACGAAAGCCAGTGGGGTGGGGAGCGGCAAGAACGGGCGGTGGGCGACGCTACCCGCCGAGAAGGATCCGCAGGAATGGCCGGCAGACGCCCGGCCGCCCAAGGCAGAGCAAGGGAGTTCGCGATGATCGCACGCACATTCACGCTCGCCGCCGCAATGGCGGTGTTACTGACGACGCTGATTGCTCCAACGCAGATCGCAGTTGCGGACGCTCCGGGCGAGGGTGCGATCGGCCCCTTTAGGGAGCGTGGCCCCGGTGGGATCGTTTGGTGCAAATGGCTCGTTAGAAAATGGGGCGGCGGTTACTCGACCTTTTACACGGATTGCGACGACTGAGCCCGGCTGACATCGTAGAAGGCTCGAGGTGCGCGCGGCGGATGGGTGGTTTCCGCCGCGCAGCGCCTAATCCGACGACATGGCGGTTACCAGCTCGAAGCGTGCTAGCGTCATCGGCGCATGGTGAAGAAAAGCTCGCTGCAGGCGAGTTCGGGGTTGGCGGTGGCTCCCGCACTTGCGCTGGTGCTGCTGGCGACGGCCGCGATGAGGCAGCCGGCAGTCGCGCGCTGTACGATCGTCCCCGGCGAGCCCGTCACGGCAACCGGCTGGATCATGGACGCCTGGTTCGACCGCCACGGCAATGCGATTTACGTGCTGGATGCCGATCCGCCGAGTTGCGACGGCGAGATCACGTTCGTCCGCGGCCCCGGCGCCGTGCTGCAATGCCGGAGCGGGCAGGAGGCGCAGGTCGTCGGGCGCTATGAGCCCGTCACCTTCGACTTCACGGGCTCGGGCTACCTCATCCGCGCGGAAAGCCTGAGCTGCCGCTAGGAGCGGGCGAGGAAATAGAGGAGGACGGCGACGATGCCCGTGAGGAGCGCGGCCCAGACATAAGGCGGCACACGGAAGCCCGCACCGGGTGCGGGTGGGGGCGCGGGCGCGGCCGCCGGCTTTTCGGCCTCCGCAGCGGCTGCGCCAGGTGCCGCCGCCGGCGCGGCGGCGCTCACCGCCGCTGCGAAGCGCGTGAAGAATTCCTCCGCCATCTTGCGCGCGGTCGCGTCGATGAGGCGGGAGCCGATCTGCGCGAGCTTGCCGCCGATCTGCGCCTGCACGGCATAGGCCAGGAGCGTCCCGCCGCCATCGTCCTTGAGCCGCACCTGGGCGCCGCCTTTGGCGAAGCCCGCGACGCCGCCCTGGCCCTCGCCGCTGATGGTGTAGCCGTTCGGCGGATCGAGATCGCTCAGGGTGACCTTGCCGCTGAAGCGCGCGCTCACCGGCCCCACCTTCGCCGCGACCCGCGCCGTGAGCTCGGTGTCCGAGACCTTCACCAGCTCCTCGCATCCGGGGATCGACTGCTTTAGGATCTCGGGGTCATTGAGCGCCTTCCACACGGTCTCGCGCGGCGCTGGCAAGCGGAACTCGCCGGTCATGTCCATCGGAATGCTCCTCGCGATTTGGGCCTGCGGGCATGGGGCGCGAAGCTAGCTTGAGTGCGCCCGCGCGACAAGCGAGGGCGGGATCGCGGCGATCAGACAACGGGCTCGATGAGGCGCTCGCGGTGCGCACGGATCCAGCTCTCGCTTTCCTCGAGCGCTTCTTTGCCGAGTACGACCAGGAGGTCCGTCCGTCTCTCGACCTTGGCAGGGATGGGCTCCGACGAGTTCTCAATCGCTTGCAGTTCCTGTTTTGCGCGCTGGAACGTTCGCAAGGCATCCTCGTACCCGTGCAGCTCGGCTTCCCAGGACAATTTCTCCGCGACGTAGCGGACTGCTCCGGCGATGGCCGCGGGGACGACCGCGAACACTGTGGCGAGAGCTTCGCCGAGCAGAATGATCTGAGCCTTGAGATCGGCTCCGGGGTCTTGGCCGGTCTTCTCGGAGAGTCCCGCGCCGACCCTGAGCGTGTTGGCGACGCCTTCGAGCAAGTGGTGCTCGAGTAGCAGGGCCGCAAGGTCGAAGAGGCTCGCTGCGAAGATCATGCCGATGATGACGACGATGCCAATCGTCAGCAATCGCACGAAGGGGTGGCGTTGCTCGATCCAGCGGAGAATTCCGGATGTCTGCAATCGGATCGCCAGCAATGACGCGAGAATCGCGAGAGAGAGAGCCGCGCAGAAGACGATCCCTTCCGGCAGGCGATTCCACATTGCCTTCAACAGATCGTAAGTCCAGTCGTGGGCGCGGGGCGCCAAGAGGATGAGCGTGATGAGGGCGGTCGCGCCCATGGCGCCGAGAAACAGTATCCAGGTACAGGTCTCGACTGCGAGCAGATATCTGTGCCGCGCCTTGATGCGCATCGTGAAGAATCCGATTTGGCCGTCGATCCATCGCGCGCCGGAACCGGGAGCTTCCGGCGGGCTCTCGCGCAGCAGAAGCGCGACATTCACGCAATGCCGGACGGCCCCCCGCACGAGGGCGAGTGCGCCGGAGGTGCCACAAAGGAACGACCGATCGACGCGATGATCGGGCCCGGTAAGGCCGGAATCCCACCAGGCGATCTGCACCCGCAGGGCCTCCGCGACCGCCCGATAGTCCTCTGCGATTTGCTGCCAGAATGCTCGCGCGGCGACCCAGTAGATGACGACGGCGATCACTCCGGCGCCGAGATAGATGCGCCACCACAAAAGGCGGAAATCCGAGAAGCCCTCGCGGAGCTCGACCACCGCAACCGCCACCGAGAACAGCGCGGCGAGGCCGAAGACGGTCAATTTCCGGAATCGGTTGGCATTCACCTGTATCGCCGACATGGTCAGCCTGAGGTGCTTGAGCATGGCCGTGGCATCGCCTGTGTCGGGTCCGGCGCGCTCCTCCACGCTTCTGTGCCAGCGTCGGTCCGGCAACGCTAGTGCGCGCCTGTTGAAACGGTTGAGGCGGTCGATAAGCGCAAGACTCGCGGCGAGGCGGCGGCGCTCGGTTCCGGGCCAGCCGACGATCCGGCCCGATGGCAGCTGCACGATCGCCGGAAATCCGCGTTCGTCGGGCGCGCCCGCGGGATCGATGAGCCAGACCGGGCCGGTTCCGAAGTCGTCCAGGAGGTCCGGCGCGCGCAATTCCTGGCTGCGAGCGAGGACGTCCCTGCATGCGTCGTCGAACGCGCCGTCCAGGCGGTATTTGACGATGCGCGCGGTTCCGCCGATGCGTCCGGCTTGCTCGTGGGCCGGCATCACTGCGATCAGCAGCGTCGAGCGTTCCGCGATGAATAGACCGACTTGCTCGTAATGTGCGGTGCGCTCGGGGTTGGAATTTCCGGACTGCCGCTTTAGGGAATCCGGATCCAGAGGCTTGCCGCGGTCGGCTGCGTCGAGTAGCGGCGGCAAGGTGAATGATCGAACCCGGGGATTGCGCAACATGGTCTGCAGCGCAGCGGCCCCGGCCTCACTGAAATCCTCCGTGTAGAGGCTGAGCGGGAGCGGCAGCGGCGCGATCACCTGCCAGTCCTCGCGCTCGAGCGCCTCCTCGGCGGCGATGGTATCGGCGCCTTCGGCAAGCGCGCTCAGCAGGATTTTTGGGCTTGCAGGGTACCTTTCATCGAGAAGCTCGAATAGGCGCCCGAACGAGGCACGCACCGAGTCCTCGCGCCCGTTCAGCTCGCGCTTTCCGGTCACTCCAACGACGATCGGCGCGAGCACTCGACCGGTCATGCTGATGCCTCCGCCTCTCCCAATCGAGGTGAAGAGGCAGCCTAATACCCGATATGAACCCTATCAATCGGATGGGCACCGCCGATTGCGGAGGCCGGGCATTCGGCCGCATACTCAATGCACCGCATTTCCGGGAGCGTATTACGATGGCGATAGCGGTTCGGCCGTTGCATCCCACCCTCGGTGCCGAGGTATTGGGCGTCGACCTGCGCAATCCCCTGCCGGCGGCGGACTTCGCGGAGATAGAGGCCGTTTTCAATCGCTACGCCGTGCTGGTCTTCCCGCGGCAGCTGCTCACGGACGAGCAGCAGATGGCGTTCAGCCGGCGCTTCGGCCCGCTCGAGACCAACCCGAGCTACGCCGGGAACAAGCTGCGGCTCCGGCCGGAGATCGCGGACATCTCCAACATCGACTACGAGGGCAACATCCAGCCGCTCGACGCCCCCAAGCGGCTCTTCAGCCTCGGCAACCAGCTCTGGCATACCGACAGCTCCTTCAAGCACGTGCCCGCGCGCTGCTCGCTGCTCTCGGCGCGGGAGGTCCCGCCCTCGGGCGGCGAGACGGAGTTCGCGGATTTGCGCGCCGCCTACGACGCCCTGCCGGCGGAGCGAAAGCGCCAGCTCGATGGACTCGTCCTCGAGCACAGCATCTACCGCTCGCGCAGCCTCATCGGCTTCGCCGAGTTCGACAAGGAGATCTACAAGAAGCTCCCGCCGGTGCGGCAAATGCTGGTGCGCAGGCATCCGGGCTCAGGCCGGATGTCGCTCTACCTTGCCGCGCACGCCTCGCACGTCATCGGTTGGCCGGTGGAAGAGGGGAGGAGGCTGATCGAGGAGCTCATCGCCTTCGCCACCCAGCCGCAATTCGTCTACAGCCACCGCTGGACAGTGGGCGACCTCGTGATGTGGGACGACCGCTGCACCATGCATCGCGGCCGGCCCTACGACGAGGCCAAATACCGCCGCGACATGCACCGCACCACCGTCTCCGACGAGATCAACACGGTCGAGCGCGCGGAGGCCGCGCGCGGCTCGGCCGCCTAGCTCAGCGTGGGCGGCGGCGCCGGGCGTTCCTCGACGAAGATCTCGATCCGCTCCTTGCCCTTGCCGATGTTCTTGCGCCTGAGCGCGATCGCGCCGATCTCGCCCGTGCGGCGGAGATGCGTGCCGCCGCAGGGTACCCGCGCGAAGCCCGGTATCTCCCAATAGCGCCGCTCCCTCGCGACGTCGCTGTAGGCGCTGACGATCCCCTCATCCGCGGCGACCACCGCCATCGCCTCCTGCTGGAGCGCGGCAAGGAGAGGCGTGACCGGCTCGGCCCATTGAAAATCGATCCGCGCCTTGTCGGCCGCGATGTGCGCGCCGATCTTGGTGCCGGTGCCTAGTCTCTTGTAGGCGAGCTCGAGCACGATTTCCGCCGCGAAGTGGAGGCGCATGAGCCGGTAGCGCCGCTCCCAGTCGATCGCCACGCGGACGGCGTCACCGGCACTGAGCCCGTGTCCCTGCGTAAGGGCATAGACGATCTCGGCGCCGTCTTTCCGCGCTTCCAGCACCTCGCGGCCGCCGATGGTGCCGCGGTCGCTCTCCTGGCCGCCGGAGAGCGCGAAGAAGATCGTGGCGTCGAGCTTGAGGTCGTTTCCCGCGACGGCCGCGACGCGCGTATCGAGCGCCGCGCGATAGGGGTCCTCCCAGAAGACCTTGCGGGTCATGCAGCCCCGTCAGTTTCCGAGCGCCTGGTCGAGATCGTCGATGAGGTCGCGGGGATCCTCGATCCCCACGGAGAGGCGCAGCAGGTCCGGCGGCGCCGGGCTGCCCGCGCCTTCGATCGAGGCGCGGTGCTCCACCAGGCTCTCGACGCCGCCCAAGGAGGTCGCGCGCTTCCAGAGCTGCACCCGAGCGGCGGTGCCGATCGCGGCCATCTCGCCGCGGGCGACGCGGATGCTGAGCATGCCGCCGAAGCCGCCCCGCATCTGCCGCGCCGCGACGGCGTGTCCCGGATGGGAGGGGAGGCCGGGATAGAGCACCGCGGCGATGCGGGGATCGCCCGCGAAACGCTCGGCGATCGCTTGCGCGGAGCGCGAGGCGCGCTCGACCCGGAGGTGCAGCGTCCGCATGCCCCGCAGCAGCAGCCAAGCCTCGAAGGGCCCGAGGATCGCGCCGATGTCCTTGCGAACGGCGGTCACGCGCTCCCAGAAGTCGTCCTTCCGCGCGGTCACGAGCGCGCCCGCGAGCACGTCGGTGTGGCCGTTGAGGTATTTCGTCGCGGAATGCATGACGAGATCGGCCCCGAGCGCTATCGGCTGCGTCAGGACCGTGGCGCAGACGGTCGCGTCGATCGCGACCCGCGCCCCGACTTTGTGGCCGAGTGCCGCCGCCGCAGCGATGTCCGTGATCGCCCAGGTGGGATTGGCGGGGCTCTCGAGCCAGAGCAGCTTGGTCTTGCCGGGCCGGAGCGCCGCGCGGATCGCCTCGAGGTCGCTCGCATCGACGAGCTCCACCTGGAGGCCCCAGGCGGTGGCGAAGGTCATGAGCCAATTGCGGAGGCCCCAATACATGACCTTCGGCACCACGACGTGGTCGCCGGGCTGCAGAGCCAGGAAGACCGCCGTTGCCGCCGCCATGCCCGAGGAGAAGAGCATCGCTCCCGCGCCGCCCTCGAGCCGCGCGAGCAGCGCCTCCGGCACCTCGTGAGTGGGGTTGTGCGGCCGGCCGTAGCTGCGGCCCGTCCGGTACTGGTTGTCGGGATCGCGGATATAGGTGGTGGTGAGGTGGATCGGCGGGATCACCTCCTTGGTTGTCTCGTCGACCCACCCGAGCCCCTGGGCCGCCAGGGTCGCGGGGCTCCAGTGCTTTTCGTCCTTCATGCCGCGCCTCATCTTCCGTCAGAGGGTTCAGCACTAGCAGACCCCGCGGGCCGAGGAAACCCGCGGCAAGACCGGCCTTGAACGCGGTGGCGAGGCCGCGTAGTCTCCCGCGCGCCCAATGCCTGCCGAGCCATTCGCCGCAGCTTGCGGGGCATCACCGGCACCCCTGCTGCAAGGCTCTTACATGCGCCATCGGATCGTGCACGGCACCGCCCTAGGGAAACGCGAGAGAGGAATGTCGAAGAAGATGACCGCGTGGCCGCGCCGCGTCCTCGCGCTGTGCCTCGCGATCGTTGCCGTCGCATTCGGCGGCAGCGCGGAGGCGCAGAACCGCACGCTCCTCGAGTCAAAGGAGTCCCTCTACAACAACATCTTCGTCTACAAGGACGGCAACTTCATCAGCATGACGTTCGGCTACAACCGGACGATCTACACCGAGAGCGTATACAACACGCGCGACGACCGCGATCTCCCGGTGGCCTACACGCAGTTCATGACGGAGAGTCTCGCCTATCCCCGCGAGATCAAGTCGATCCTGGAGATCGGCTTCGGCGGCGGCCGCACCTCCTGGTATCTGCATCGCTATCTCCCGAACGTGCCCGTGACCTCGGTCGAGCTCGATCCCGCCGTCGTCGAGCTCGCGCAGAAGTATTTCGGCATCCGCGAGGAGCCGAATTTTCACGTGGTCAACCGCGACGGCCGCGTCTTCCTCGCGGAGTCCAAGGAG
>Ga0335070_10005121_pt1 | contig 15392 bp, 14 predicted proteins | sample Lox_Sample_13_FD_206722 | JGI IMG/M metagenome (GOLD analysis project Ga0335070, IMG submission 206722) | Soil microbial communities from Loxahatchee National Wildlife Refuge, Florida, United States - Lox_Sample_1.3 | ecosystem: Environmental > Terrestrial > Soil > Wetlands | place: USA... | reverse complement strand
CATCGGCCTGTTCTCGCTCGGCCATCCGGCCTTCATGACCATCGGCGGCTACGTGACGGCCCTCTTGGTGATGCCGGCCGCGCGCAAGGGCATGATGCTGCCGGACCTGCCGGGCTTCATCGCCGCACAGGAATGGTCGTTCCTGCCGGCGCTGCTGGCGGGCGGAATCGCCGCCGCCCTGGTCGCCCTCGTCGTCGGCTTCCCGGTCCTCCGGCTGCGCGGCCACTATCTCGCGGTCGCAACCCTCGGCCTGATCTTCATCGCGCAGAGCTTTGCGATCAACTTGCGCGGCGTCACCCGCGGCGCCCTGGGCTTGAGCGGGCTGCCGGCGCTGACCAATCTCTGGTGGGTCTATCTCTTCGTGCTCCTCACCATCTATGTCTGCTGGCAGCTGAAGCACTCCTCGCTGGGACGCACCATGCTGGCGATCCGCGAGAACGAGCTCGCGGCGGCCTGCCTCGGCGTCAAGGTGGCGCGGATGCGCATTCTCGCTTTCGTGCTGGGCGCGTTCCTGGCGGGCATCGCCGGCGGCCTCTGGGTGCATCTCGTCACCCTGATCAGCCCGAACTCGTTCTCGTTCATCCTCGCCTTCGAGATCGTGGTGACGGTGGTGCTGGGCGGCACCGGCTCGATCACCGGCGCCGTGCTGGTCGCGACCGTGCTCTCGGTCCTGACCCAGCTGCTGCGCCCGGTGGAGGAGGCCGCCAACCTCTTCGGGGCCAGCCAGATGATCGTCGCCTTGGTGGTTCTCGTCGTGCTGATCACCCGGCCGAAGGGTCTCTTCGGCACGGCGGAGCCGGATATCGTCGGCTGGTTGCTGCGGCCGTTCAGGAAGTCGAGAGCAGCATGAACCGTCTTCAAACCAGGAAAGGGGAATTGCAATGCCGAACATTCTGACCAGGTTGGCCGTCGCGGCGCTCGCGAGCGTGTCCGCGACCATCGCCGTGCCCGCGTTCGCCGAGGACATCAACATCGCGGCGCTCTACAACGTCTCCGTCGGCGGCCTGACCTCGCTCGACGTGCCGTCGCTGAACGGCGCCAAGCTCAAGGCAAAGATGATCAACGACGCCGGCGGCCTGCTCGGCGGGCGCAAGATCGTGGTGACCGCGATCGACACCAAGAACGACACCGGCGAGACCGCGACCGCCGCCAAGCGGGCCCTCTCCATCAACGGCCTTGTCGCCGGCATCGGCCAGAGCGATACCACCTTCGCCTTGGCCGCGGCGCCGCTGTTCCAGACCGCGAAGATTCCGTTCGTCACCTCCGGCGCCACCTCGCCGGATCTCCCGTCCATGGTCGGCGACGAGATGTTCCTGGTGCCGTTCGGCGACAACGTCCAGGCCCACGCCATGGCGGAATACGCCTACAACACGCTCGGCGTCCGCAATGTCGCGGTCTGGACCGACAACGCCATGGACTACACCACCGGCCTCTCCAAGTACTTCAAGGAGCGCTTCACCGCCCTGGGCGGCAAGATCGTGCTGGAGGATGTCTACACCACGACCGACCAGGACTTCTCCGCCCAGGTCGCGCGGCTGCAGGCTGCCGGCAAGGTCGACGCGCTCTTCGCCTCGTCCGGCCCCGACACGGCGGGCATCATCGTGAAGCAGGTGCGGGAGGCGGGGATGAAGCTGCCGATCTTCGCCGGCGACGGGTTCGATACCGACTTGATCGTGACGGTGCCGGGCAAGGAGCTCTCCGACAACATCTACTTCACGACCCATGCCTATGTCGGCCTCGACACCGGCCCGGCCAATGAGTTCCGCGCCGCCTACAACAAGGAATACGGCCACGATCCGGAGAACGCGTTCGCGGCGCTCGGCTACGACACCATGGGCCTCGTCGCCGACGCCATCAAGCGGGCCGGCTCGACCGACCCCGCGGCAGTGACGAAGGCACTGGCAGAGACCCAGGACTATCCGGCCGTCACCGGCACCATCGCCTATCCGGCCGGCGTCCGGGTGCCGAGCAAGCCGGTGGCGGTGATGCATGTCCAGAAGGGCGATGTGAAGCTCGAAACCACCGTCACGCCCAAGGGCTGAGATCGACGGCAGGGGCCCGGCCGCGCCACCGGCCGGGCCTCGCCTTCGCATACAAAAAAGTGTCAGGGGAGACCGGCCTTGAACGGCAATGCGACGCTTCTGCAGGCGGGCGATCCGCCGGCCGTCGGCGTGGAGAAGCCGGCGGGAAGATCGCCGATCCTGTTCATTTCCGATCACGCCGGCAGGGTGATCCCGCAGCGGCTGGGGACGCTGGGCCTCGAGGCCCCGGACCTCGACCGTCATATCGCCTGCGACCTCGGCATCTACGAGGTCACCACCCGCATGGCCGCCGCGCTCGACGCGACCTATGTGTTCCAGCGCTATTCCCGGCTGGTGATCGACTGCAACCGCCGCGCCCGGGACGCGCAATCGATCGTCGCGGAGAGCGACGGAACCGTCGTGCCCGGAAACCAGGATCTCGACGCCGCCGAGCGGCTGCGGCGGGAGCGGGAGATCCTGGAGCCCTATCACAACGAGATCGACCGGGTGTTCGCCGACAGGACTGCGCGCCGCCGGCCGACCGCGGTCTTCTGCATGCACAGCTGCACCGATCGCCTGCGGCGGGATACCGTGCAGCGCCCCTGGCATATCGGCGTGATTGCCGATAAGGATTGGCGGATCGGCGATCCGCTGATCGAGCTGTTGGAGGCGGAGACGGAGTTCCGCATCGGCCGCAATCAGCCTTACAGCGTCAACATGGCGGCGGATTACACGGTGCCGCTGCATTGCGAGGCCCGGGGGGTGCCTTACGTGGAGATCGAGATCCGCCAGGACCTGATCGGCGACGAGGCGGGGCAGGCGGCGTTCGCGCGCCGGCTCGCCGACATCTTCCCGCGCGCCGTCGCGAAAGCGGGCGTTCTGGCCGACTGATGCCGCGCCCGAAGAAAGCGACCAAGGCCGCCTCCGGCGCCCAGTCCTCGATCCAGGACCGGGTCCGGCAGGAGCTGCAGAACTTCTCCGACGCCGAGCGCCGCGTCGCCCATGCGCTGCTCGGCGAATATCCGCTGGCGGGCCTCGAGACGGTGGCGCGGTTTGCGAAGCGCGCCGAGACCAGCGGGCCGACCATCCTGCGCTTCATCGGCCGGCTCGGCTTCTCCAACTACGCCGCCTTCCAGGACGCGCTGCGCAGCGAGGTCCACACCCGGCTCCAGGGTCCGCTGACCCGCTATCCGATGCAGCATCGCGGCGAGGAAGCCGGCGTCTTCGACGGAATGGCCGATGCGCTCTGCAAAAACATCGCCGGTGCCGCGCGCAACGTGAAGCGCGGCGATCTCGCGCAGATCGTCGGCCGGCTCTGCGACCCGGACCGCGATATCTTCCTGCTGGGCGGCCGGTTCAGCTGGATGCTCGCTTCCTACTTCCACCACTATCTCCGGGAGCTCCGGCCGGGGGCGCGGATCGTGCGGGACTCCAGCGCGGCCTGGGCCGATTACCTGCTCGATGTCCGGAAGGGTGACATCCTGGTCGTCTTCGACTTCCGGCGCTACCAGAAGGACGTGCTGGAATTCGCCCGCGGCGCCCAGGCCCAGGGGGCGGAGATCGTCCTCATCACCGACATCTGGTATTCGCCGATCGCCGCCTTCGCGAAGTTCGTGCTGCCCTGTCCGGTCAGCGTGCCCAGCGCCTTCGACACCGGCGTTCCCGGCCTCGCCATGGTGGAGATCATCACCGCCGGCATCGTCGAGAAGCTCGGCGGCCGCGCCAAGGACCGGATCGCCGGCCTGGAATCGCTGCGCAGCACCTTCAAGCTCGGGGACTGATCTCATGGCCAGAGAGCCGAAGACCACCAGGAAAGAGCGGAGCGACCTGCCGACCTTGCGGGAGCCGCTCACCATGTTCGTCTATGCCGATTTGACCGGCCAGATCCGCGGCAAGGGCTTCCCGACCCGGATCCTGGCGAAGCGGCTGAAGAGCGGCGCCGGCTGGACGCCGACGAACATCATGTTCACCGCCTTGGGCACGATCGCGCCTTCGCCCTGGGGTCCCCATGGCGACCTCATGCTGATGCCCGACCCCGCCACCAAGGTCGATGTCGATTTCGGCGACGGCAGCGCGGCCGAGCGCTTCTATCTCTGCGACTTGAAGAACACCGACGGCAGCGCCTGGGATTGCTGCCCACGGAGCTTCTTGAAGGACGCGGTCGCGAAGCTGGAGAAGGAGACCGGCCTTCATCTCATGGCGACCTTCGAGCAGGAGTTCGTCAACTTCGGCGCGAATTCCAGGACCGGCGACATGTACGCCCTCGACGCCGTGCGCCGGCACGGCAATTTCGGCGAGGTGTTCCTGGGCGCGCTGCACGAGGCCGGCATCGATGCCGACAGCTATCTCTCGGAATTCGCCGCCGGCCAGTTCGAGGTGACGCTGCCGCCGCGCGCGGCACTCGCCGCCTGCGATGCCGCGATTGTCGTCCGGGAGCTGGCGCGCGCCACCGCCTGGCGGCTCGGCCAGCAGATCACCTTCGCGCCGCGGGTGACGCCGGACGGCCTCGGCAGCGGCGTCCACATCCACTTCAGCCTCTGGGACAAGAAGGGCAATCCGGTCAGTTACGATCCCAAGGCCGGGCACGGCGCCAGCGCCACGGCCGGCCAATTCCTCGCCGGCATCGTCGAGCACATGCCGGCGCTCTGCGCCTTCACCGCGCCGACCCCGGTCTCCTATCTCCGGCTGAAGCCCCACACCTGGACCGGCGCCTGGTCGAACATCGGCTACCGTGACCGCGAGGCGGGAATCCGCATCTGCCCGACCTTCGGCGCCGGGAAGGCGGAGACCGCGCGGCAATTCAACTTCGAGTACCGCGCCGCCGATGCGACGGCCAATGCCTACCTTCAGCTCGGCACGATCATCCATGCCGGACTTGCCGGCTTGAAGAGGCGGCTGCCGATGCCGGCGCCGACCCGGGACCAGGATTCCGAGGCCCTGACCGAGGCGGAGCGGAAGAAGCGCAACATCCGCCGCTTGCCGGGGTCGGCGAAGGAAGCCTTCGCGGCCTTGAAGGCCGATGCCGCGGTCCAGGCCTTCCTGCCCGAGCGGCTGCTGAAGATCTACATCGACTGCCACGAGGCGGAGCTCGCGCTCTCCGAAGCCTGGTCGCCGCAGGAGATCTGCCGCCGCTACGTCGAGGTCTATTGATGGGCAAGCTCAGCGGTCGCCTGGCGGTCGTCACCGGCGGCGCCACCGGCCTCGGCCGCGGCATCGCGCGGCTCTATGCCGAGGAGGGCGCCGACCTCGCGGTGATCGACCGGAACGGCGAGGGCGCGGAGACGGTCGCCGCGGCGATCCGGCAGCAGGGCCGGCGCGCGATCGCGGTCAAGGCCGATGTCGGCGTCGAGGCGGAGATCGAGGCCGCCTTCGCCACCATCCGGCGCGCGCTCGGCGATCCCGACATCCTGGTGAACAATGCCGGCATCGTCACGGTCCAGCATCTCGAGACCATGCCGACCGCGATGTTCGACGACATGATCCGCATCAACCTGAAGAGCGTCTTCCTCTGCACCCGGGCCGTCCTGCCGGCGATGCGCCGGAAGCGCTACGGTCGCATCGTCAACATCTCCTCGCAGCTCGCGTACAAGGGCGGCGAGGGCATGGCGCATTACGCCGCCGCCAAGGCCGGCATCCTCGGCATCACCCGGTCGCTCGCCTACGAGGTCACCAAGGACAACATCGCGGTCAATGCGATCTGCCCGGGGCCGATCGACACGGATATGAAGCTGCCGCCGGAATGGGCGGCGAAGAAACAGTCGGAGCTGCTGATCGGCCGCCAGGGACAGGTGGCGGAGATCGCGCCGACCGCGCTGCTGCTGGCCTGCGAGGACGCCGCCTTCTATGTCGGCGCGACCTTCCATCCCAATGGCGGCGATATCATGGTGTGAGAGGGACGATGCGCGGCACGGGAACCGGCTTGAAAGCATTGGCGGCGGAACTCGCAGCGGGGCGCATGTCCGCGAGCGAGCTGCTGGCACGGAGCATCGCGGCGCACGATCCTGCGCTCAACGTCTACAAGCTTTGGGCGCCGGATTTCGCGCGGCGCCAGGCGGAAGCGGCAGACGCGGCCTTCGCCGCGGGAATCGTCGCCGGTCCGCTGCAGGGCATCCCGGTCTCGATCAAGGATCTCTACGGCGTCGCCGGCCTGCCTATCTTCGCCGGCAGTCCGCGTGCTCTGCCCGAAGCGTGGCAGCGCGAAGGGCCGGTGGTCGCCGGGCTCCGCCGCCAGCTCCCCGTGGTCGTCGGCAAGACTCATACGGTCGAGTTCGCCTTCGGCGGCCTCGGCGCCAACAGCCACTGGCCGGTGCCGTGGAATCCGCGCGACCGCAAGGTGCATCGGGCGCCCGGCGGCTCCAGTAGCGGCGCCGGCGTGTCGCTGGTCGAAGGCACGGCGCTGCTCGCCTTCGGCACCGACACCGCGGGCTCAGTGCGGATTCCCGCGAGCGTCACCGGCACGGTGGCCCTGAAGACCACCTGGGGCCGCTGGTCCACCGACGGGATCGTGCCCTTGAGCCCAAGCCTCGACACCGCCGGCATCCTCACCCGCAGCGTCGTCGACGCGGCCTTTGCGTTCCAGGCGCTTGATGGCGCCGCGGTTCCCGCGCTGGACAGTCTCCTCGGCTGCCGGGTCGGCGTCGCCCGGAGTTTCTTCTTCGACGATCTCTCTCCCGGAATCGGCGAAGCGATGGAAGCCGCCTTGCGGGTGTTGGACCAGGCCGGCGCGCGGGTCTCGGATTTCGCCATGCTCGGCATGGCCGAGCTCCATGCGATCTACGCCCACGGCGGAATCGTGGCACCGGAGCTCTATCGCTTCCTGAAGCGCGAGCTGCCCGAATGGCTGGAGACTCTCGACCCCCGCGTCAAGCGGCGGATCGATGCCGGAAAGACTCTCGAAGCCTGGGAGTATCTCGAGCGGAAGACGGCCTATGCCGTCCAGGGCAAGGCGACGGTGGAGGCCTTGCGGTCGGTCGATGTGCTGGTGACGCCGACCGTCCCGATCACCGCGCCGCTCATGACCGAGGTCAATGACGACAGCCGCTACAGCGCGCTCAACATGCAGATATTGAGGAACACCTCGATGGTGAGCTTTCTCGGCCTCTGCGCGCTCACTTTGCCGATCGGCACCGATGCGGCCGGCATGCCGGTCGGCCTGCAGTTGATCGCGCCCCCGTTCGGTGAGCCGCGGTTGCTCGCTATCGCCGAAGCCTTCGAGCGCGCCTTCGCCAAAGCCGGTCTCTGGAGCCAGGAGTGATCTTGCGATGAACCAGCCCCTCGCCATGCAGCGGGCCCAGGACGCGGCGTTGACCCGCAACCGGCCCTTCGATCCCAAGCGCACCTGCCTGCTCATGGTCGATACCCAGAACTATGTCTGGAATGCGGATGTGGCGCAGCGCCTCCCCTATTTCGACCGCGAGGTCGGCGGCAAGGTCCTGCCGAACCTGCGTCGCCTGATCGACGGCTTCCGCGCGGCCGGGGCGGAGATCATGTACACCGTGATGGAGAACCTGACCCGCGACGGCCGCGACCGCAGCCTCGACTACAAGCTTTCCAACTTCTTCATCGCCAAGGGCTCCTGGGAGGCGAAGGTGTTCGACGCCCTGAAGCCGGGCGAGGACGACATCGTCCTGCCGAAGACCTCGTCGGGTCTCTTCAACTCCACCAACGTCGAATACCTGCTCCGCAACATCGGCATCGACACGCTGATCGTCACCGGATTCCTCACCGACCAGTGCATCGACCACACCCTGCGCGATGCCGCGGACCGGGGCTTCTACCCGGTCTGCATCTCCGATGCCTGCGCCACCCACAGCGAGGAGCGGCACCAGAATGCCTTGCGCGCCTTTGCCGGCTATTGCCGCACCCTGACGACGGCCGAGGCGTTCGCGGCGCTCGGGGACTGAGGGTGATAAAGCTTTGAATTATCAGGGGAATTGGCGGAGGGAGGGGGATTCGAACCCCCGATAGGGCTTTAGGGCCCTATAACGGTTTAGCAAACCGCCGCCTTCAGCCGCTCGGCCACCCCTCCGCACGAGAGTTGTCCGCTTTGGAGCAGCTTGCGCCACGGCGTATGCGCGGGCTTTTACTAACGGCCGGGCGCCCGAATGTCAAACCGTGCCGGTTTCCGCCGGCACAGTCTCGAACGGGTAGGGGCCGGGATAGGTCTCCACATAGACCTGGTGCGAAACGAGGCCGCCTTCCGGCTCGAAGCGGTGCAGCAGGAAGGCCGGCGGCTCCATGGAGAAGGTGCCGGCGGCGCCGGGCGCGAGGTCGAAGGTCACCTGATGCGCGACGCTGGGCGCCACCTGCATCAGCGTGCCGCCGAAGCGCGCCGTGATCGGCCGGTGGTGATGGCCGCAGAGCACGCGCTCGACCTGGGGATGCTTGGCGATCACTGCGGCGAGGTCGTCGGCGTTCAGAAGGTTGATCTCGTCCATGTGCTCGATGCCGCAGCGGATCGGCGGATGGTGCAGCACCACCAGGGTCGGCTTCTCCGGTGCCGCTTGGAGGGTGCGGTCGAGGAAATCGAGCCGCGCCGGGCAGAGCGTGCCGTGGCTCTCCCGCGGCACGATCGAATCCAGCATCACCAGCCGCACCGGGAGATCCTCGACCGCGTAGTGGACGAAGTCCGGATCCTCCGCGACGCCGGGAAGATGGCCGAGCCGCGCCTTCATGGTCTCGCGGTCATCGTGGTTGCCGGGAATGGCATAGACCGGCATCGTGAGGTGCTGGCGGATGAGGTCGGCGAGAATGTCGTATTCCTCCGTCATGCCCTCGTCCACCAGGTCGCCGGAGAGAATCACTGCGTCCGCCGCCGGCTGCAGCGCCGCCACCGCCTTGAAGGCCGCCTCCACATAGCGATTGGTCTCGACCACGCCATAGGCGAGCACGCCGTGGGGACGGACGTGGAGATCGGTCAGTTGGGCGATGAGCATCGCGGTTACCCTGGGTTCATGATCAAGGCGGGATGGCAGCGCGAATCTAGGCTTCCGTCAATCCGCACATCGCCCGCCATTCGCTTTCGATGCCCGGGACGCTGGCAATCATGACATTGCCCTCGGTCAGCGCCGCCGGCGCGGCGAGAAAGTCGTTGGTCCAGCCGCCCGCCTCCTGGATCAGCACGATTCCCGCCAGCACGTCGTAGACGTTGAGGGTGATCTCGACGAATCCGTCCAGCGTTCCCGCGGCGATCTGGGCGAGCGAGATCGCTGCCGAGCCGTTGCGCCGGTACTCCCCGCCGGCGCGAAGCAGCGGCTCCAGCATGCCGAGATAGCGGTCGATCGGCGTCCCCACCGAATATTCGAGGCACAGCGTCGCATCCGCGAGACTGGGGACATCGCGGACCGCGATCGGCGTGCCGTTGCGCGTGGCCCCGCGCCCACGCCGGGCGGCATAGAGATCGTCCAGCGCCGGGTGATGGATGACGCCGATCTCCGGCCGGCCGGCGACGATGGCGCCGATCGAGACGCACCAGTCGTGGCGACCGGCGGCGAAGTTCGCCGTGCCGTCGATCGGATCGATGGCCCAGATCACAGGATTTTCCGTGACCGCGCCGGTCGGGGCATATTCCTCGCCGATGATCGCATCCTCCGGGAAGGCCGCTTCCAGTCGCGCGCGGATCAGCCGCTCCACCGCCCGGTCGGCCTCGGTCACGAAATCCTGCGGACCTTTGAGTGTGGTGCCGAGTGTCTCCGGTGCCGCGCGGTACTTGAGGGCCAGCCGACCGGCCTCGCGGGCGATGGCCTGGGCCGCCAGGAAACGTTGCTCCAGCGCCTGGTCGTCAATGGCACGGGCAACGGACGCAGCATCATCCATTTCTATTCACCCATGCAGGCGGCGAGGGCGGCGCGGGCGAGCGAGACGTCGTCCGCCTCGAAGAAATCGATGCCCATGTCGTAGAGCTCGCGGCCGTGGGAGATGGAGGTGACGGTGGTCAGCACCGAGAGTCCCGCTGCATGCATCGCCGGGATGTCCTCGGCGACGGCGAATTGCGGCTCCAGCGAGACGAGGGTGCAGCCTGCGGCCTTGGCGGCATGGACCGGGTCGGCGAGGCGGCAGCTCATGATCATCTCCAGGGTCCAGTCGGGGCGCAGGCGATGGATCTCGGCGGTGGTCTTGTGGTCGAAACCGGCGGGGATGGCGAAGCCGGCGGCGTTGTTGCGCTCGATGGTCTCGATCAGGGTCGGGATGAAGCGCGGGTCGCGCTCCGGAAAGTCCTTCATCTCGACGAGCAGGCCGAGGCGGCCGCGGCTCCAGGCCAGCACCTCGTCGAGCGTCGGCACCTTGGTGCGGGCGAAGCGGCGGTCGAACCAGCGCCCGGCATCGAGCTTGCCGATCTCCTCCAGTGTCATGTCGATGACCTGGCCCTCGCCGTCGGTGGTGCGATCGACGTCGGAATCGTGCATCAGGACCAGATGCCCGTCCTTGGTCAGCTTGACGTCGATCTCCGCCACATGGGCGCCGGCGGCCAGTGCCGCCTCGAGGGCGGGCAAGGTGTTCTCCGGTGCGCTCGCCGAGAAGCCGCGATGGGCGGAGATGAAAGGCCCGGCTTCCGGGTCGGCGTGGAGTTTCAACTGCAGCATTGTGGTGCTCTCCTGGGGGTGAAGGGGGAAATCAGCCTTTGCCGAAGCCGGCGGCGAGGTGCTCCTGCTTCAGCACGCGCTCGGCGACGAACAGCATGGCGAGGGTCGGGATCAGCAGGACCAGCGAGACGACGGCGGCATAGGTCTGGATCGATGACCGGCCGCCGAGATAGGCCCAGAGCAGCATCGGCAGGGTCTCGATCTTCGGCATGCCGACCACGAAGCTCAGCAGGAATTCCTCGAGGCTGCCGACGAAGGCGAGCAGGGCGCCGGCGAAGAGGCCGGGCAGCACCATCGGCAGCAACACGCACCGCGCCACCGAGATCGGCGCCGCGCCGAGATTGCGGGCGGCGTCGATCAGGTCCTGGGGCACGCCGGAGAGGGTCGCGGTCAGGATCCGGATGGTGAACGGCATGACCACGATGCATTGCGCGAGGACGACGCCCAGCAGCGTCTGCGCAAGGCCGAGGCGGATGAAGATCGAACCGAGCCCCGTCGCCAGGACTACGCTCGGCAGGGTCAACGGCAGTAGCACCAGGAGTTCGATCAGCCGCCGGTGCTTGAGGTCACGCCGCGCGAGGGCGTAGCTCGTGGGAAATCCCAGCGCCAAGGAGAGCAGGGTCACCAGCACGGCGACGATGAAGCTGGTGACGAAGGCCTGGGAGAGCTCCGGCACCGCGAACAGGGCCTGCCAGTTGGCGAGGGAGAGGCTTGCCGGGACGATATGCGGGGGGAACCAGCCGACGGCGGGATCGACCAGCGACCACAGCACCGCCACGACCATCGGGAACACGAAGACGACAAGAGTCGCCGAGAGCACCAGCGCGGCGATCAGCCAGCGGAGCCGGGGGCTGCGGATGAACCAGAGCCCGTTCACGCTACCGCACCGGAAAGCAGCCGCGAGCGCGCCTGCAGGGCGTGATAGAGGGCGAGCACCATCCCGGTCATCAGGATCATGGCGACGCCGAGCGCGGAGGCCGTGCCCCAGCGGGCATGCAGCAGGAATTCCGATGTCATGGTGACCGAGAGCGCCCGCGGGAAGGCGGGGCCGATCAGCGACGGGATCGCATAGGTCCCGAACGCGTCGATGAAGACCAGCAGGGCCGCCGCCGAGATGCCGGGGCTGCAGAGCGGCACGATCACCCGGGTGAAGACCCGGACCGGCCCGGCACCCAATGTGCGGGCGGCGTCGATCACCGGCCGCGGGATCGCCGCCGCCACCGCCGAGACGATCAGGATGGTGATTGGGACGTTGTGCCAGAGCAGCACCACGATGATGCCGGCGCCGGAAGGATCGTGCAGCAGCGAGGGCCAGCGGATCCCATAGGGCTGCAGCACCCTCGCGACCATGCCGCCCGGCCCCACCATGGTCAGCACCAGGAAGGCGGCGATCAGGCTCGGCACCACCAGCGGGATCTTGTAGAGGGCGCCGACCAGCCGCCGCCCCGGGAAGTCGAGCTGCAAGACGGCGGCCGTCGCCGTCGCCACCACCAGGCTCAGCAAGGTGGTCGCTACCGCGATCTGCAGGCTGAAGCGGAAGGCGCTGGTGAAGAGCACGTTGCCGGCGACGGCGATGTAATTGTCGAGGGTGAAGTGACCCGCCGCGCCGAGGCCGAACAGGCCGAAGCTCGCCAGGATGAGTTGCCCCAGCGGCAGGATCATGGCGAGCAGCAGGAATCCCGCCCCCGGTACCAGCAGCGCGAGGTCGATCAGCAGTTTCCGCCGCCGCTGCCTGCGCGCGCGGGTACCGCGGTCGAGCTCCTCCGCATGCGGTCGCGGCGTCGCGACGATGAAATCGAAGCTTGCCATCTATTGCGCCGCGATCGCCGGCGGCGCGCCGAGCTTCAGCACGGCGCTGATCCGCGGCAGCTTCAGCCGGATCGGATCGCCGTTCCGCCAGGCGCTTGGTCCCGAGACTTGGACCTGCAACGGCAGCTCCGCATTGTCGGGATCGACGATGTATTCGGTGACGGCGCCCTGATAGGCGACATGCCGCACACGACCCGGCAGCCCGTCGGGCGCGTCCGCCGACATCAGGAGGATATCCTCGGGCCTGAGGCAGATCTCCACCCGCTCGCCGACGGCCAGCGCTTCGAAGCGCGTGAATTCCAGCCGGCCGAGCGGAGAATGCACCGCGAAGCCCTCCGCACCCACCTCGATCACCAGCCCCTCTATCAGGTTGGCGGCGCCGAGGAACTCCGCGGTCGCACGGTCCTGGGGCCGGCGATAGATCGCTTCCGGCGCCCCGGTCTCGACGATCCGGCCCGCCGCCATGAAGGCGATGCGGTCGGAAAGCGCCAGCGCCTCCGCCTGGTCGTGGGTGACGTAGATCGTGGTGACGCCGAGCTTCTGCTGCAGCGCCCGGAGTTCGACCCGGAGGCGCGCCCGCAGCTGCGCATCGAGATTGGACAAGGGCTCGTCCAGCAGCAGCACATGCGGCTCCACGACCAGCGCGCGGGCCAGTGCCACCCGCTGCTGCTGCCCGCCGGAAAGCTGTCGCGGATAGCGGCCGCCGAACTCGCCCAGCGCCACGAGATCGAGGGCGCGCGCGACCTTGGCCTTGGCGTCCCGCACGGGCAGGCGCCGCATCTCAAGACCGAAGGCCACGTTCTCCGCTACGGTCAGATGTGGGAACAGGGCATAGCTCTGGAACACCATCGCCATGCCGCGTTTATGCGCCGGCGTGTCGGTGATCGACCTCCCGTCCAGCAGCACCTCGCCGGCATCGGGATCGGTCAAGCCGGCGACGATGCGGAGCGTCGTCGACTTGCCGCAACCGGAGCCGCCGAGCAGGGTCAGGAACTCCCCCGGCTCGACGGCCAGTGACACTCCGGAAAGGGCGGGGGCATCGCCATAGGTCTTGGCGATGCCCCGCAGCTCCAGCTTGGCCATTTCCGCTTACTGGGCGATCACCTGCTTGACGAAGAGATCGGCCGCCGCGTCGCTGATGAGGCCGTTGATCCGCGGCTTGGTGCGCTCCTGGTATTGCGCATCCGGCACCAGGAAGGGCGCGAGATCGGCCGGGATCTTGCCGGCGGTGGAGATGTCGAGCCGCGCGGTGCGGCTGCCGGTCTTCTCCATCTTGTTGATCTGCACCTCGTCGCTCATCAGGAAGTTCGCCAGCAGCAGCGCCGCTTCGGCGCTGGGCGTGGAGGCGACCACGAACATGCCGTCGCCGTCCCCGACCTCGCCGGTCTTCAGGAGAGCAGGGCGGGTCTCTTTGGGGACCAGTCCCTTGCCGGCGAGGGTGTACAGGTCGTCCTCCCAGACGGTGGCGATCGGCGCGACGTTGTTGGCGATGGCCTGCAGCGAGGCCTCATTGCTGTTGGTGAACTCGATCAGCGACTTCCGGTCGTTGAAGAACGAGACGACGGGCGCCATGCACTTTGTGGCGACGGCGTCCGCCTGGTCCTTGGAGAGCGTGAAGTCGTAGAGGTCCTTCTGGCAGTCCGCCGGCGCCAAGGCGAGCATCGCCGTCTCCAGGAAGCCGGAGCCGCTGCCGCCTTCGGTCGGGTTGGTGACCGCGACCTTGAGGTTGTTGTCCTTGGCGTATTGGAAGACGCCGTCGAGCGTGTCCGGCAGGCCCTTCACGATCGCCGAGTTGTAGGCGAGCACGGTCTGGTTCCGGTGGAACGGCAGCACGGTGCCGCCGTGCGAGAAGCCGCGCGACATATGCGCGGCATTGGGCTCGAGCTTGGCGGCGTTCGGCAGCACGTCAACGAGCGGGATGTTGGCGACCACGCCCGCCTCGGTCATCGCCCGCATGCTGTTGTTGGGGCCGAAGAAGACGTCGGCCGGCGCCTCGGCATTGGCCTGCTTGGCGGCGATCAGCTGCTGGGTCGCGGCGTCGCCATCGACGCAAACATGCTTCGCCGGGATGCCGGTCTCCTTGGTGAAGCGGCCGACTTCGGCCGCCAGCAGGTCGCAGAGCGTATCGGCGAAGTCGTAGAACACCAGTTCGTGGCCGGTCTCGGTCTTCGCCACCGGTTCGATGGTCGCCATGAAGTTGTCGCGGGTGAGGGTGCTCAAGTCCACCTTGGCCTTCACGTTGAAGGCGTCGCCGCCGACCGGTGCGACCGAGCCCGCGTGGGCGGTGCCCGTCAGCGCCAGAATCGCCGTGGCGGTGGAGAACAGGTATAGACCGGGAACCTTCATCGCGACCTCCCTGCGCTTCGCTGGAGCGGCGGCGCTGCCGGGATGGCCTCGATCCGTCGATGGAAGCGGCAAGGGGACTCTTAGGCGGCGGACTCGGCCGGAAAGGTGACCGGGTGGTGAAGCTTGGGTGACGCGCTCTATGACGCACGCGTTGCGGAACAACTATCGCTCGTTCCTGAAGAAGCGCCGGAACAACAGGTTGTCCGGCGAGATTGACCGCGCGCCTCGGCAAAAGCCGCACCCGCCTGCGGATCGATGAGGACCGCGATCACGCTTCCTGCGGCAGGTCCGGCGCTTCCGCCCGGGTGAAGCGGCCCGAGGCAAGATGGTCGGCGAGCAGGGTCATCGCCTCCGCTTCCGGCGCGCCGGCGAGCGCCGTGCCGATCGGGCTTCCGAGAGAGAGCGCCGCGGTGGCGGCGAGCTCGGTCGCGGTGAGGCGGCGCAGCATGACGCCGTTCGGGCTGCGATGAACCACGACGGTGAACGGATCGCCGGCGATCGCGATCGTTCCCAGCGCGTCCTCCTGGCCGCTCGCAATCGCCCGCCAGATCGCGTCCGCCGGCGTCGCGAGGGCGACCAGCCGGAGCGACGGGTGCGGCACCAGGCGCAAGGCCTCAAGCTCCTCCGGCGGCAG
>Ga0335070_10005119_pt1 | contig 15394 bp, 11 predicted proteins | sample Lox_Sample_13_FD_206722 | JGI IMG/M metagenome (GOLD analysis project Ga0335070, IMG submission 206722) | Soil microbial communities from Loxahatchee National Wildlife Refuge, Florida, United States - Lox_Sample_1.3 | ecosystem: Environmental > Terrestrial > Soil > Wetlands | place: USA... | reverse complement strand
TTGAAGCCGCTCTGCGCGCGCGCCTTGTCGGCTGCCGTGCTGCTGGGCCGCTCATACAGACTCACCGCATCCAGCAGCAGAACCCTGGGATTGCGAGGTGCGAGGTGGCGGGCTTTTTCGATCTGCTCACCGCTGCGCGAGGCGGCAAACGGGCTCTTCCAGGCGCTGAGCGTCGCCACTTCATCCAGACAGGCCGACTGCAGCGCCAGCGCGTCGGCGAAGTCCTTTCGTTCCCGCAAAGCCTGGTCGAGCCGGCTCACGCAGGCATTCGCGGCGTCCTTCGCCTGGCCTTTGTCGCTTTTCGCCGCGAGCAGCGCCAGGCGGTAATTGGCCAGACCGGCGTAATAGCTCCGCAGGCTGTCCGCGGCTTCAGCTGGCGCCAGCAGCTCCATGACATTGTGGAGGGAGCGTGCGTCTTCGGTGTAGTAGCCGTACTGGATACGGCTTTCCACGTCTTCCCAGTTCACGTCCGCGGCGCGCGCGCTCGCGCACGCCAGGCCGAGCAGCAGGCCACGTGCACAGATCCGACCCGCGTTCCGGATTCGGTCAGCGCGGGCACTGGGCTGGTTATTGGAAAACATCGCGTGTTGGCGCGTCTGTAGAATGTCCTGCGCGCATGACGAAAGATATCACAAGCCCCGCGGCAGCGGCCGTGGCCGCCAGCCCGGGCCGAGGCCCACCACACGCGAGCCCTCTCGGGTGGATTGACATCGGCATCAATCTCGCCCATGACAGCTTCGATCCGGATCGTGACGCCGTGATGGCGCGTGCGGCAGCGGCCGGCGTAGTGCAGATGGTCGTGACGGGCTCCAGCGGGCCCAGCACGCAGCGCGCGCTGGAACTGTCCCGTGCCAGCCCCGGCCGATTGTTCGCCACCGCCGGAGTCCATCCGCATCATGCCGTTGATCTCGACCCGGAGCTGCTCGAGCGGCTATCCGAACTCGCCACCGCGCCCGAGGTCGTGGCCGTCGGCGAGTGCGGACTCGATTACTTCCGCAACTTCTCCCCGCCGGTGCGCCAGCAGCAGGCCTTCCACCAACAACTCGATCTGGCGGCACGACTGCGCAAGCCGGTGTTCCTGCATCAACGGGACGCGCACGCGGATTTCCTCGCGATCCTGCGCGAACATCGTGCCGCGCTCGTCGGAGGCGTGGCGCACTGCTTCACTGGCGATGCCACGCAACTGGCGGCCTATCTCGATCTCGGCCTGGCCATCGGCATCACGGGCTGGATCTGCGATGAGCGCCGCGGCGCTCATCTGTTGCCGCTGATGCGTTCGATACCCGCCGATAGGCTGCTGCTGGAGACAGACGGCCCCTATCTGCTGCCACGCGATCTGGCGATCCGACCGGCCTCCCGCCGCAACGAACCCGCTTATCTGCCGCACATCGCCGCCACCGTGGCGCGTGCGCGGGGCGCTTCGCTCGAGCAGCTTTCGCTCGACACGCTGGCCGCCACGCGCAGACTCTTCCAGCTGCCGGTCCCGGTCCCGGTCCCGGTCCCGGACACCGTGGCAGCGGGTCGGTCAACGTGAGCGTGCCGGCGATCGGGGCAACCGCGGCGCCCGGAACCGCGGCGATCATCACGAATTCACTCGAAATATTGTCCCTAATATATTGATTTGTTTAATGAGGAGAGCGGTATGAACCTGGAGCAGCTCGGCGCCGACGTGCGCCGCACCTGGGAGCAGTCCATCCGCGAGCAGCTGCTGGCGTACGTGCGCATTCCCAACAAATCACCGATGTTCGATCCGGAGTGGGAGCGCCACGGGCACATGGAAGCGGCGATCCAGCTCATGGCGCAGTGGTGCCGCAGCCAGGCGGTTCCCGGCCTGCGCGTGGAGATTCGCCGTCTTCCCGGACGGACACCCTTGCTGTTCGTCGATGTTCCCGGCGAGCTGCCCGGGTGCGTGTTGTTGTACGGTCACCTGGACAAGCAGCCGGAGTTCACCGGCTGGCTGCCCGGCCTCGGCCCGTGGGAACCGGTCATTCGTGACGGCAAGCTCTACGGCCGTGGCGCCGCCGATGATGGCTATGCCGTATTCAGTTCCCTGGCGGCGATCGCCGCCCTGAAGGCGCAGAAGATCCCGCTCGCGCGCTGCGTGCTGCTCATCGAGGCCTGCGAGGAAAGCGGCAGCATCGATCTGCCGGCGCATCTGGATGCGCTCGGCCCCGAGATCGCCGAGCCCTCGCTGGTGATCTGCCTGGATGCCGAGTGCGGCAATTACGACCAGGTGTGGTGCACCACCTCCCTGCGCGGCAACGTGATCGGCAGCCTGCGCATCCGCGTGCTCACCGAAGGGGTGCATTCGGGCATGGCCACCGGCATCGCGCCCACGCCATTCCGCATTCTCGAACAGCTGCTGGCGCGTCTGGAAAACCCGGTCACGGGGGACGTGCTGCTGGAGGAGTTGCAGGCCACGATCCCCAAGGACCGGCGCGAGCAAATCGCAAGCGCGGCGCGCGTTCTCGGCCCTACAGTCGCCGGCAAGCTGCCGTTCGCACCCGGCGTGCGCCCCTTGTCCAACGACCCCGTCGAGCTGCTCATCAACAGCACCTGGCGAGCCACGGTGGCCGTCACGGGCGCCGACGGGTTGCCCGCCGTGCGATCCGCGGGCAACGTCCTGTTGCCCGAGTTGACCTGCAAGCTCTCGTTGCGGCTGGCGCCTGCGACTGATGCCAACCGGGCCGCCGCTGCGGTCCGAGAAGCGCTGGAGCGCGATCCACCTTACGGCGCGCAGATCACCTTCGAGGACATCTCCGCCGGCACCGGCTGGAATGCACCCGCGTTCGCCCCCTGGCTGGATGAAGCCATCGCACGCGCATCACGACAGGTCTACGGGCGGGAGGCCGTGCATCTGGGGTGCGGTGGCTCGATTCCTTTCATGGCGATGCTGGGCGAGCGCTTCCCGCGCACGCAGTTCTTCATCACGGGCGTACTCGGTCCACACGCCAACGCGCACGGACCCAACGAATTCCTGCACCTGGATTACGCGCGCAGGCTGACAGAGTGTGTCTCGCTCGTGCTGGCGGATCACGCCCGGACGGTGGGTTGATTCGGAACAGGCACGTCTGAAGCTGCCGGGTCGGCGGCCGGCGGGCGCCGGCGAATGGCCTTCAGCGCATGTGTGTCATGTAGCTGGGTGTCACGGCCTTCTTGAGCTTCTGCCAGGCCTCGTTGAAGTGCGCCAGCGCGCCCGAGAAGGAGTCGGATTCGCCGCCGGGGAACTCGGCATTCAACGCATCCACCATGAGGGTGAATTTCGGCAGACCCTTGGGGAATTTGCCGCGGCGGGTGAAAACGATGCGCCCTTCCACGGGCACATCGCCGGCAACGGCACGCACGGCCGCGATCCGGTCGTAAAGCGCACTCTGCGGATTGGGAAACGTGAAGCGCCGCGGTCCGTCCATGACCGTCCACTCCGCCATCTGGTCGCCCCCGAAGATGTTGCCCTGCACGTCGCGCAGATCGATGACGAGGATGCCCCTGGTGGTGAGCAGCAGGAAATCCACGTGGAAGCCGCCCCCCATGCCATCGGGGACCAGCATGTCCACCAGATGATCCGAGCCCGCCGCCGTGACCGCGGCACGCAGCGCGGCGCGGATGCGGTAGTGGCGGTACCAGCGCCACAGCCAGGAGCCGGCGAAGCCGAGCACCGCGGCCGCGGCGATCAGCACCCAGGCGGTCGGTGGCAGATTCTTCAGCTCATCCACGAGTGTCCCCCGCTTGCAGCGCCCCGCGCAGCGCGCCCAGATCCGGCGCGATCTCGGTGCACTGCGTCGGGCGTGCGAACAGCCGTGCCAGGGTCTCCGGCACGGCCACCGGGCGGCCGATCAGCGGCTCGACGATCTCGGCGAACTTCGCCGGATGGGCGGTGGCGACGAGTATCCACCGTCCGGGCCGGCCGCGCGTGACGATCTCGCGTTCGTACACCTCCGCGCCGGTCGCGGTGTGCGGGCACCAGATCTGCCCGTACTGTTCGAACCCCCGCCGGATGCGCGACCGGATGTGCTCGTCGTCGACCGCTCCCGCGCTCACCACCTTGCGGAGGGTATCCAGCTCGGGGAAAAGCCACCGCAGCCGTTCCATGTTGCTCGGGTTGCCGACATCCATGGCGGAAGCGAGCGTCGCGACGCTCGGGCGCGGCCGCCAGTCGCCGGTTGCAAAATAATCCGGCACCGTGCGATTGGCATTGTGGGCGAGGACCACCTCCCCGATCGGCAACCCCGCCCTGCGCGCCCAGATGCAGGCGACCGCATTGCCGAGATTGCCGCTGGGGATGACATAGGAGGCGACTTCCCCGTACTGCCGCCAGACCGCGAGACTGCTCGCCGCGTAATAGGCGGCCTGCGGCAGGAGCCGCCCGAGATTGATGCTGTTGGCCGATGACAGCTCGGTATGGGCCCGCAGCGCGGGATCCATGAACGCCTGCTTCACGAGCCGCTGGCAATCATCGAAGGTGCCCTGCACCGCGAACGACTTGACGTTGCCTCCCCAGCAGGTGAGCTGCCGCTCCTGCGTCGGTGACACCAGTCCCTTGGGGAAGAGAACGCCCACCTCGATACCGGGCCGACCGTGAAACGCCGCCGCCACCGCGCCGCCGGTGTCACCGGAGGTCGCCACCAGGATGGTGAGAGGCCGTGCCTGGGGAGACCGCAGCCGCGCGAAACTGGCCGCCAGATAGCGCGCCCCGAAATCCTTGAAGGCCGCGGTCGGACCGTGGAAGAGCTCCAGGATGGCCAGACGCCCTTGCGCCTCCAGCGGGACGAGCGGCACCGGGAAATCGAATGCCTCGGCCACTATCGCCGGCAGCTCCCGCTCGATCGGATCGCCGGCCACGAACGGCGCGAGCAATCTGGCGGCAATGTGCGGCAGGTCGGTGTCGGTGCCGAACGCGCCCGGATCGACATGGGGCCAGCTTGTCGGCACATACAGCCCGCCGTCCGGCGCCAGACCCTGCACCAGCGCCTGCGAGTAGCCGGCGGCTGCATGCGGATCGCGCGTGCTCGTGTAGCGGATCGCTGGAAGGTTCTGCCGGGAAAGCGCGCTCATGATGAGATCACGCGCGCGCCGAGGTTGCCGATCGAGACGATCCATTCGTCGAGCTCGATACCCTGCGCGCGGAACTGCGCACGCATCCCCGCCAGGACCTCATCCGCCTGCGCGGCGCGAACCCACGCAAACATGGTGGGGCCGGCCCCCGAGATCGAACAACCCAGGGCACCCGCGGACAATGCGGCACGCCGCACGTCCTGGAATCCGGGGATCAGTGCCTGACGCTGCGGCTCGATCACCACGTCCTCCAGCGACGCGCGGATCATGTCCAGGTCGTTGGTATAACAACCGGAGATGAAACCGGCGAGGTTGGCCGTCTGCCAGACGAAGTCCGACAGGTCCACCGTGCGCTTGAGGATGGCGCGCGCCTGCTTGGTGGACAGGAACATGTGCGGATGCAGGATGACCGCGCGGACCTCCGGGGGCACCGGTATCTGCTTGACGCGCGGGTTATCGATGCCGACGGTCAGGACCAGGCCGCCGTACAGCGAGGGTGCGATGTTGTCCACGTGCAGCGAACCACTGGCCACCGCCTCTCCCTGCATCGCGAATTTCAGCAGCTCCAGCTGGCTGCACGGCGTGGGCAGCAGCGCGTTCGCCGCCACCACCGCGCCCACCGCCGAGGCGGCCGAGCCGCCCAGGCCCGAGCCCAGCGGGATACCCTTGTCGATCTCCAGGCGGAAACCGAAATCCGGTCCGAGAGCCTGCTGCATGGCCAGCAGCGCCTGCCCCGCCGTGTTGCGAGTGGGTTCGGTCGGCAGTTCCCCGGCTATGCCATGCACGCGTGTGATCTGCACGCCAGGCTCGTCACTGCGCTCGACCGTGACGCGATCGCCGAGCGCATCCACGGCAAAGCCGAGAATGTCGAAGCCGATTGCGACATTGCCGACCGAGGCGGGAGCGAATGCGGTCGCGCGCTGCAACGGCTGTCCTCCCTGCGGCCCGCTCACAGTCGCGCCCCCAGGTAAGCAGACAGGCGCAGCAGATCGGCGAACACGCCACCGGCGGTCACATCCGGTCCGGCGCCCGGGCCCTGCACGATGAGCGGGTTGTTGCAATACCGGCTGGTGGCGAAACGCACCACGTTGTCCGTCAGCGCGATGTTGGCGAACGCATGGGTCGAGTCGAGCTCCACGACCCCCACAGTGGCCTTGCCATCGGCTGAAAGGCGGCCGACGTAGCGCAGCACCTTGCCCTTTGAGCGGGCCGCCTGCAGCCGCTCGTTCATGCTGGCATCGTGCGCGGGCAACCGTTTCATGAAGTCATCGATGGAGCCCGCTTCCAGCCCCTGGGGTACCAGGCTTTCCACCTGCACGTCGGCGAGTTCCAGGTCCAGCCCCATCTCCCGCCCGAGGATGATGAGCTTGCGCGCAACATCCATTCCGGACAGATCGTCCCGGGGATCCGGCTCCGTGTAACCACGCTGACGGGCATCGCGCACGATGTCCGAGAAGGAGCGCCGCCCGTCGTAGGTGTTGAACAGATAGGCGAGCGTGCCGGAGAAGATTCCCTCGACGCTCGTGATCTCATCGCCGGTTTCCCGCAGGTCGCGCAGTGTCTGCACTACCGGTAACCCGGCACCCACGGTAGTCTCGTAAAGGTAGTGGGCGCCGCCCGTGCGGCGAGCCTCGCGCAAACGCCTGTAGAACGCCATGTCAGCGCTGTTGGCCTTCTTGTTCGGCGTCACGATGTGGATGCCGGCGGCCAGCCAGTCGGGATAGAACCTGGCCACCTCCGCGCTGGCGGTGCAATCGATGATCACCGTGTGCGGCAGGTAATCCACCCGGACGTGCTCGACGAAGCGCTGGAAGTCCGTGCCGACGGCCAGCTCTTCGAACTGCTTCTGCCAGCTCTCCAGAGGCACGCCTGCATCCGACAGCAGCATCTTCCTGGACGTCGCGATACCACGCACCCGCAGGTCGAGTCGCGCCTGGTCGTGCAGCCGCGTGCTCTGGGAGGCCAGCTGCTCCAGCAGCACGCGACCTACCGTACCGGGGCCGATCACGCCGATCGAGATGGTGTTGGGTGACAGATAGAGGCCCGCGTGCACCGCGCGCAGGGCACGCGTGGCATGTCGTCCATCCACCACGACGGAGATGTTGCGTTCCGAGGCGCCCTGGGCAATCGCTCGCACGTTGACACTCGTGCCGCCCAGCGAGTTGAACACCTTCGCTGCGATGCCCGGCCTTCCAGCCATGCCGTCGCCGACCACGGCGAGGATCGCCAGATCCGGATCCACATCCACGTTCTGGATCTGGCCTTCCCTGAGCTCACGTGCGAAGGCTTCGCGCACCACCGCCGCCGCGCGTTCCGCCTGCTCCTGCGGAATGGCGCAGCAGATGGAATGTTCGGAGCTGCCCTGGGAGATGAGGATCACCGAGATCCCCTCCTCCCGCAGCGCCCCGAACAGGCGGTGCGCCGTGCCGGGCACGCCGATCATGCCGGCGCCCTCGAGGTTGATGAGCGCCACCTTCTCGATGCTGGTGATGCCCTTCACCGGCAGTGCCGACTGCGGTTGCGCGCAGATCAGGGTGCCGGGCTTGCCCGGTGCGAAGGTGTTGCGGATCCAGATCGGAATGCCGTCGTCGACGGCCGGCGCCATTGTCTGCGGATGGATGACCTTCGCGCCGAAATACGCAAGCTCCATCGCTTCGTTGTACGAGAGCGAGTCGATGACGGTGGCATCCGGGACGCGGCGCGGATCGGCCGAGAGGACGCCATCGACGTCGGTCCAGATATGGATCTCGGCTGCATCGAGCAGCTTGCCGAAGATGGAGGCGGAGAAATCGCTGCCGTTGCGCCCGAGCGTGGTCTGCACCCCGCGCCGGTCGGAGGCGATGAAGCCGGTGATGATGAGCGTGCCGCGGAAATCGGCCGGCACCAGCTCGCGCAGCCGCGCGCGGGATTCCTCCCACTGGATGCCCGGTCCGAGCGGCCCCCATTCCACGATGACGGCCTTGCGCGCGTCGATCCACAGGAGCGGCGCGCGCACGCCACCGCGCTCTTCCATGAAGCGGTGGAACAGCCGGGTGGACCAGATCTCGCCGTAGCCGGCGATCAGGTCGCTGACGTTCCGTGCCGCTGCCCGGGTGAGCTTCACGGTGTGAAGAATGCCTTCCAGATCGTGACAGTCACGATCGAAACCGGCCAGATACAGCCGGGCTGACTGGGCCGTCAGCAGGGTTTCGGCAATCGCAGCGTGACGCACGCGCAGCGCGGCGATCTCTCCCCGGTAGCTGTCGTCCTGGGCCTCGGCCAGCGCCACCAGGCGCAGCAGGGCGTCAGTGACACCGCGACAGGCCGACAGCACGACGCCGAGGCGGTTTCCGGTCAGGGAGTCGAGAATGGCGGCCACGCGGCGGAAGCAGTCCGCGTCGGCGACGCTGGACCCTCCGAACTTGTGCACCACCCAGGGTTCGGTTTTGACCATTGAAATGGGATTGTCTGAAGGAACAAGGCGATGCGACTGTACTGACCGGCTCCGGCACACGCAATGACCGCGTGTGCAACGCACCAGCCGGGGCCTGGAAGCGCCCTTTTGACCTCTAGCCGGGCGCGGCGATCGCGGCAAGGCCCGCCAGCGCGAATCGCGTCATCTGCCGGACGATGTCCTCGGCCGACTCCGGCTTGATGTTGAAGGCCGGGAAGGCCCGCTCCAGGCGCCTGCGGTTGACGAGCAGCAACATGGCGCACGGGGCCAGGATGCTGACTGCGGCCCGCGCGACGACCGCATGATCGACGGGCAATCCGGTGATTTCCGCCACCACCGACTTGAGCAGCCGCGCCCGTGCGAGCATGTCGTGGTCGGCGCGAGGGTCGAATCCCTCCGGCGGGGAGACGATCTCCCGTCCGATCAGGCGCGCGGCCCAGGACTCGGAGGCCGGGCTGGCCAGCGCGCGCACCAGCAGGCCGATCAACGCCGCCAGCTTCTCGGGTGCGCTGCGATCGCCGGCCACTACGGCCGTGAGTTTCTCCAGACTGACGAGGCGACTGCGTGCCTCGCCGAGCGCTGCTGCGTACAGCTGCTCCATGCCCCCGAAGTGGTAGACCACGGCGGCGACGTTCACGCCTGCGCGCCTGCAGATCTCCTTGCCCGTGGTGCCGTCGAAGCCCTTCTCGGCGAATACCTGTCCGGCCGTTTCCAGCAACTGCTGCCGCGTGCTCAGTCGCCGCGGGCGCGCGCGGGGCGCCACGCGGCGCCGGCGCGCCGCTGCAATATCGTGAGCCCGTGTGCGTCTGACAGGGTGACCGGCCTTCATGGGGCGCGCACTGTAGCGCGGGCCTGATTCATATTCAAATTTGAATTTGACTTTCGCGGGGAGCGCCCGTAGCGTGCGCGCCTGATCGGCGCCGCCGCACGACCCGGGCGCCGCCGGAGACCGAGGATGAGGAAAGCCTTACTCATTGCTGTGCTGGTGTTGCTGGCCGCGGCGCTGGTGTGGTGGTTCGCCACCCGCCAGCGCGGCTCGCCCGAACTCGTCCTGTACGGCAACGTCGACCTGCGGCAGGTCGATCTGCCGTTCAACTCCAGCGAGCGTGTGATCGCGGTGCTCGCCCAGGAAGGCGACAAGGTGCACAAGGGCCAGTTGCTGGCGCAGCTGGACACGACCCGCCTCGAACCGCAGGTGGCCAAGGCGGAAGCCGATGCCGCCGCCCAGCAGCAGGTCGTGAACCGGCTGCATGCCGGGAACCGCCCGCAGGAGATCGCCCAATCACGCGCGAATGTCGAATCGGCGCGCGCCGATGCTCTCAATGCACGCAGTCAGTACGAAAGGCTCGAGCTGCTGTCGCAGAACTCGGCTGGACGCGCCGTCAGCAAACAGGATCTGGACGCCGCGCGTGCCACTCTGGATATGGCCCAGGCGCGGCTCGCCGCTACGCAGAAGGCGTTCGATCTGATGGTGGCCGGGCCACGTCAGGAGGACGTAGCGCAGGGCGAAGCCCAGCTGCGCGCCGATGAAGCTCAGTTGGCCCTCCTGCGCCGGCAACTTGCCGATGCCAACCTGTTGGCGCCGCTCGATGCGGTGGTGCGTTCGCGCATCGTCGAGCCGGGCGAGATCGCATCACCACAGAAGCCGGCATTCACGCTCGCCATCCTCGATCCCAAGTGGGTACGCGCGTACATCACGGAGAAGGATCTCGGGCGCGTGCGCGAAGGGACCCGGGCCTCCATCGGCGTCGATGCCTTCCCGCAGCGGCACTTCCCCGGCTGGGTGGGGTTCATCTCCCCGGTGGCCGAGTTCACTCCCAAGGAGGTCCAGACCGAGGAGCTGCGCACCAGCCTCGTGTACGAGATCCGCGTATTTGTGCAGGACCCGGACAACGACCTGCGGCTGGGAATGCCGGCGACCGTGCGACTGGACTTCGCGGCTGCCCCCGCATCAGCGCCCCGGCCCGCGACGGCCGCGGCCCCGGCCCCTGCCCCGACACCGGCCCCTGCCCCGACACCGGCCCCTGCCCCGACACTGGCCCCTGCCCCGACACTGGCTCCTGCCCCGACACCCGCCCCGAGCGCGTCGGCAACCGCTGCCGCCCGATGAGCGCGCAAACCGGTGAGCCGATTCTCGTCACCCAGGAGCTGTGCAGGCAGTTCGTGCGGGGCGATGAGCGGCCGGTGAAGGCGCTGGATGGCATTTCCATCCAGGTGCGCCGCCATGCCCTGACCGCCCTCGTCGGTCCCGATGGCGCCGGCAAGACCACGTTGCTGCGCATCGCCGCGGGACTCCTTTTGCCGGACTCCGGGCGGATCCACGTTCTGGGACTGGATGCGGCGAAGGAGCCGCAACGCATCCAGGACCGGATCAGTTACATGCCGCAGCGCTTCGGCCTCTACGAAGACCTGACAGTCAGCGAGAACGTCGATCTGTACGCGGACCTGCACGGCGTCAGCCCGGCACAGCGCGCGGAGCGCTACCCGCGCCTGATGGAGATGACGGCTCTCGAGCCCTTCCGCGATCGCCTGGCGGGCCGTCTGTCCGGCGGCATGAAACAGAAACTCGGTCTCGCCTGCACGCTGGTGCGCTCGCCCGAACTGCTGCTGCTGGATGAGCCCACGGTGGGTGTGGATCCGCTGTCGCGCAAGGAATTGTGGGCGATCGTGCGCACCCTGGTCGATGAGCAGGGCCTGACGGTGCTGTTGAGCACCTCCTACCTGGACGAAGCCGAACACTGCGGCCAGGTCATCGTTCTGCATCACGGCCGGGTGCTCGCGCAGGGCGAACCCGCAGGCATCAGTGCGATCGCCAGCGATCGCGTTCTGCTCGCATCGCCACCGGCCGATCGTTCCGCGCGCGCCTGGCAGGCACAACTTCTCGACAATCCCGGGGTCGTCGATGCGGTCCCTGATGGCGGGCGCGTACGGATCGTTCTGTCGGAGAAGGCAGGGCTGGCGCATGACCCGACCCGGGGTGCGGCACTGGGCGCCGCCTCCACCACACCGACTCCTGCACGCTTCGAAGACGGATTCATGGTCCTGCTGCGGCGCCAGGCCGAGCACGAGCGCGCGGCCAGGATTGCTCTGCAACGCCCACTGCAGACCCGCGCAGGGGATACGGCCGTGCACGTGCGCGATCTCGTCAGGCGCTTTGGCGCCTTCACGGCAGTCAACCATGTCAACTTCGAGGTCAGGCGCGGCGAACTGTTCGGTTTGCTGGGACCGAACGGCGCGGGCAAGACCACGACGTTCCGGATGTTGTGTGGCCTGTTGCCCGCTTCGGGGGGCGAATTGCGCATCGCCGGCGCGGACGTGCGGCAATCCCGCGCCGAGGCGCGCGCCCGACTCGGCTACGTGGCCCAGAAGTTCTCGCTCTACGGGCCGCTGAGCGTCGTCGAGAATCTCGAGTTCTTCGCGAGCGCGTATGGACTTCGCGGCGCGCAGAAGCGCGGGCGCGTCCAGTGGGCCATGTCGCAGTTCGAGCTGGAGGCGCATGCGCGCGAGCCAAGTACCCAGCTCCCCGGCGGCTACAAGCAGCGCCTCGCCATGGCGGCCGCGTTGCTGCACGAGCCGGAAATCCTGTTCCTCGACGAGCCCACGAGCGGCGCGGACCCACTGGCCCGGCGCGCGTTCTGGCGGCGTATCACGGCGCTGGCAGAACAGGGAGTCACGGTGATCGTGACCACGCATTTCATGCAGGAAGCCGAATACTGCGACCGCATCGCGATCATGGATGCCGGGCAGATCCTTGCGCAGGGCGCTCCCGGGGACATCCGTCGTGCCGCGGCCACGTCCGACCAGCCTGAGCCGACGATGGAGGATGCATTCATTCGCGTGGTCGAACAGGCCCGCGCGCGCGGCACGGGAGCGCAGCAAGCTGGAGAAGCGGCGTGAATCCGTCCGGCGACCCCCGGCACACGGATACGGCGCGCCTGACACGACTGCGCGCCAAAGCGACCCGGGTGCGGGCACTGATCGTCAAGGAAACACGCCAGATCGTGCGCGACCCTTCCAGCGTTGCCATCGGCATCATCCTGCCGGTGATCCTGATCCTGCTGTTCGGATTCGGGCTGTCGCTGGACGTGAAGAACGTTCCGCTCGCTGTGGACCTCGAGGATTCCTCCTTCGAGGCCGGCGAGTTGCTCGCCAGCCTGCAACTCTCGCCGTACTTCCACACGCGCGTCACCCGCTCGATGCCAGCTGCGGAGGAACTGATGCTCACTGGGCGTGCCGACGGCATCGTGCGCATCCCCGGGGACTTCGCCCGCCAGTTCAATGCCGGAAACGCCGCGATCGAGCTGGTGATGCATGGCGGCGATGCCAACCGGGCCCGCATCATCCAGGGCTACGTGGCAGGCGCTGTCGGAGCGTGGGCTGCCCGTCAGGCCGCGGAAGGCAGAGCGATGACGGCTGACCCGGTGTCGGTACAGACGCGCCTGTGGTTCAACGACGCGAACGACAGCCACTACTTTCTCGTGCCCGGACTGATCGTGCTCGTCATGACGCTGATCGGCGGCCTGCTGACGGCCATGGTGATGGCACGTGAGTGGGAGCGCGGCACGCTCGAGTCCCTGTTCGTCACGCCCGTACGCAGTGACGAGATACTGCTGGGTAAGACTTTACCGTACTTCCTGCTGGGCATGATCGGCCTGGTGCTGTGCGTGCTGTCAGCGAAGTTCCTGTTCCATGTGCCCCTGCGCGGCACGCTGCCGGTACTGCTGGCCGCGTCGACGCTGTACGTGCTGGTGGCTCTGGGCATCGGCCTGGTGATCTCCTCGGCGGTCAAGAATCAGCTGGTCGCCAGCCAGCTGGTCATGCTGGTGACGTTCATGCCCGCCTTCATGCTGTCGGGGTTCCTGTTCGACCTGCGCAGCATGCCCATGGCCATCCGCCTGATCACCTTCGGCCTGCCGGCGCGCTACTACGTGGCTTTGCTGCAGACCGTATTCCTCGCCGGCGATGTCTGGCGCGTCATCATTCCCAACGCGGCCGTGCTCGGTGTGATGGCGGCGCTGCTGGCTCTGGGCAGCCGCGCGGCCAGTCGCAAGCGGCTGCTGTAGAGATCGCACATGCTGGACGCACTCCTGCGCATCATCGCCCTCACCCGCAAGGAACTGCTTGCCGTGCTCAAGGACCGGCGCGCGCGCATGAGCCTGCTCATACCGCCGATCGTGCAGGGACTGGTGTTCGGCTATGCGGCCACCTACGACCTCAACCACGTGCCCTACGCGGTACTGGATCAGAGTCGCACTGTTGCCTCGCGTCAGTTGCTGGCGGCGCTTGATGGCTCCGGTGTGTTTGAGCGCATCGCCGATATCGAGCGCACCGAGGACATCCGTGAGCTGATCGACAGCCGCAAGGCGCTGCTCGTGCTGCAGATCGCTCAGGACTTCGAGCGCCGTCTCGCCTCGGGTCAGGGTGCAACGCTGCAGGTGATCGCCGACGGCCGCAATTCCAATACCGCGGCGACCGCCAGCGGTTATGTCAATTCCGCGGTGGCGGCCTTCAACGCACGCTGGCGGCTGGATCACGCGCTGGCCGGTCCGGTGGTGCACATCACCAACCGCGCCTGGTTCAACCCGAACCTGGAGACACGCTGGAACATGCTCCCGGGGATGATCGGCACGCTGACCCTCATCCAGACGATGATGCTCACCGCCATGTCCGTGGCGCGCGAGCGCGAGCAGGGCACCTTCGATCAGTTGCTGGTCACCCCCTTCCGCCCCTACGAGATCATGGCCGGCAAGGCCCTGCCCTCCATGCTGGTGGGACTGGTGCAGGCGACGGGCGTACTGCTCGTGGCCCAATTGTGGTTCCGCATTCCCTTCGAGGGTTCCCTGTTCACGCTCTACGCCGGACTGCTGTTCTTCCTGCTGGCCGCGGTCGGCATGGGGCTGCTGTTGTCCTCGATAGCCGCCACGATGCAGCAGGCCATGCTGTACTCGCTGCTGCTGATCATGCCCTTCTCGCTGCTCTCTGGCCTGACCACTCCGCTGAGCAACATGCCCGGCATTCTGCAGTACTTCACGGCCCTCAACCCGTTGCGGTACGCAATCGATATCGCACGCCGCGTGTACCTGGAGGGCGTGGGACTGAGTGTCGTCACGGGGGATCTGTGGCCGCTGGCCCTGATCGCCGCGGTCACGCTGACCGCAGCCTCGTGGATGTTCACCAACAGGATGCAGTGAGGACCCGCATGAAACGCTCCAAGCTGCGCCGGCCCCACATCCCCGACACCCGGGCAAGCCGCGCGATCCACGTTACCGGCGCGACCCACGCCACCCGCGCGACCCACGCCACCCGCGCGATCCACATTAGCCGCGCGATCCACATTAGCCGCGCGATCCACGTTAGCCGCGCGATCCACGCCACCGTGCTGATCGCACTGACGGCACTCACCGCGAGCTGCGCCATGGGACCCCGCTTTACGCGGCCGGCAGCTGCACTGCCCGCGAGTTGGTCCGCGACATCGCTGGAACCTGCGCACCAGGCTGCCAGCACGGTGAACCCGGACACCCCGACGGGCGATTGGTGGGCGGCGTTCGACGATGCGAAGCTCACCCAGTTGATCGAGCGCTCGCGCGCCGCCAACCTCGATTTGCGCGCGGCGGTGCTGCGCATCACCGAGGCGCGCGCCCAGCGCGACATCTCGGCCGCGGCGGCCTGGCCTTCGCTGTCGGCAAACGCCTCCTTCACACGACAGCGGCTCAGCGAGTCCACTCCGACCGGTTCGCTGTTCACGAAGTTCGACACGCTGCAGATCCCGGGAGCGCCCGCCATCGGGGTTCCCAATCCCTACAATCAGTGGCAGCTGGGGTTGACGGCGATGTGGGAACCGGACCTGTTCGGCCGCATCCGCCGCTCGATCGAGGCGGCGGATGCCGACGTCCAGGCCACTACTGAGGA